>ENA-ORXM01002233-ORXM01002233.1-marine-metagenome-genome-assembly--contig:-NODE-2233-length-23410-cov-5.569794_pt1 | contig 23410 bp, 1 predicted proteins | sample MGYA00237867_ERZ511480 | MGnify/ENA primary metagenome ERZ511480 (study PRJEB26309, sample SAMN06266103) | marine metagenome | isolation source: Algal blade | place: United Kingdom:Sidmouth, United...
GCATAGGCGGAGCCGTATTCGTAGATACAAATAACAACGGTTGCCATGATGCAAGTGAAACGACGATGATAGAGGGTGCAACAGTAACTTTATGGGAATGTGATCCCGCAACAGGTAATCCATCAACAAGTACAACAAGTGTTATTACAGACGCAGATGGAACTTATATATTTGGTGGAATAGATCCAGCAACTGGATCATGCTTGCTAGATCCTACAGCCACATATGCAGTACAAATATCAGTACCAACAGGAGCTGGTGATACTTATGAAGGTTACACATTATCTAGTGTAGAAGGAGATGCAGCGTGTGTAACAGCAGGCGATAGTGATGATGTAGATGGTGTAACAGGAATTTCAACTTGTTATGACCCAACAGGTAATGACGATGATGAAAATATAGATGCAGGATTTGTACCACCAGTTGCGCCATGTGAAAGCATAGGCGGATCAGTATTCGAAGATACAAATGACAACGGTTGCCAAGATGCAAGTGAAACGACAATGATAGAAGGGGCAACAGTTATGTTATGGGAATGTGATCCTACCACAGGTACACCAAGTACAATGGTAACAAGTGTAATAACAGGTACAGATGGTACATATAGTTTCGGTGGCACTGATCCAACAACAGGAACATGCTTACTAGATCCAACAGCCACATATGCAGTGCAAATATCAGTACAGACAGGAGCGGGAGATACTTATGAAGGTTACACATTATCTAGTGTAGAAGGAGATGCAGCGTGTATTACAGCAGGAGATAGTGATGATGTAGATGCTACTACAGGAATTTCAACTTGTTATGATCCAACAGGTAATGACGATGATGAAAATATAGATGCAGGTTTTGTACCACCTTGTCCAACATGTGTGGCTTCTAACAGTTCACCAGTATGTTTGGGTGACAATGTAATTTTAAATGTTGCAAGTACAGATGAAGTATCTTGGAGTTGGACAGGTCCAAATGGATTTACATCTACACTACAAAACCCTATGATAATGGGTGTTACTGCTGCTGATGTAGGAACCTACTCAGTAGAAATTACGCATGTGTCAAATTGCATATCTACTTGTTCTACAGAAGTGACTTTAAACGCATCACCGAATTGCTCAGTGGATTCAATTGACGCAACTGGATGTGGATCTAATGATGGAGAAGCAGTAGTAACGGCAGAGAATGGAAATGCGCCATATGAGTATAGTATAGATGGCGGTGTAACTTATCAAACAAGTGGTACTTTCTCAGGCCTAAGTGCTGGTAACTATAATTTTATTGTAAGAGATTTTAACGGATGTATCTCGGATGAATGTTCAGCTACAATATTAGCACCTTCTGTGCCGATGTGTACTTTGACAAAATCTGATGTATCATGTGAGGGTTTTGCAGACGGAAGCATCGTAGTGTCAGCTACTGGCGGAAGTGGTAGTTACGAATACAGTATAGATGGTGGCACAACTTATGTAACGACAACAACATTTAATGGATTAACAGCAGGCACTTATTCAGTGATTGTAAATGATCTTGATAATAGTGATTGTAGTAGCACATGTATGATTACAGTAAATGAGCCAGGACAATTAACTTGTATGCTTACAGCAACTGATGAAACAGGATGTCTTGAAAGCGATGGTACTATTACGGTTAACCCAATGGGAGGAACAGAGCCATATATGTATAGCATTGATGGCGGACTAAGCACTCAATCTAATATAACCTTTGGCAGTTTAGCTCCAGGTAATTATACAGTTCAAGTTATTGATTTCAATAATTGTACAAGTACATGCAGTATCCAAGTTAATGAAGCCGTATGCACTTATGATTTAGCATTAGAGAAAATTACAGCAGATCCATCTGCAAGCTATAATGTTTATGATGACGTAGAATTTAAAATTATTGTTCATAATGAAGGTTTGCCAGAAGTATTTGATGTTGATGTAATTGATTACATCCAACAAGGATTTATTATTAGTCCTAATGATACTAATGGATGGGCAATTGATGCCAATGGTAATGCGCAAAATTCTTTAGCGGGTCCAATTGCAGGCGGAGAATCTGATACACTGAGTATTGTTCTAAGAGTAACGCCAGAAGCATATTTATTAGGACTTAATAATTTAGAAAATATTGCAGAGATAGAAAATGCAAAAGATGGTGCAGGTGTTGATATTGAAGATACGGATTCCACAGCAGATGGTGATATGAACAATGATGCTGTAGAAGAAGATGATACTGATCCAGAAGAGATATCTTTGAATGAGCTCGATCCACAAGGGTATATCTATTGTGAAAAAACTGGAGAATTAATTACGGGAGGAACAATTACAGTGACAGGTCCAGGTAATGTAACGTTTGGTCAAGATGTAAATGGAAATTTACTTGACGGTTCTAATGGTGCTTATCAATATTTTGTTGACGTTGCTGGAACATATACATTGACCTACAATCATCCTCAAGGATATCCTTTGTCAACAACTTGTTTGCCAATTGCTGGTACGTTTGATCCTACTATGATGGATGGTTCAGCTTCGGACAAAGATGGAGTAGTTAATAATATCATAGTTATGGGAAGTGGCCTTACAGGGAATACATTAAATGACTTCTCTTGTGGATTTAATAACTACTTTATGTCGGTTGATCTTCAACCAAATGATCCACCTTTGATTACAGCGAATAATTTACCAGTAAGTTGTGTAGTTATTTCAGGTACAGTATGTGAGGATTCTGATAGTAGTGGAACAGGTGATCCTACAGATCCAGGAAGAGACGGAATGAATGTATTCTTATACGATTGTAATGATTTAAATAATGCGATTGCAACAACAGTAACTGCAAATGGTGGACAGTATAGTTTTCAAGGTTTAGTAGCAGGTTGTTATAGACTTCAGTTTGAACTGCCAACTGATTATGGTGTCTTAGCAAATGATTTTGTGGACGCTACAGGTGGTACACAAGAACTTAATTTAAATTGGGGCGACTGTTTGACTGATGGAGATTTTTGTATCTCTCAAGTGGGATCAGTTGGTGATTTGGTTTGGAAAGATCTTGATGGTAATGGATTGTTAGATGCAGGAGAGCCGGGCATTCCTAATGTAAATGTAATCTTACTTGATTGTTCAGGTGGGACGGTAGCTAGTACAACAACAGATGCTAGCGGTAATTATGTATTTGATTCAGTACTTCCAGGATCGTATCAAGTTAAATTTGATATTTCTGGATTACCAGCAGGATGTGTTTTCACACTTGCAAATGCTGGAGCAGATGATATTGATTCTGATGCTAATTTCAGTGGACTGACAAGTTGTTTTGATGTAGGAGCAGGCGAAACGATTAATGACATAGATGCTGGATTATTGCCATTAGCTAAACTGGGAGATTTTGTGTGGCATGATTGCAATGGTAACGGAATCCAAGATGCTGGTGAGCCTGGTGTGGCAAATGTAAAAGTCGAACTAAGAAATGCAAGTGGTTTTGTAATTCAAACTACGACCACCTCAGCTAATGGTTCTTATTTATTCGAAAATATTTATCCAGGTAATTACTATGTGACATTTGATTTACCTTTTGGATATCAATTTGTAAATCCAAGTCTTGGAGGTAACGGTACAATAGATTCTGATGTAGATCATTCTAATGGCGATGGCACCACTGCTTTGATATCTTTAGGGGCAGGTGAAAGTAATTTAGAAAACTTCGATGCAGGGGTATATGAATGTGTTGAGATTGGCCAGAAGGTTTGGTTTGACTACAATGAAAATGATATTTTTGATATCTTCGAAAATGGTATTAATGGTTTAGAAGTACAGTTATGGAGATTAGAAGGAGGCTCCTATGTTCTATGGGAAACAACATATACTGCTCACGAACCTAACACACCTTCAGGTGATGGATATTTTAAATTCTGTACTTCACCAGGAACGTATTACTTGAAATTTGTTAATCCACCAGCAACCTTAGTTGCGGCTGTGGCAAATCGCGGACCAGAAGATGTTGATAGTGATATTACAGGAATAAATGGACAAGGAACTACAGATGCGTTTACGTTGAGCTGTGGCCAAGAAAAACTTGATATAGGTGCAGGATTCTATAAAATGGGATCTATCGGAGATTACATTTGGATGGATGACAATGGAAATGGGATGAGAGATAACAATGAGACTGGTCTAGAAAACATTGTTGTCAGAGCAATAGATATGCAAGGTAATACCATATCAAGTTCTACTTCAAATGCTAACGGTGAATACACTATAGATTACCTTGGTAAAAATGCTTATCACTTAAGATTTGATTTGCCATTAGGCTTTACCAGTACTTTATCTGATATGGGAGGAGATGATTCGATGGATAGTGATATTGATAATAGCAATGGACCTTTGACAACAAAATGGTACAATGTTTCACCTGGAGAGCATACCGCAAATGTAGATGCCGGGGTAGTCTTCCAAGCGTTGCCAGTGGTTTGGCTAGATGTCAGAGCAAGTAATGAAGGCACATTCAATCTTGTTGAATGGGAAGTAACTGAGGAGGTAAATTTGTCTCATTATGAGGTGGAAAAATCATATGCTTTAGATGGTAATTTTGAGGTTATAGGTAAAGTATTATACGAAGCACAAGCAGGACCAAATTCTAATTATAGTTTTGAAGACTATGATTTGGTAGAAGGAGCTATTCATTACTACAGAATCAAACAAGTTGATATTAATGGTAGCTTAACTTATTCTAAAGTTGTGTCTGTTGAGTTTGATCCAGATAACAGAGATTTGGAAATAGAAGTTTATCCAAATCCAGTGGTAAATGAATTGTCTCTTAATATAAATACCTTCATTGATACTGAGCAATTGCATGTCAATGTAATTGATGCAACTGGAAAGTTAGTGAGAGCTAAAGCGATTATTGATTTTGATATAAAAGCTGGGCAGAAAAATTACAAATTAGATGTGTCAGAATTGGCAGATGGTTTATATACATTACAGATTAAATTAGATAAATTGATTATTAATAAAAAGCTTATTGTGCTTAGGTAATAGTCATATTTATAAGAATATAAGATTAAACCCTTGCAGTTTTAAACTGTAAGGGTTTTTTTAGTCTGTTATGTGTCAATTATATAATAATGAAGAATGGACATTTTTAATTGGATTAATTTTGCCCATAGTAACAAATGCACACCCCAATTAACCAATTGACCAAATAAACAATCTAGACAATAATTTGTCATCCCCTTTTTAGATGATTCTGGTTAATTAATTACAATCAAATCAATCTAAATGAAAAAGTATTTTTTGGTTACACTATGCGTATTAGCGTATGTGATGCAAGGCAATTCTCAAATTTCATCATCAGTTAATGATGGAGAAGCAATCGCTAGTAATATAGTCTATGCTACTAAAAACGCCACCATTAATCTAAGCGTAGAATCTGAACTTAACGATTGGGTATGGTCAGGCCCAAATGGGTTTGAGGATGCAGGAACAGCTATAAGTATATCCGGATTTAAAGCTTCAAGAGATGGTCAGTATACGGCATTGTCTGCTTCCGCAAATGAAGTTTTTGAAGTCATTTATTTGGGTGACGACTTTTTTGATTATTCAAAAGATATATACGCTTGTGGAGCGCAAAATATTACACTCTCAGCAGCATATGAGAATCACAATTACTTATGGTCAACAGGTGAAAGAACCACATCAATAGTTGTCAGTTCTGCCAGTTCGCAAACTTATACAGTTACAGTGACCACAGATCATGGGCAAGTAGGTGTGAATACTTTTAATGTTGAAAATGTAGAAAATCAAACTATCGAACTCAATCAAACCAGTTGTGATCTTTTCTTAGAAGGTCCAGAAGGTTTTTTAAATTATGCTTGGAGTAATGGCGGTGATCAAAAAGATATAAATATTTCAGAAGAGGATTTACCTTTTATAAGTTTAAATGCGACGACTCAACAAGGTTGCTTGGCGTCTTTTAATTACATTGTCAATTATGATGCTACTTTGTATTCAGTGGAGCAAAACATTACAACTTGCGGCGGTGGAACATTAAACTTGGTAGCAGAAGATGGATTTGAATATTACTCTTGGAGCACTGGTGAGAATACGCAATCTATTGATATTAGCTATGATGAGCCAACCCAATATTCTGTTACAATGTTTAATTCAACGGGTTGTGAAAGACAAATGAACTTTGAGATAAATATTGAATCTTATTCTGATATAACAACAGACATCAATTTGTGCCAAGGACAAATTATGTCTCTTGAAGGTTTAGGAGGATTTGATTCTTATCAATGGAGTAATGGTGGGACAGGAGAACAACTTGAACTTTCAGTAATGGAATCAGCTACACTTTCTCTTCTTATGAGTAATGAGAATGGATGTGAGCAACTAATGAATTATGAGATCACAGTTTTTGACAATTTCGAATTATCAAGCTCAATAAAAAATCCTTCAACTTGTACCCAATTGGGAACAGCAACTTTCGAGTTGAGTAATCTCAGTGAAAGCAGTTTGCCTTTAAATTTAAAATTAATTGCGGAAGATGAGTCATTTAAAATGTTTGAATTGACAAGCCTGCAAATGACTTTTGATGTTCTTGCAGGGAATTATCCTGTGATTGAAGTTTCAAATAATTTCAGTTGTAAAAAACTATTTAGTGGTTTTGATATTGAAAATTATGAAGCCATAGAAGAAGAAATTACAATGGAGGACGTAATAGTATGTCCAGATTCAGAATTCTCCTTAGCAGCCCTTGATGGGTACGTTGAGTATTTGTGGAATAATGGATCAACTGAACAAGAACTACAACTAGCGATCAACGAGTCACAAACTCTTTCTGTGGATATGATTGAAGAATCTGGGTGCGGCGTGAGAATGTTAATTCCAGTTGAAGTTATAAATAGCCTTGAAAATGTACAAGTAGAAGTTACCACAGAAGATCCTATTTCTTGTGACCAAGAAGGTAAAATAAATTTGATACTTAACAATGTTGATCCAACATCTTATCCCTTCACGTTTGAGGCCTATAAAGATGGCGTATTGTATGCAAGAAAAATTGTATCCAACGACAATTCTACATATCCATTACAAGCTGGGAATTATACGAAATTTACACTTAAGACAGTTTCAGGCTGTATTGAGGAATACCCTGGATTTGTGGTGGCTTTCAATAACGCCATAAATGAAGAATTAACCATGACTTCTTCTGAAGTTTGTGTTGATGATACAATAGAATTGGAAGCGCTTTCTGGATACAAAAGCTACATCTGGAGCGACGGTACTGAAGGAAGAGTTAATAATATTAGCCCTTTAGAAACACAGGACTATTATGTTGATGTTTATGATAATTCTGGTTGTGGACTGCGATTGGTGTTTCCAGTGATAGTGCACACTTCATTAGAAAATGGGCAAATAACAATGTCTGTAGAAGAACCAATCTCTTGTGATCAAGAAGGTACAATTAATTTAAATTTGGCAGCTGTTGCTAATGAAAGTTATCCACTTTTATTAGAAATATACAAGGAGAATATCATCTATGCAAGAAGAATAATAAACGAACCCACAGTAAGTTTTGGCTTACAAGCTGGTGTGTATGATAAATACACGGTTGCAACATCTATGGGCTGTCTAAATGAGTTTCCGGGATTTGAAATTGAGTTTAATACATCTGTACAGGAAGAGTTAACGATGAGATCAGCCATTGTCTGCTTTGGTTCATCTGTAGAATTGACAGCTTTTGATGGTTACAATAATTATCTTTGGGAAGATGGAAGTACATCTAAGACACGTATAATTAGTCCAGATGAGGACCACGATTATTTTGTAGATTTAAACGATAGCAATGGTTGTGGTTTGAGATTATGGTTTCCTGTTGCCGTTGATGTCAGTTTAGAATCGATGAATGTTGTACTCACTACTGATGCACCTGTTTCTTGCGATCAAGAGGGTACTGTGAATTTGAATTTGTCAAATATATCAGAAGAGAACCTGCCTTTAGAGCTAGATATATTCAAAGAAGGATCTCTTTACATGAAAAGATTAATTAACGATGTTCAATCTAATTTTGGATTGGTTTCAGGTGTATATGATAAAATAGTTTTTAGTTCACCTACAAATTGTTTTATAGAATTGCCAGGATTTGAGATTGAATTAAATGAGTCTATAAATGAGGAAATGACTATGGCAGAAGTCATGGTATGTGCAGGCACTCCAACAAGTCTAGAGGCATTGGCGGGATTTGATTCTTATGTTTGGAATGATGGAACGCAAGGTCGATTTTTAACGATAGCTCCAGAAAGTAATCAAAACTATTTTGTGGATGTCTTTGATGGAACTGGATGCGGAATGAGATTTAATTTTCCTGTTGTTATTTTAGACAGTGAAATTAGTACAAATGAAACTATTCAATCTTTATGTGCTGCTAGTGATGTTGTTCTTACAGCGGATGAAGGATTTGAAAATTATCTATGGAGTACAGGAGAAACCACACAAGTGATAACTGTAAGTCCTTTGGTGTCTTCAGAATATGAAGTGAATATGAATAATGGACAAGGTTGTGGTGCTAGTATGATTTTTCCAATCGACGTAGCTGAGACATTGACGGCTAACTTTTCTGTTAGTAATTTAAATCAATCTGGTATGGCTTCTTTGGATGTTTCAGTTCAGAATGCTTTACCAGAAATGTTCCCACTTTCATTAGTGGTGACTCATGAGGGTGAAGAGATTCTCTTAACTGAAATGAATCAAAGTTCAATATCTGTTCAGTTGACAGCAGGAGATTATAATAACTTAAATATTTTAACATCCCAATCTTGTGAAATCAACTTAGGAGATTTTGTTATTGAAAATGAAGAGATTGTAATCATTGAATCTTGGCCGAGCCAAAGTATTTGTGCTGGTGATTTCATCGCGATTTCAGGACCTTCAAGTGCAGATTCATATACTTGGTCAACTGGTGCTACTACTTCTCAAATTACTGTCTCTCCAAATAACTCTGCTATTTATACTGTAACTGCGACTTACAGTTCAGAATTTACAACATTCATATTGGAGAATCCAATTGAAGTCATAGAGACATTAAATGCCATTATAGAAATTTCAAATGAAACCAGTCAAGAATTGGGAAGTATCAGCATAGCATTAAGCAATGGCTCCTCCGAAATTTATCCTGTAACCGTTTTGGCTACCCTAGCTAATGTCGAGTCGACATTGGGAACAATGAATTCAAGCAATGAAACCTTTGATCTTTCTGCGGGTAACTATAGTAATTTAAAATTAGTATCGGCAGAAGCTTGTGAAACTAACCTAGGTAATTTCGAAATTGAGTTTCAAGAAAATCAGGTCGTTACAGAAACTGAAGATGAGCAAAGCACTTGTCTCGGAAATTCTATAAATCTTACTGGACCATCCAATGCAGATGTTTATTTATGGTCAACCGGTGAGACGAGTTCTAGTATTTCACTACAAGCTAACGCAACGCAGATATACACAGTCACGGCAACGATCAATGCTGAAAATTTAACTTATATCATTGACTATCCAGTGTCCATATTTCAAGAGTTGTCAGCCACATCTTTTGCAACGGATGAAACTGAAACAGAAAGTGGTAATTTAACAATTAACCTTAATAATGCTATAGCGACACATTTTCCAGTTGAGGTAAGTGTTGTCTTAAATGGTAATGTTATAGAGTTAGAAGAGATGAATGCTGAGTCGATAACTTTTGATCTTGCTCCAGGTCTCTATTCTGATCTCAGCTTAACAACAGGGCAGGGTTGTGTTACAAGTTTGCCTAGCTTTACAATTAATGATTTTGTAAATAATGAATTCATAGAATTCACGCAAGCAGAACAAGAAATTTGCGAAGGCGAAACTTTGACATTAAATGGACCTACTGGATTTATTAACTTTATGTGGAACACAGGGAGTAATGGTGCAATTATAAATGTATCTCCAGATCAATCCATTACTTATAGTGTGACCAGTTTAGATCCTTCTACGAATGAAACTTGGATTGTATATTTTCCTATAATAGTTAATGAAAATGTAGAAGCTGAATTTACAGCCATTGATGAATCTGAAAATGAATCTGGAAGAATTGATATTACATTAGGAAATGGATATGCAGCCATTTATCCAGTAGCTGTACTCGCTACTTATAACGGGAGTGAGAATATTATAGGGAATATGACAAATGCATCTAGATCTATTGATTTAGAACCGGGGTCTTATACTGACCTTAAACTTATAGGGCAAACTGACTGTACATATATGCTAGGTAATTTTACAATAAATTCTGATCCCACTTCAGGTGAAGTTTATTTTGATCCTATCGAAGCATGCTTAGCAGAACAAATAACAATTGATGCACCTTCAGATTATCTAACTTACGACTGGTCTAATGGATCTAGCAGTGAAGATTTAACTGTACTCATATTGGGTAGTGCAACTTATAGTGTGACAATGACAGCACAGAACGGAAATACTTTGATTCATCACTATCCAGTTTCAGTCAATTTATTTGGAATTAATTTCTTCCAAGAGAACGATACGAATTGTGACGGTAATGGAGGAGTGAATTTAGATTTTGTATCAGAAGGCAGTGAAATATTTCCTGTTCAATTTATCTATGATACTGAGAATGGACCTGAAGTATTTAAAAACATTAATCAGGCTGGATTTGTTACAATGCCTGTTGGTTCATATCCCAATGCACGATTAATAAGTGGCTCCGGATGCGAGATTGGATTAGGCACATTGATAATTTCTAATGAGGGCTGTGGAGTAACAGGAGAAACTAATAGTATGGCTGTAATTGCTGGTACGGTATGGCTTGATGAAAGCATTATACTTGGAATGCGCGAGCCTAATGAAGATAAATTAAATGGAGTTATTGTCAGAGCATTAAATATGGAAGGTGATGTAGCAGGAGTGGATGTAACAAATGAAAAAGGATTGTATAATATAAGTCTAGAAGAAGGATCATATTATATTGAATTTGATGTGCCAACTTCTATGACAGAAACAGTTCCTAACATAGGCGTAGACCAAACAATGGATTCTGATTTGGATATGAGTAACGGACAAGGAACAACCAAAATTTATAATATTCTAGGTGGTCAAGTTTTACCACACATTGATGCAGGTTTATTGTATGGTGCTTTACCAATTGCTTGGGAAAATATTTCTGCAACCAACTTTGTTGATCACAATCAAGTTGAATGGGCTATAACTGATCAAGGGAATACAATGCACTATGAAATTCAAAGATCAGTTTCTTCAATAAGTCAATTCAAAACAATTGGAAGGGTAGAAGCTTCTGTTGAAAATATAATTCAAGGAAACTATAGTTATGATGATTTTCAACTTAAAGATGCAGGGATTTATTATTACAGAATCAAACAAGTCAGTGAAGTAGGAAAATTCCATTATTCAAAAGTTGTTTCTGTGACAGTTGAAAAACAAATTATTGATCAAATACAAAATCTCATAAATATCTATCCTAACCCAACAGCTTCATTTGCAACGATCAGTGTTGAAGAATTAAAAAGCTATAATGCAGTTTCAGCATGTCTAATAGATGCTCAAGGTGTGACAGTTGCACAAAAACTATTCGATATGCAATCGGAAGATTTTAATCACAATAAAATTAAAATCGACTTTAGTGCTTACCCGTCTGGAAAATATTCTTTGATGATGGAGCTGGATGGACAAACCGTCAATAAGCCACTTATAATAGTTAACGATTAAAGAAACAATAACACAATTTTAAAGCCCTGTGAATTTATTCATGGGGTTTTTCTTTTTCATTGATCTTCAACTAGGTATATATTTAGTTTTTTTGGTTTGATTGCTTGTTAGAAGCATTTAGATAAAATCAATATTTTTCTATGTGTAAAACTGTTGTTATCAACGTATTAGGTGACAATTTTAATTTAACCTTTGAGAGGGCAAAAATAAAACGTATTACATATTAGTATAATTTATAATATGTATATTTGTCATTGATAGAATGAGTGCTTTAATCACATTTCATAATTCGGTATTAGCACCTCAATTCTAAGCCCTATTCCAAAAAAGACAGTTAAGAATATCATCCCGATATCAGTAACTATTAATAAGTCAAACTGCTGAATTCAGTGGTTATCACTAAACATATTACTGATGTATACTGTCAAATTTAAAAGATTTTTTATTTCTATCGCCTTGACGATTGCTTTAATAATGGCTATTGGTTCTGCTTTGCATGCGGAGGATGGTAGAAAAGCAATAGGCTCGGTTGGCTTAACAGAATTTCAAGAAACCAAGCTAGGAGAAAGAGAAATGTCATTTCGTGCATATCAAGACGCAGACTGTAAAACTGAGTCCGATAAATATAAAAACTATCTTTCATTAAAAAAGTCTTTTGCAGCTGCAATGGCTCCACCGCCCATAGAGGTAGTAGAATGTTGTGCTGTGGTGACCAATTCTGATGATGCAGAAGAAATTGTTGGAAGTGGTGAATATGGGCATGCAGATAGTAACATTGGTTTGGGAACCGGGGCAGTAAATGGAGGCAGAGGATCTACTATTGCAGCATTTAGATTTGATTGCTATAACATCCCTCAAGGTGCAGTTGTCACAAGTGCTTATTTGCAGTTTACTGCAGCGGCACCGAGTGTGAGATCTGCAAGTTTTCAAATTAAAGGGGAAGATGGAGACGATTGCGCAACTTTTTCAGCGGCAAATCCGCCATCAAGTAGACCTACAACTTCGGCCAACGTCTCTTGGTCTCCTCCTACCTGGGTAAATACTGGAGATGCGTTAGCTGCACAACAGACACCAGATATTTCTACGATTATTCAAGAAATTGTCAATAGACCTGGATATGCAGCTGGTAATGCATTGTGCTTATCAATAACAGGTAAAGGACACAGAAGAACATACAGTTTTGATTCTGGTCTTGGTTCGCCAGAGCTTTGCATTACTTATGAAATTCCAGAAGAAGTGACCACATGTGAAGAGTGTCCTAATGTAACAATGGCATCATTAGATGGTGTTCCTGGATTTCCTACAGTAAATTTACTTAATGTATGTAGTTCTCCTGATACTATCAGTTTACTAATATATAATAATGGAGAATGCGATTTGACCAACGTACAATTAACACTGAATTTTGATGCAGGTTTGACATATGGCGGTTGTGTGATGGAACACTATGGTGGGCCCGTACCTGCTGCAGAATTTGATGTCAGTAATCCGAGTGCACCGATTTTCCTTATTACACAAATAGATTCTGCACAAGCATATATTGTGGATATATGTGTCAAAACAGATTGCGATGTGGATATAAAATCTGAATCCCCATTAAATTTTGATGCCAACTTGGTGTATTTCTATCCAGATGATGGTGGGTCGGATGAAATGTGCGATGTAGATTTAACAGAGATAGGAGAGTTTAATGGTGGGGTGCGCATACCCGTAATTAATGCCTTAACAATAACCCCTCAAGAAATTTCAATTACAAATACATCTTCTGAATTTTGTCAATCAATTTTGATTTCTCAAGATGGGATCCAAGCCTCATTAAGTCAATACACGTTTGAAATTTGTGGGTTGGATTTAGTGAATTACGAAATTGGAACATTTAGAGCTAATGGGACAGTGATTGATCCGTCATTAATTTCTGTAGATATGGTAGCCGGGACTGCGATTGTCAATGTAAATGGATCTATGTTTAATGGCAATAGTGGTTCTAGTGCAAATAACGATGATATATTCAATGTCAATGAATCTATGACCATGAGTGTTTGTTACTCCGCTATTGGTTGTACAGATCAGGTGATGACTCCTGAATATAAAATGTATTATGGTTGTGCAGAAAAAATTTGTTTTGGTGTTACTAGTATTTTGGGAGCTGTCAAATTCACACCTAACTTTGGCGCAAATGCAGTTGCCAATGTCAGTAATGTTGAATACGGTAGTATTTGTGGTGATGACTTAAGTTACGAGATAGAAGTTTTCAGTACAAATATGGATCCTTTGGATGGCTTATGGCAAGATTTAGGATTTAAATATGGTGCTTGTCTTGGTAATGGAATGACAGTATCAGGAATTGAAATAAATGGAGTGGATTTAGATCCTTCTTTATATACTATAAATGGTTCAACTTTAGAGATAGATTTCTCTACAAACACTAACCCGGCATATGGACTAACGGACGAAGATATGGGTGGTGTTTTAAATGACCTGAAAGGTGGAGAATCTATTATAATAAAAACGAGCATTGCAATTGGATGCTCTGATAGTATGGGTGCATGTAATGGAAGTTTAGCATGTAACTTAACTAGAATAGAAGTCAGTGGTAAAAGAAATTGTGGTCAAACTTTTCAGCAATTTGCTAATTTAAGCGAACCTATAAGTTTCTTTTATGGCAATGATGGTACCTCTACCAATGCTGTACAAACTACTGGTTATGGCTTGCCTATTACTGAAGTTGTTTTTACGACTTGTGATGTCTGGTCACCGGCAGTTGAAGGTCATGAGTTTCATTATGATTTTAATTCTAATAATATAGGTCATTGTGCAATGTCAGGTGGTATTAAATTACAAGCTTATGTACAAGCCAATGGAGATAGAATAAAACATATAAGGTACGAAGCAGGGACAGCTACTTATCAAGGTTCTCCTGTTCCAGGAACAACTTCGATGTATGACACAGTCACTTTAGAGGATGGATCATTAGATACAATTGGCTTAATTATAAATATTCCCGATGGTGATCCCTTAGTTAATGCACATGATTATTATTTTAACTTAGAATACAGAGGTGAGTGTTTTCCAAATGATTATCACTTTACAAGTTTTAAGGTCATTGAAGAGTGTTTATCTTGTACAGAAGTGACACCATGTGAAATTGTTAGAGCCTGTGAAAGTCATGCCACATATGTGGATTGGAATGGCTGTGGTTGTGTTTGTGATATCATCGCATATGTAGATACTTTACAGAGATGTAATTTTGGCTTTGCCGATAAAGAAATGACACAGCCTCTAACTGCTGCAGATGTTCCCACTGAAGATTTAATAAGATTTCTGCCAGGTGATACGATGTATTACAGACTAGGATTTGAGGTTTTAAATTCTAGTGTGTTTTACGAAGGAGATTATAGTTGGTTGTTTGATGTGAGATATTATACTTGGGAAGCAGCCTTGACACCTGATATTTACAATGCAAGTTTTTTAGGTTGGTTTCATGAGGATGTTAGTGCAGGGACCGGTCCAATAGAAATTGGAATACCTGATTGCATGCAGGACTATGATGATGCTAATAGAGACAATACTTCATTTCCTTCAATGAGATTTGGTAACATGGGTGTCGAAGGGACTCTGGGTACCAATGGAGAATGTCCAGATGATGATGAGAATCCAGCTTATCCAGGTTCTTCTGTAGCAGCTTATTATATAGCTGATTTTTCTGGTAATGATGTAGCCAATGATCTTTCAAGATTGCAAATATATTTTGGAAGAGACGCCGGTTGTCCAAGTGCCACACCAGATGAAATAAATAATAATTGTCATGCTGATTTGCTGGCTCAATTGGATTTAGAAGATGGAGATTTCTTTTACATTGATGTAAAAATTCCAATGGTACGTAATCCCAATGTTTCTCTAGCTGATTTAAATGGCGTAACACCTAGCACAGGATCATACCTATATCCTTATGCAATGACCTATCAAAGTGCACCAGGTACATGTACGACTGGGGCAAATGCAAGAACTTGTAGGATAACTGGTCAATATGAAGGCCATTTACCAGGTCCAATGACTATTACGCAAGATGTATGTGTTACAGATTGTGATACTGAAGTTGAATATACTTTCAATCTTAACAATCCACTGCCAACTGTTGATGATGGAGTCACACCTTGGTATGAAAATGAGTATAGACCATTTATGGCTACTGATTATCTGGAGTTAAGCTTTCCATCTAATATGGTGTACCTTGATAACGGAGTTATTGTAATGCCTGATGGTACAGAAAAATCCTTTACTCCTAATATAGATCCTTCTGAGGGAAATATAAATTGCTTGACTGACCCTGCTGGCAATCAATGCTGTATAGCCGCAGATCCTTCAGAATTAGCAATGATGAAAATAGTTGATAATGACTATCTAATTGGACAAACACATGCTTATTACAGAGGTCCTATCGCAGCCAATAATACTAATGATATTTGTGATGTAAATCAGCTTGTACACGTGCCTAATGATCCATTTCCACATATCCCAGTAGGAGGACCAGGAGGACCATGTAACTACGGTATAAAATATTCATTATCTGCACTATGTCCTGAACAAATAGAATCTGGAGATTTTCAATTGAGATACCAATTCTCAGATCCTTATGTTCCTTCGTTTCCAGGAAGTAGTGGTGCGTATAATGGTTATCTTGCATATTCTTCAGGTACCCCTTATCCGTTTAGTAATCCATTTAGATATCAAAATAATCCATATGGTACTGGCTGTGTTACATCTCCAGTACCAGGGTGTACGCGATTCTATGAAAAAATAGTTAGTCATCCAGATGATAGCCCAGGCAGTATTAACCCAATGCGTCAGACAGGTACTTTAGTTACAGGTCCTGATGATTTTTCTGATAAGAGTTTAAATTATCCACCACTTGTTGCGTCTATGGAAAAGACTTTAATTGCTGATGAGGCAATGATTAATGAAGTGAATACATACATGGTCTGTGCTGACGATAACGGAATTGATATGGGCGTCCATATGAATGTGGTGACAACTTTAGAAATACCAACGACTATAGATTTTGTGGGTGTTTGTGATGATATGGATGTGCCTGTAGCTTTTGATTTGGTTCAAGCTGGCACAACACATAATCTATACAGTGTGATTAATCCAAATTTAGCACCTGGCGAATGTTTTGAAATTCAAATTAAAACAGAATTGCTTTTCTGTCCTGTAGGAATACCTGGAGTGGATGTAGAAATCTGTGTCACAACTGTCAGTGGTTGTATTGATCCTGATAAAGCAGCATTGTTTACCGCACTAGGTGAAACACAATGTGATGCAGCAGGAGCATGTTATGAATATATAGCAGAAGAAGCAGAACTTCAAGCCGAGTGGGGTAGAGATGCCAATATGGAATTCCCGCTTTGTGAAACATTCGAAATGGGCGTCAGATTGAAAAATGTAAGAAAAGCTTTACTTATTGATATTGAACCAGAATTTTGGTTTCCACAAGGATTAAATTTTGTACCTGGTTCATGGAAAATTTGTTACCCAGGTGGTCCTGATCATTTTGGAGCAGTTCAAAGTATAGATGATCCCATTGCTGATCCATCTCTTAATAATTTATATGGTGAATATTTTGCTTTACCAGATAATGCTGATTGGACTGCAATTATGAATAATAATGCGCTATCAGGATTATTAGGTGCAGATGGAATGCCTATCGAATTAGATAGTAATAAAGTAGAATTTAAATTTGATGTAGAAACAGAGTGTGACAACTTTGTGAGTGGGACCAGTATCTGGTTTAGAGCAGATGCCGCTGATCCATGTGAGCAGAGAACAGGGAGTGGGTTTGTACCTACTAACCCTATAATTATAGACGGAGCTAATCCAAGTGATTTTGCACAGTTTTTTGTATTTGCCGATCCTTTGGATGCCACTTGTGGCGAACCAAGTACAATTACAATGAACTTCTTGAATATATCCCCAACAGGAACTACTGACAACAGTATGGTCTGTATGGATATTAATACGAGTACATTTAGTTACATGCCAGGCAGTATCCAATGGGTAACACCAGCTGGTCATATGCCAACTTTTGATGAAGAGATGAATGGTGCAATAACACATGTATGTTTTGATATACCAGATGGCATCGGACCTGGACAGGCTTTTCAAGTGAGCTTCATGTTTGAAGTGCCTGAGGATGTTGGATGTGGTGAGCAAAACTTAGGCGTTCAAGTCGCAAGTACAGTGATGAACGCCAATTGCATGGCGCAAGGAATTATGTGTAATGTAGATGTACTCAATAGTGTTAATCCTGCCATTCAAGTGAACTTCAACCCTCCTGTAGAAGTCTCTGATCAAGTCCTTACTGTTGGATGTGGAAATGGAGATGGTACGGTGCCAATTTGCTACTCAATTGATTTAGCAAATAACAGTTCTGATTATACTGATGATGTAAAAGTAAAATTGATTCGTGATTTGAATCAAAATGGAATATTGGAAGATTTTGATCCTCCATTAGACAGTGTGACTGTTAATGTAACAGTTTTAATGGGAGATACTTTAAATATTATGGGCTGCTTTAATGTCGATGAAAATATCGCTTGTCCTGTATTTTTAATGGTGATGCAAGAAACAAATTGTGTATGTGATGCGCAAGATTTCTATTATGATAGTATCGAACCTGAAGCAAGTGAAGAACTCGGATTGAGCATTGCTGTATGTCCTGGTGCACCTTTGAAAGTAGGGTTTTGTGCAGATCTGACATATACAATAAGTCCTTCGGCTGGAGCCACGCTTGAGCCTAATGCAGCTGGAGATAGTCTGTGTATTACCTTGCAATCTGGTTATGGCTTAACAAGCCCAGTCGTTTTAAATGTAACAAGTCAGACTGGTGGTTGTATGGCGTTTGATTTTGATACAGAGATATTTAGCTTAGGTGATTTTGAATTTAATGATTATGCAGAAACTACTGCTTGTGATGTGGGTTGTGTAAATTTAGATTTAAACTTACCTACAGAATATAGAGATATCGTAACTGTAAATTGGGATCCACCCACATATTTGGATGACCCAACTTCACAAACTCCAAACGTTTGCGATCCAGCAATGGATATAACCTATACGGTTACCGTTAATTTTATGGAGAATGGTCAGATGTGTGAGTTTACAGCTGAAGTGCCTATTGTAGTAGAAGAACAACAAACTAATGATTTGTTTGATCAAGTGGTCTTATGTAGCGATCAAAGTTCAACTGTGGTCGGACCAGCTGGATTTAGTAATTACAATTGGTTTGAGGTGACTGCAGCAGGAGATATTCCTGTACAAAGTGGAACGAATGATTCTTTTGTAGTTCCTACGGCAGGCGTTTATTATTTAGAGTATTATAATATTACTGATGCATGTAAAACTTTAAGTGCGCCATTTGATGCTTTGCCTTGTCCAAGCTTTATCAAAAGTTTCTCAAGTGCAGAACCAACAGCAAATGAAAATGAATATACAGTCTGTTATGAAATAGCAGTAGACAATAATAGCACTTTACCTTTAAATTATGATCTATATGATTATCCTGATTTTGATGATGATATAACAATGATAAGTGCTAGCTATACGAGCTCTGCTGGACCTAGTGGTACGCTTGGTGTTCCGCCTCCTGCTTTGCCAGGATGGAAATTAGCTAATGATGTTTTACTCGGAAATTTGGGTTCGCATATTTATCAGTTGTGTATAATTGTGGAAATTGATTTAGCCGATGGCGTTGTTGGAGATGATATGTACACTTCTTGTGGAGCATCTGGTGGTGGCGGTCCTCTAGCTGGAGAAGGATTGTTTAATATAGCAGGTTTAGATGTAGATGAGGATGGAGTTCCTGATGAAACTGATGATGCCTGTGGAGAATTGCCATTCTACACTCTAGAGAAAACTTTCGTAGGAATCACTCAGACTGGAGCTTACGATTGGACAGTAGATTATCAAATTGTTGTTTGTAATGATGGAGGCGCAATTGGAACATATGATTTAAATGATGCACCAGGATTTGACAGCGACATCGTAATCAATAGTGCAGAATTTACAACAGATGCCTTTGAACATCCTTCTAATCCAGGGCCAACTTCTTTAAGCGGAAATGGACCTTGGGACCTTGCAGACATTCAAGAAATTGAACCTGCAGAATGCCAAACATTTAATATCACAGTAGATGTTACAATGAATCTAGAAGATGAAGGATCGCCAGGAGATGGTTCTTATACAGCTTGTGGAGATAACGGAGGTATGGGACCCGTTAGTGGAGAAGGATTATTTAATGAGGCACAATTAGATACGAACGGAGATGGTATGGCTAATCAGACAGATGAGGCTTGTGGTGATCTTCCTAGTATTACACACGATAAATCTTTATCGGATATAACACAAACTGGACCCAGGTCATGGGTGGTAAAATATACTGTGACTGTAGATAATAATGGAGGAGCAGCTGGAATGTATGATCTAGAAGATGAGATTGCTTTTGATGATGATATTGTTGTCACTTGCGTTGAATTTACAAGCGACGCTCCAGCAAATGCAAATACGCCAGGTCCAGTAAGTTCATTGGATTTCACAGGTCCTTGGACAATAGCAGACGATCAAAATATTGCGGCAGATGCGACGCATGTTTACTGTGTTTCAGTATGTGTTGACATGGACCTTCTAGGAGAATCTTCTCCGGGAGATGCAAACTACGATGCATGTGGATCAAATCCTTTAAATGATCCTATGCCAGGTGAAGGCTTATATAATGAGTCTCGCTTGGATTTAGATAATGATGGGACACCAGAAGAAACAGAAGAAGCTTGTGGTGACTTACCTAATGTTTACATTGAAAAAACAGTAAGCGGATTCGTTGCTATGGCTAATGGTAATCATATGGTCAGTTACGAATTATGCGTATTCAATAATGGTGGAGCAGATGGTATGTATGACTTATCTGATATTCCAGATTTTGATGACGATATAATGATAATCGCTGCTGATTATAATTGTACCGTTGGAGATATGGGTGCATTGACTGTTCCTGTTCCAGCGGCAGGTTGGTTACTAGTTGATGATCAAGATATCTCTCCAGGATCGCAGCAATGCTGTACAGTAGATTTAGAAGTAAGAATAGATGTCAGCCCAGGAAGTGGTGGTGACAATATGATCGCAGAGTGTGGCAGTACGAATGGTGGTGATCCTACGGCAGGAGAAGCATTGTACAATATGGCTTCATTAGATCTTAATAACGATGGTATGGGTGATGATACTGATGATGCATGTCAAGGTGTATTTGAAATATCTCATCTTAAAACTTTGGGCACTGTAGATCAGAATCCTGATGGTACTTGGTGTGCGGTGTATAATATTACAGTTAATAATACAAGTAACGCTGCAGGTTTTTATGATCTAAGAGATTTGCCGATGTTCGATGATGACATCACAATACTTAGTGCAGAATATATGTCTACTGTTCAAGCTTTGACTTCTTTAACTGTACCTGTTCCTGCTATGGGTTGGATGCTTGCCGATGATGTTAATCTTCAGGCTAATGGTACACACTTATATACATTAACCGTATGCGTTGATATCGATCTTCTTCCAGCATCTGCTGGAGACAATGTCTATACAGAATGTGGTAGTGGCGCAATGGCTGGAGGAGCTCCAGGCGAAGGTTTGTATAATGAGTCTTACTTAGATACAAACAACGATGGCATACCAGATGAGACTGATGATGCATGTGGTGATTTACCATTTTTGACATTGGCTAAGACATTAACAACAATAACTCAGACAGGAGCTAAGTCGTGGGATGTTATGTACGAAATCGAAGTATGTAATACTGGTGGAGCTGCTGATAATTATAGCTTAATAGATCAACCAAATTTTGATGATGATATAGTTATTAACTCTGCAAGTTACACAAGTGATGCATCCATGAACCCAGCTAACCCTGGTCCAGTTACATTGAGCACATCAGGAATTTGGTCACTTGCAACACTTCAGGACATTAATCCAGGAGTATGTCAACTATATACAATTACGACTAATGTAACTATGGACCTTACAGATGCAGGTCCTGGAGATAATAATTATGTCTCTTGTGGGACAGATGGGGGAGGATTACCAAGCCCTGGTGAAGGACTTTATAACGAAGCAAATCTCGATCAAGATGGAGATGGTAACCCTGATCTAACAGCTGTTGATTGTGGGGAGTTACCTGCCATTACACATGAAAAATCATTCGGTGGTATAACGCAAACTGGGCCAAGATCATGGGAAGTTAAGTACAATATTCTAGTCTCTAATAATGGCGGAGCGACAGGAACTTACGACTTAAGTGATATGGTCATTTTCGATGATGATATCGTAGTGACTTGTGCAAGATATACTTCAGACGCGCCAGGTAACCTGGGTACGCCAGGTCCATCAACATTGATGGGAACAGGACCTTGGGACCTAGCGGATGATCAGTCCATAGATCCATTGTCTCCGCAGACTTACTGTTTGATCGTATGCGTAGATATGGATATCTATTCAGATACAACACCAGGTGATGGTCTTTATAGCCAATGTGGTATGGCAACGCCAGGAAGCCCGGCAGGAGGGGAAGGATTGTTTAATCAATCTTCTATCGATCTAAATAATGATGGAATGGATGATGAGACTGATGAGGCATGTGGAGATCTACCATCTATAAGAATTGAAAAGAACTTAAATAATTTTGTCGCAATGGCTAATGGTAATCATATGGTTACTTATCAGTTATGCGTATATAATGAAGGAGGTGCAGCAGGAGATTATGATTTGAATGATATGCCTCAGTTTGATGATGACATTGAAATCATCGCTGCTACATATACATCTACAGTAGGTGTAGGAGGAGCTTTAGTAATACCGGTACCGACAGCACCAGGATGGATGCTTGATGATGATCGTACTATTCCAGCTGGGGAGACGTATTGTTACATTCTCAATATCGAAGTAGATGTAGATTTGAGTGCAGCGAGTACTGGAGATAACGTAGTAACAGAATGTGGAGCTACTACAGGAGGAGATCCAAGTCCTGGAGAAGCATTGTATAATTCTGCAAGCATCGACCTAGATAATGATGGTACACAAGATGATGATGATTATGCATGTGAAGATGTATTTAATATTAGTAATACTAAAACGCTAGCAAGTGTTGTTCAGCAAGCAAACGGTACGTGGTGCATTACTTATAATATTGTTGTTGAAAATAGAAGTACAGAATCAGGTTTCTATGACTTGTATGATCTACCACAATTTGATGACGATTTTGAGATATTAAGTGCTGAGTTTTCGTCATCAATAGGTTCACTAACAACATTAGCAGTGCCTGTGCCTAGTGCAGGATGGCAATTGGCTAATGACGAACCGTTAGACGGTTTTGAGGTGAATACTTTTGTGTTAACTGTATGTGTTGATATTGACTTAGAAGATGGTGTTGTGGGTGATGATATTCTAACAACTTGCGGAGCAGGAGGCAACATGGATGGCAGTCCAGGAGAAGGGTTGTTTAATCAATCACTTTTAGACATTAATGATGATGGAGTTCCAGATAGAGAAGATGAGGCTTGTGGTGATATTCCGTACTTTACTTTGGATAAGACTTTTGTCGGAGTAACGCAAACAGGTGCTTATGA
>ENA-ORXM01002234-ORXM01002234.1-marine-metagenome-genome-assembly--contig:-NODE-2234-length-23406-cov-3.773501_pt1 | contig 23406 bp, 23 predicted proteins | sample MGYA00237867_ERZ511480 | MGnify/ENA primary metagenome ERZ511480 (study PRJEB26309, sample SAMN06266103) | marine metagenome | isolation source: Algal blade | place: United Kingdom:Sidmouth, United...
AGTTCCTCAAATGATTTTGGCAAGGCATTGCTACAGGCTTCGCTGACCTTTTCCAGCAGATCGATGTCGACGGTTGCTTTTTCAAAAGCACCAAGCATGCCATCCATGTTCTTCACGATCATGGAAAGCGTGCGCTGTGACAGATTGCCAAAACTGTTCGCAAGCTCGGCATTCACTTTGTTTACAAGTGCTTGGGCAGAATAGCTGCCGTCCTGCCCAAAGGTAACTTCAGCCATCAGGAAATAGCGCAGGGCATCGACCCCGAACGTGTCAGCCAGTTCCATCGGATCGGTTACATTTCCAAGCGATTTCGACTCTTTCTTCCCTCGGTTGAGCAAAAATCCATGCCCATAGACCTTCTTTGGCAGGGGCAAGTCGGCGCTGAGTAGGAACGCTGGCAAGTAAATGGTGTGAAAACGGACGATGTCCTTGCCAATCAGGTGCAGATCAGCGGGCCAGAATTTGTGCCATAAATCCCCGCCATCGGGGTAACCCACCCCGGTGATGTAATTCGTAAGTGCATCGACCCAGACATACATGACATGATCGTCCGATCCCGGCACCTTCACGCCCCAATCAAAGCTGGTACGCGATATGCTGAGGTCTTTGAGGCCGCCTTCGACGAAGCGCATAATTTCGTTGCGGCGGCTTTCGGGTTGCAGAAAATCGGGCTGATCGCGCAACAGTGCGAGTAAAGGTTCCTGATATTTGGACAGCCGGAAAAACCAGCTTTCCTCCGCCGTCCATTCCACCGGCGTGCCTTGCGGCGAAAGTTTTATCTCATCGCCCTGCTCGCCTTGTGCTGCGATCAACTCGCTTTCGTCATAATATGCTTCATCGCGAACAGAATACCAGCCTTCATAACGATCAAGATACAGATCATCATTCGCCGCCATCGCCTGCCAGATTGCGCGGCTTGCGGCATGATGATCATCCTCTACCGTGCGGATAAACCGATCATATGAAATATTGAGCATGTCGCACATAGCGATGAAATGCGCGGACATTTCGTCGGACAGCGCCCGCGGGCTTACCCCCATCTCGCGCGCTTTTTGCGCCATTTTCAGCCCATGTTCGTCGGTGCCGGTCTGGAACCGGACATCGCGCCCCATTGCGCGTTGAAATCTGGCAATAACGTCAGCAGCAATCGCTTCATAAGCATGGCCAATATGCGGCGGGCCGTTGGGATAGCTGATGGCGGTGGTGATATAATAGGGATCGGCGGTCATGTGCGTTCCGGGAAAAACAAGGAATGTGTCGGCGGCTATCAGGCAGCTTGCTTATGCGCATTCAGCCCGGCCAGCAAGCTTCCCATTTCGACCACAACTGATTTCTTATCGAGCGAAAGGCCAGTGGCACGCGCAGCAAGCTCGCTTGCTCGGTGCCACGTTTCAACCGCGGGCAATGCGGATTCTGCTGACAATTGCCGGGCGTGATCCGCGATGATTGCAGGCACCCGGCGCAAAAATGCCTCATAGCGTTTACCCGCATGTTTCAACGATAGCTTCGCCGCCATGGCCAAACGGATGGCATTATCCCGGTCACCGCCGTCAATGATCGCGCGGGCCTGCCTTTCTATCTCGCCAATGTCCAACCCGGCAAATTCCAGCGCCTGTCCCGGTGAACCCTGCCCAGCTCGCACCAAGGCAGCGCGTTCTTCACCGGTCAAGTCCGGCGCCTCACGTTCGACAATCTGCGCCGACTGCTGATCTGTCAGCCTATCGAAATGCAATATCTGACACCGCGACCGAACGGTTGGCAGCAATCGGTCGCTGGAATGGCTGATAAGAAAAAAGTGACTTCCGCTTGGCGGTTCTTCAAGCAATTTCAGCAGCGCGTTGCTCGATGATTTTTCAAATTCATCTATGCTGTCGATGATGATCACGCGGTTTTTCGACATCGCTGGGTTCTGGGATAACGTCGCTTGCAACCGGCGGATCTGATCCACCCCTACCGAGCGTTTCAACTCATCATCGGGGTGACGGGTTTGCCCTTCCTCCAACACGTGTTTGAACAAGCGTTCAACCGTGATGCTGTCAGGGTGCGTTCCGGCACGCAGCAGCGCGCTGTATGCCCCGTCAGGATCAACCATCCGGGCAGCAAATTCATGCGCAAAACTGGCTTTGCCGATCCCGCGCTGGCCGGCAAAGATGATCGCATGATGCAGCTTACCCGCAGCCAACGCCTTTTGCAGCTGTTGCTGCTGCGCCTCATGCCCGATAATAGGCGTCATGACAGTAGGTCCGAAATATGTTCCCACATCCTGCGATGCACGTCGGCCTTGCTCCCTGCCGCGTCTATGATCCGGATGCGCTGCGGCTCTTGCTTGGCAAAGTTGGCGAACGCCCGGTGCACCGCACTGTGAAAATTGTCGTTGCGTGATTGTATCCTGTCGCTGCGTTCGCCATCCCTGCCGCGCGCGCGCGCGTTTGCCTCTGCTTCATTCAGCGCCAGAATTAAGGTTCGGTCCGGCAGCAAAGCGCCGCATCCGATTCGATGCAGCTCCATTATATCGTCATCCGGCAATGCGTCATTTTCACTGCCCTGCCCCTGATATGCCCGGCTGCTGTCAATAAACCGGTCGGATATCACCCATTTTCCGGCGGCGAGCGCAGGCCGGATATGCTGCGCCACATGATCGCTGCGCGCTGCAGCAAATAGCAAAGCCTCTGCGCGCACATTCCAGCGATCATCACTGCCATCAAGCAGCAATTTGCGAATGGCCTCCGCACCCGGAGTGCCGCCGGGTTCACGCGTGGTCACAACGTCAATGCCGCGCGCACGAAGCGCATCAGCCAACGCGATCACCTGCGTGGATTTGCCAACACCCTCGCCGCCTTCGATTGAGATGAACCGGCCAAGCGCGGCGCCATCGCTGCCATTACGTTGCGTCACGCGGCACCGACCAGCGATTTCAGCCCGTTCCAAGCGCGGCCGAAAAATCCGGCAGCGGCAACATTATTCGCAGCCACCAGCGGCGTCGTCTGTTCACTGCCGTCCGCCATCGTCACAACCAACGTCGCCACCCGCTGACCTTTAGCAACCGGCGCTTTCACTGGTCCCGAATAACGAATGGCAAGGTCATACGTATCTGCAGTCTCTTTCGGCAAAGTTGCTGCAATATTGTTCGGTGCGGCCAAAGCAACGCTCGTCTGCTCGCCAAGCTGGACCTGAGCCTTGCCAACAATGGCTGAAGTTTCAAACAAAGCTTCGGACCGCCATGCGCCAAACCCCCACGACATGAACTTCACCGATTCAGTTATCCGGCTGTCATAGCTTGGCAAACCCGCCACCACCATTACGATCCGCCGGCCATTCTGCTGCGCACTGCCCGTCAAGCAATAGCCCGCCGCATTTGTGTGGCCGGTTTTCAAACCATCTGCACCTGCAACCTTGCCAAGCAACGGGTTGCGATCCATCTGCGTCACATTGTTCCACGTGAACTTCTTATTTGCATAGAACTGTTTGTAATATTGCGGATAATCAGCCATTGTGCGCTGCGCCAGTACGGCCAGATCGCGCGCCGTTACCAATGTTCGGCCTTCGTCGGGCCAGCCATTTGATGTGCCAAAACGGCTATTTTCCAAACCGATCTCGCCTGCCTTCTGGTTCATGAGCGTAATAAAGGCGCGTTCTGATCCGGCAATTCCATCGGCCAGCGCAACTGCCGCATCATTGCCTGACACTGTGATCAGGCCATGCAGCAAATTTTCCACCGAAACTTTTTGTCCGCCGCGCAGGAACATAGTCGAACCGCGGCCGCTCCATTTCTGCGCCGTCTTCGCGCCGATCGTGAACGTATCATCCAATGCAAGTTCGCCGGATCCCAACCGATCAAACACGACATAGGCCGTCATCATCTTTGTCATGGATGCAGGCGGAATACGTTTTTCTGAATTTTTGTCGTAAAGCACGGCGCCCGATGACATATCGAGCATATACGCGATCGGCGCGGCGCTTTCATAGGATGATGCGCGCACGGGAAGCGCGGTGAACGCCAACAATAATATCAAGCCGAATATCCGCGTCGCCATATCTACCCCGGTATACGTCACTGCCGATCCACCGAGCAGCCTGCTGCGTTAGATTAGCAGAACCGATTCACTGGCGGAATATTCTGGCATTGCGATAGCCGCGTTGCCGCGCTGTTGCCAGCCCTCTTTCGGCTTCACTCGCGCTGCGATATGGCCCATAACGCACACGGAACAGGTTGCCATCGGGACTGGTTTGCACATTAGCCCCCAATTTACGCGCCAGTGCATCGGCGCGCGATTTTGATCCGAACGAGGCAAGTTGCACAACATAGCCTGACGCTGCACCGGGATTGTTTGATCGCACGACGGCACCGCTGCCTTCGCGCACAAATCCATCGGACCCGCGCTGGGCTGCTGTATTACGCGGCGCTGCTGGCGCTGACGTGGTGGCGGAACGCGGCGCTGCACCTTCCCGAATAAACCGCCCCGACGCCGCTGGCGCAGCAGGCATGGGCATATCGGCGGCCACGGCAGTCGGCGCAGAAGCGCGCGCGGCGGGCTTTGGCATTTTGGCCAGCTTTTCGCGTAACACCACGAGCAGACTGTCTGGCGTGTCGATCCGATCTATCGCCAGTCGCCCCTGCCGCAGCACGGATTTTTCCTGATCCGGCGGATTAACCTTGCGAACGCGTACACCGGCAACGCCGTCAGCGGTTATGCCAAGCTGCTGCGCTGCGCCCTTTGACAAATCAATCAACCGGTCATCAACAAACGGACCGCGATCGTTCACGCGCACCAATATCGTTTTGCCGGTCGAAAGCGCAGTGACTTCAAGATAGCTGGGCATGGGGAGCGTTTTATGCGCAGCGGTTGCGCCAGCGGGGTTGAACATCTCGCCATTGGCTGTTGGCCGTCCAGCCAGTTCCTGACCGTAGAAACTGGCATAGCCCACCTCGTCATAATCCATTGAATCCGCGGGAGTGTAGGTCTTGCCGCCGATTTTATATGGTTCACCGATCTTGACGGGAAAATCGCTGACCCCGCCGCTGGCGGGCCGCGATGCTGCGCCAGTGTCGATGCCATCGGCGCCGCCATCATTGCCGTCAAAACTGCCGCAAGCGGACAGCAAGCTTGCCGCGCCTGCTGCTAATAATATTCTATCTGCGTATTTCATCCGCCAAAAGCCCCACTGATAATGCGTAAAAGTTCGAACAGTTATAGTCCAATATCACGCGATAATTGCTACCAAGTAAATATGCGGTATTTCCCTGGCCATCAGGCTCCAGCAAGGTGAGCAACATATTTTTGTCACGCGGCCAATATCCGCGTTGCGGCCGAATGCCGAGCCGTTGCCATTCCGAAATCGTTTTCCATGCGCTATGCCGCTCAAATACGCGCTTGCAGCGGGTGGGCGTGATATTTGATCGCACCGAAGACCGGCTGAGCGAGGATGGCACATTAACGGCAAAGCCCCATTCCTGCCCGCGCCGCCAACCGGAATTGACGAAATAATTCGCTATGGATGCCATGGCATCGGCTTCGCTGCGCCAGATATCGGCATAGCCATCGCCGTCGCCATCACGCGCCAACCGCAAATATACGGACGGCAGGAATTGCGGCTTGCCAAGCGCCCCGGCCCAGCTGCCGGTTATCGCATATTGCGGAACGCCCTGGTCTATCATCTTCAAAACCGCAATCAATTCGCCTTCAAATAAAGAGCGGCGGCGACCTTCATAGGCCAGCGATGCCAACGCCTCAGGCGCGTTGAAGTTACCGGTATAGCTGCCATAATTTGTTTCGTGACCATAGATGGCAATCATCATTTCTTCTGGAACGCCGGTCTGATCCTCGACTGATTTCAGCAACGGGCGCAATTCTTTATATTTCGCGCGGCCACCGTTTATCCGCGCAGCATCGACATGGCGGCGTTTATAGGGCGCAAAGGGCGGTATCTTCGTGCTTCCCGGAGCGCCGCCGGGTTGTTTGCGGTCCAGCCTGACAACCCGGTCGTTGTAACGCAGGCCCGACAGCACACGGTTCGCGGTCGCCGGGCTAACACCCTGTGCAATGGCGCGCGTTTTCACCTGATCCAGATAGCCCTGAAACGAAGTGGCACTTTGCGCATGTGCCGGGGTGGGGAAAGCGACTGTGGTCGCGCCGAAAAATGCAGTTGCAAAGGCGACGGTTGCCATCGCTGGCTTCAAAATATTGCTGATAATCATATGGTACCTTAGCTAAACTAACTGAACCTGTCATTACATAGAAGCAGTTCGCTGTGAATCCTTCTTGTCGCGGCCCTGCCCCGTTTTGTCGCGGCGCGTCACAATAATTTACGTTAAGCCGGGCGGCCTGCCATCATTTTGTCTGATACCGCTGCTTTTTAACTTGCATGAAAGGCTTGGTGCGTTATCCACCCTGCCACGGCGGGACAGGTGGCAGAGTGGTCGAATGCACCGGTCTTGAAAACCGGCGAGGGTTTAGGCTCTCCGTGGGTTCGAATCCCACCCTGTCCGCCACTACCTCTGGAAAACCCGAGAAAACCGACGTTTATTTCATAGGTTAGCCAATTATGCTCCATGGTTAGCCATTTGAAAGGCGCAGAAAAGGCGACAAATGCTAGTCCCACCGTGTCCGCCACTCGCCATATTTCGCATTCAATCTGCGCTGTGCAGAATTTACGCGCTATCAGCACGCTGCCAAATCAGCCGCGTGATATAGGTGACGCCTGATTTTGTAGTTTCCGGTTGGGTCAGCAACGCTATGCTATCTGCGGACAGCCAATTTATCTCGCGGGTAAAACATGTGCCAATGCGTGCCGGGATTGTGCAAAATTCGATATCATGGTGAACCAGATCGCCATCATTGCGCCAAATTCCGGCATAGGCAAAGAATTCACCGAAATCAGCGGTAGCGTTTGCTGTGGTTCCCCTATCGATCCATTTTTCATGCATCAGGAAAGCCGACATCCGGCCATCCGCCGTATACTGAATCTGGCCCAGCGGTTTTGCCCCGAAGCTGTGCGTTTCAACGCCGTCGCGCGATTGGATCGACGACACCAAGCGCCAGGCCCCTGTCAACTGTTGCGCGATATTCATGGGGCGTTATCCTCGCAAAGCGCGTGGTTATCAACTGGCTGTTGTGACATGCGGCGGGAACCCGCCCGCGAATGAAGCATTATATACTGGTGAAAAATGACGACACCCTGTCTGGCAAATCCGCGCCCGATCTCATCCATAGCTGTGACAGCGACGACGGGATCGCGCGGGTTCGGCGGGGCAAAGGTTTCAGCTACCATCTTCCCAATGGAGAAAAGGTTGAATGTGAAAAACAACTGGCGCGGATCGCGGCGCTTGGCCTTCCCCCGGCCTACCGCGATGTTTGGATCTGCGCTGATGCGAAGGGCCATTTGCAGGCCACCGGGATCGACGATGATGATCGTAAGCAATATCGGTATCATGCAAATTGGACCGAATATCGCAGCCAGCAGAAATTCGGCGAACTTGCCGAATTCGGAGCGCGCTTGCCGCGGGTAAGACGCAAGGTAACCGCGCTTTTGCGCAGCGGCGATGAAAATGACGATAGCGATGGGGCGGCAGTATCAAAGGAACGCGCGATTGCGGCAGTTATCCGCATCATTGATCGCAGCGCGATCCGCATCGGCGGTGACAGCGAAAAGGCACGCGGCGCAACGACGCTGAAAACCGGCGATGTAGCGATTGCCGGCGGTGCTGTGCAATTATCATTTACCGGAAAAGGCGGCGCCAAGATCGAAGAGGAATTTCGCGACCAAACTTTGATGGCGGTGCTTGAAGAAATTGACGACCTGCCCGGCAAACGGCTGTTCCAATATGAAGGGCGCTCCGGCGAATTGCACCCGGTGGATTCCGGCGATGTGAACCAGTGGCTGAAATCAGCGAGCGGGCTGGACAGCGCAAGTGCCAAGATGTTTCGCAGTTGGCGCGGCAGCACTGCCGCTCTGCACGCCATCAGCAAGGCGGAAAAACCAACGATTAAAATTGCGTGCGAAGCGGCTGCTGACGTATTGAACAACACAGCGGATATTTGCCGGACCAGCTACATACACCCTGCAGTCATCGGACTAACCGAGCTGGACGATGCTGCGCGGGCCGCCATTTTTTCTGCAGACATCAACGGCAAAACCGGCCTGCGTCAAATGGAAAACCGTTTGCTTGCTTTGCTAACCAGCGGATAAACGCCTGCTGGCCACTATTCCTTTACGGGCCGCGTGTTTGTGCTGAGATAGCTGCCATAGCTATCGACAAACCCATCGACGATGCCCTTAACTTCCTCATCGGCATATTCTGCGGCTTCAGCCTCGGAAGACCCGAAGCCCTTTTCTTCGGTTATGATAATGTCGCGATAGACCGTCTTCTTGTCTGCGCACGCAGTTTGCGCAACTTTACCGAACATCTTGGCAGAATTTTTGTCGCCTAGATGCTGTTGTGCCACTTCGACCATGCAGTTGCTGAATGCAATGCGTGCTTCATCAGCGGGCAGCGCCGCCGAAGCAGCCATTTGTAATGCGATAGCGGTAAGGAAGAGAGACATAACGCGGTCCTTTTTAAAAGGGGGTAATCCGCATGTTTATTACCACATAACCCAATGCCGTGCATCTAATATATATCTATCCGGCGGCCTTTTGTTTCCAGCACGTTAATCACGATGCGCCGCGTAGCGCGTTTAAGTATCGCGGCAGATTGCTGCGCCCATTCAATCAACTGTATAGTATCATCCAGATTGTCGTCCAACCCGAGTTCGGTCAGTTCGCTTTCATGCTCGATCCGGTAGAGATCGATATGCATCACCGGGATAGAAATTTCGGGCGGATGATATTCGTGCACGATTGCATAGGACGGGCTGCTGACATCGCCGGCAAAGCCCAGCCCGCGCAATATTCCGCGTGACATCACCGTTTTTCCCGCACCCAGCGGGCCATCAATCGCAACGATATCGCCGGGCGACAATTCGCGCGCCAGCTGTATGCCAAATTCCTGCATAGCAGCTTCATCGGCGATTATCATATCTGCGGCAGCGTCACGATTACGGAAGTGCCAACGCCGGGCTGCGATTCAATAGCCAGACTGCCGCCATGCGCTTCGATAATCTGCCGGGCAAACGGAAGCCCAAGCCCCGGCCCGTTATTCGCGGCATTGGTATTACCGGCAACCACATCATCACCGGTCAGTTGCGCGATAAGCGGCGCAGACAGGCCAACGCCATTGTCCGATACAATGATAAGCGTATCGCGCTCCAGATTTTGCGCCGCGATAAGCACTTCGCCGTCATCGTCGCCATATTCGATGGCATTGCGCACGATATGCCCCAATGCCTGCGACAGGCGTTCTTCATCGCCGCGCACGGCCAGCTTGTGATCCGCCAGTTCAACCCGCAGCGTCACGCCGCGCGATACTGCAGCTTCTTCATGCGCGTCCTTAAGCGCGGTTAGCATATGTTCCAGCGCAATCTCTGCATCCGCAATTGGCAGCGAGCCTGCCTCGCTTTGGCTGTAATCGAGCACAGTGTTTATCTGCTGCGACAGCCGCGATGCCGACGTGACGATCGCATCAACATATTCTGCGGCGGTATCCGGCAATGGCCCGCCAATCCCCTGTTTCAACAAATCGGCAAAGCCGCTGATCGACGTCAGCGGGGTGCGGAACTCATAGCTCATATTGGCGAGGAACTTATTCTTCACATCATCGGCCTGCGACAACGCTTCGTTGCGCTCGCGCAAAGCCTGCTCAACCTGCGCGCTATTTGTCATATTCAGCATTGTAAACAGCACATTGCCATCGGGAAGCGGCACTGTGCCGACCTCAAAATTGCGGCCATCGGCAAAGATCAGCCGCAATTGTTTTTGCGTACGCTTCTCCGCCGCATCGCGCAGCAATTCGCTGAGCAGAGAAATTTCGGCAGGTTTCTTCAGCTGCGACGCCATCATGGGAAGCAGTTCATCCTGACGCGGATGTTTGCTTAGCTGCTCCTCCTCTATCTGCCAGGATACCGCGAAACGGCTGTTCCAAATTGATAGCCGTCCGTCGCCGGAAAATACCGCGATTGCCTCTGCCAGATTATCGAAGGTGGCGGTCCGCACCCGGAGCAGAATATCCCGTGCGCTGGTCAATTGCGCCTGTTCCGTACGGTCTTCGAAAATCGTCAACAGGCCGCCTGTGGGCAGCGGCTGTGCCAATACCCGCAGATGCGTGCCGTCGGGCAACAGCCAATTTTCCTCATTCCCTTTGGCGGAACGAAACCAGTTTTCCCGCTGTGCGCGCCATTCGGGAAAATCGCGGACTTCCGGCACTTTCCCATTTTCGCGCATGCGATCAAGTAGCCGGACAAATTCGGGCTGATCGTCAATCCATTGATCGCGCAATGCGAACATGCGCTGGAACGGCGTGTTGGCAAAGATCAAGTTGGCATCGGCATCAAACTGCGCGACGCCGGATGACAGCATATCAAGCAGGTCATTCTGCGCCGCCGCCAGATTGCTGTATTGTGAGCGTGCCTCCTGTAACTCCTGCACATCAATCACGATACTGGCGACGCCGGTATTGGAAACAGGAATATCGATGATCTTCACTTGCCTGCGTTCGCCGCCAATGGTGCTGGAAACCGTACGTTCCTGTGTCTGGCCGGTTTCCATTGCCATGCGCGCCAAATCAGCTGGTGTGCGCCCGTCGACGGGTTCTACCAATTCGATATTCTGGGCCACGACTTCATCGGCATTGTTGCCGCCAACCGCCGCCACATACGCAGCGTTCACCAGTGTCAGCTTCATGTCGGTGTCACGGTGCCACATCGGTATCGGGGCTTCTTCAATTAGCCCTGACAACGCGGTAAACGCCGCGCGCGCCTCAGTCGCTTCTTCCTTCGCTTGCTCCCACGCGCTGATATTATCGGTTAGATCGAAAAACCAAAGCAGCGCAGCGCCGTTGGGATAAATTTGCGTATCGGCCATACTGCCGGTTACCAAAAAGCGCCGCTGCGAATTTTGCAGGGATAGTGGCAGGCGGAATTTGCCGGCGCTGCGCTGCGCGTTCAGCACATTGCCTTCCAACTCGGTCAAATGCGCTTCGCTTATCCCGCCGCCTGCAGGATCATGGAGATCGCCGAGTTTTTCGGCTGACCGTTCGAGGCCGAGCATCCGCATCAGCCTGTCCGATGCCTCCAGCTTGCCGTCGCTGCGAACGACGACAGGAACAGCAGGGCCGGTTTCCAATAGCCGGGTCAAGCGCGCGGTTTGCCGCAATGTCTTTTGCGCCCGCTGCCGCGTCGATAGCCCCCACCAGATCAGCACCGTCGCCGCGATCAGCCAAAGCGACATGAGCAGGCCGATGATAGCCAGACTGTTGTCATCCCCCATCATGTCGCATCTATCCCCAAAGCGGCATTCCCAATTGACAAAACCCGAACCGAATTATCCGCCTGTCTTTAGCGCGATATATGCGGCCATCGCAAAGAGAAAAGCCCGCCTCTATAAAGAGACGGGCTTTGGCTCCGATTCACAATGCGGCGTTTTAATACCGATAATGTTCAGGCTTGAACGGTCCCTCTTGTGGAACGCCGATATAGCCTGCTTGTTTTGAGGTCAGCTTACTCAGCGACACGCCCAGCTTCTCAAGGTGCAGCATAGCCACTTTCTCATCAAGATGTTTGGGCAGAACATATACCTCATTCTTATATTGATCGCCCTTGGTAAACAGTTCGATCTGCGCCAATACCTGATTGGTGAAGCTTGCTGACATAACGAATGACGGATGCCCGGTGGCGCAGCCCAGATTAACGAGGCGGCCTTTAGCCAGCACGATAATCTTGTTGCCATCAGGGAAGGTAACCAGATCGGTTCCGGGCTTGATTTCGTCCCAATCATAATTGGAAAGCGCGCCAATCTGTATCTCGCTGTCGAAATGGCCAATGTTGCAAACGATGCTCATCGGCTTCATCTTTTTCATATGATCGGCAGTAATAACGTCGGCATTGCCAGTCGCGGTGCAGAATATATCGCAGCGTTCGACCGCTTCATCCATCGTGACGACCTCGTAACCTTCCATGGCTGCCTGCAACGCGCAGATCGGGTCAACTTCGGTCACCATTACGCGCGCGCCGCCATCGCGAAGCGACGCTGCACTGCCTTTGCCCACATCGCCAAAGCCTGCAACGCAAGCAACCTTGCCGGATAGCATGACATCTGTCGCACGGCGGATTGCATCGACCAGCGATTCCTTACACCCGTAAAGATTGTCAAATTTGGATTTGGTGACACTGTCATTCACATTGATCGCAGGGAAAGGCAGCTCGCCCTTTTTCGCGATTTCATACAAACGGTGAACGCCGGTCGTGGTTTCTTCGGACACGCCGTGCAGATTTTTCACGGTCTCCGTCAAATAGCCCGGCTTGCGCGCTACAAACGCTTTGACCGCGCGCTGCATTTCAATCTCTTCTTCATTTTCCGGTTCGCCAAATTCCTCGCCGCGCTCCAGCTTTGCACCCCAAAGCGCAAAAGCAGTGGCATCGCCGCCATCGTCGAGAATAATGTTCGAGGTAATATCACCCCAATCAAAAATGCGTCCGACATAATCCCAGTAATCCGCAAGGCTTTCGCCCTTTACAGCAAATACGGGGATGTCCTTTGCCGCAATTGCAGCCGCGGCATGGTCCTGTGTGGAAAAGATATTGCATGTCGCCCAGCGCACTTCGGCGCCCAGCTCCACCAGCGTTTCGATCAGAACGCCGGTCTGGATCGTCATATGCAGCGATCCGACAATCCTTGCACCCTTCAATGGTTGCGCAGCGCCATATTCTTCGCGAAGTGCCATCAGGCCCGGCATTTCAGTTTCAGCGATATTCAATTCTTTGCGGCCATAATCGGCAAGGCCGATGTCAGCAATTACATAGTCAGGCGCAGACATGCGTATTCTCCGGATGATTTGGTTTGAAACTTGGCCGGGCCATAGCGACGGCAGGGCCACAAAGCAAATATAAAGATAGCTTTATATGCCGTAGGGCGCAGCTTAAAACGCGCGTCGGACTTGTTAATTACATTCGCAAACGCCACATGCGATGCACGTGTTAAACAAATGAAGAAAGGACCATTGCAATGACTATTTCTGTAGGTGATCAAATTCCCGAGGTTCAGTTGTTCAAGTCAACCGCCGAAGGCCCGGACAAGGTAAGTTCAAAGGACTATTTTGCAGGCAAAAAAGTTGCGTTGTTTTCCGTTCCCGGCGCCTATACCCCAACATGTTCGGCCAAACATCTGCCTGGCTTTGTGGACAAGGCGTCCGAACTGAAAGCCAAAGGTATCGACGAAATTGCGTGCACAGCTGTCAATGATGCGTTTGTCCTTGGTGCCTGGAATGACAGCTCCGGTTCCGGTGACATTACCATGCTGGCAGACGGCAACGGCGAATTTGCCAGCGCACTGGGCCTTGAAATGGATGGCAGTGGTTTTGGTCTTGGCCAGCGCGGACAGCGTTTTTCGATGGTGGTCAACGACGGTAAGGTTGAACAGGTGAACGTTGAAGCGCCAGGCGATTTCAAAGTTAGCACAGCAGAACATATGCTGGGTCAGCTGTAATTCGGCAATCCTGTTTGCAGTTATGAATTGCATAAAGGGGGCGGGTGATCCGGCCCCTTTTTTGTATCGCGCCTCATAGCGAACAGGCCAACAGTTCAACTGCGCAAAATCCTCTGGCCCAGAAACGCCGCGATTATCCCGATAAAACTGGTAATCAGAGCAACGCCTTTTATCGGTCCCAGAAACGCCGCGAGCGATGCCAACCGATCATCGCCCTGCATACGGATCAGCTGAATGGTCTGCGCCGCATTTTCCGTATTATCAGTGACGAAAAACACGGCCGCTGCAAATGCGATCAGCCCGCCCAGCTTTCGCAGTTTTGGGCTTTGCAATTGCCCCGGGCCGGAACGCATAAACAGCAACCCGCCGATAAACGCGCCCGCGCTGTAAACAGTTACAAACAGGAAATCTATCGCCATCACCAGTCGGGCAATATTGATAACGCCCGCTTCTTGCCAAGCCATTTGGATTCGGTCTACCGCCGCTGCACTGCTTGCGGATTGATGCGCAGCGAGACCGCCGGGCACTTCGGCTATTTTCAATTCTGCTGCCAATGCGATCAATATTGCAAACAACAGCAAACCGCCAAGCCAATAGCGCCAGAAATTGCGCTGGTTGATTTCAAGCATCCGAACGACCGCTCATCATTCCGACAAGAACCGAACCATCGCGCTGGCCAATTCCGGCTTGGTAACGCTCGACATATGTTCACCGGGCACTGCGATATAGCTACCATCTCGCAACCGCCGGGCCAATTCGGGGGCCGATCCGTTATCCGTATCATCTGCACCGCAAATGACGCCAATGGGCAAATCTACATCGGTCAACGCGTCGGTATCCAGATCGCCAAAACTATGCAGCAACAACCGCGCTGCAACAGGATCGATTTTCTGGCTTTTCATGAAGTTCACTGCCATCCAATGCGGATCGCCTTGGCTTACCGCGTCACGTCTGTCGATCGCATCTACAAAAAATTGGAGCCGGTCGCCCCAACCGCCCAGCCCTTCCCAACCCATGCCCATCAGCATGGCGCGCTGCGGACGGATGCCGCGCGTCAGCATTTTTGCGGCAGTCCGCGCGCCGAGCGAAAAGCCGCCAAGATCAAAGCGCTCCAATCCGCGCTCAGCGATCAGCCCCGCCATATCCTCTACCAGAATATCGGACGGGTAAGCATCGGGCGATACAGGCGCTTCGCTGTCGCCGTGAACGCGAAAATCGGGCATGATGACGTTATACCCTGCCGCCGCCAGCTTTTCGGCATGGCCAAAACGTATCCAGTTCATGTCGGCGCTGCTGAATAATCCATGCAGCAACAATAGTGGCCTGCCCTGCCCGGTTTCGTGGACCGCGATCACGGTGCCGTCGCTGGCGATATATTCGCTGCTGTCGATGGCCATCTAATTTATCTGTTCAGCTTTCGTCACGCGTTTCAGCATTTGGACCATTCTTCAAAATTGAGCTAATCGCATTCTTGGCGCCCGTTTTGGAACTGTAGCCCTCAGTCCAGAAAATCGTTTCCTTATTATACTTGAAATAGGATACGAACTCGCCCTTTTTGTTCTTCTTGATCTCAAAATAATGCGCCATGGAAAATTCCCCTTTGATTACCTTGGGGAGGCTAACATATTGTTTCTTCTCGTCAACCGCCGCGATGCGTGCGCGCCTTACCCCTTTTGCAAATGCTTGCGTCCTAACAGTTCAGCGATTTGAACCGCATTCAGCGCCGCGCCCTTGCGCAAATTATCAGACACGCACCACAGGTTTAGCCCGTTGTCGACGGTGGAATCTTCACGCACCCGGCTGATGAAGGTCGCATAGTCACCGACGCATTCCACCGGCGTGACGTAACCACCGTCCTCACGCTTATCAACGAGCATGATGCCGGGAGATTCGCGCAAAATATCCTGCGCTTCTTGTGCGGTGATTTCGTTTTCAAACTCGATATTGAGCGATTCCGAATGGCCGACAAATACGGGAACGCGCACACATGTCGCCGTCACCTTTACTTTGGGATCGAGTATCTTTTTCGTCTCGCTCACCATTTTCCATTCTTCCTTGGTCGATCCATCGTCAAGAAAGCTGTCGATATGCGGGATAACGTTGAACGCAATCTGCTTGGTAAATTGCTTTGGTTCGGCCTTATCGCCGACAAAGATATTTCGCGATTGTTCAAACAATTCATCCATGCCGCCTTTGCCTGCACCCGATACAGACTGATAGGTGGACACAACGACGCGCTTGATTTTGGCGACATCGTGCAACGGCTTCATTGCGACAACCATTTGCGCGGTCGAACAGTTCGGATTGGCGATGATGTTGCGCTTCTTGTACCCGTCTATAGCCTCAGGGTTTACCTCTGGCACAATCAGGGGCACGTCGGGGTCCATCCGGTATAGTGAGGAATTATCAATCACCGTGCAGCCCGCCGCTGCTGCAACCGGCGCGTATTTTTTTGTGGCGTCCGAACCGATAGCGAACAGCGCCATGTCCCAACCGTTCCAGTCAAAATTTTCGATATTCTTGATTTTGAGCATCTTGCCGGTTTCGCCGAATTCCACTTCGCTGCCATGCGAGCGGGAGGATGCCAGCACGGCAATCTCGTCAATCGGGAATTCACGCTCCGCCAGAATTGCGAGCATTTCACGTCCGACATTGCCGGTCGCGCCGGCGACTACGATTTTGTAACCCATTTCGTATTTCCTTTTGGCCCGGCAGCGATTGCCAGCGGGCATTACAAACGAGAACAGCCGACCATCCTGTTGAGGAGAGCCGGCTGCCTATAATTCGAAATTTGCCTGAAGGCTTATTTCGCAGCGCCCTCCTTCGAGCTGGTAATCTTACGCTCGGCAATACGCGCTTTCTTACCTGTGCGGCCGCGCAGATAATACAGCTTCGCACGGCGCACAACGCCGCGGCGAACCACAGTGATGGAATCTACCGATGGCGAATATAGCGGGAACACACGTTCGACGCCTTCACCGAATGACATTTTGCGCACGGTAAAGTTGCTGCCCATGCCGCGATTGACCCGCGCGAGGCATACACCTTCAAAATTCTGGATACGGCTGCGGTCGCCTTCGACAACCTTCACGCCGATGCGCAGCGTATCGCCGGCGCGAAATTCGGGGATTTCTTTTTCTTTCGACAGGTCCGTAATGGCTTCCTGTTCCAATGTCTGGATGAGGTTCATGCCTCTTTTCCTTTATTCTGTCCGTGCGCACCAGAGGCAGGTTCGTCCCGATCGGCGATATACCGATCCCAAAGGTCTGGCCTGCGTGACCGTGTATCATCTTCCGCCCGTTGTTTCCGCCAGGCTTCGATTTTCGCATGATCCCCCGATCGCAACACTTCAGGGATCATGAGCCCTTCCCATTCACGGGGCCGGGTATAATGCGGATATTCCAAAAGCCCCTTCTCGAAACTTTCATCATCGCCGCTGCAAGACGCGCCCATTACGCCGGGCAGCAGCCGAATGCAAGCGTCTAATAGCATCATCGCGGCGATTTCTCCGCCCGATAAAATGATCTCGCCCATCGACACTTGCTCGATATGCGGACGCGCCTCAAATATACGCTCGTCGAAGCCTTCGAAACGGCCGCATATGATAGTGATACCGGGGCCGGATACGAGTTGGCGAATGCGCGCCTGCGTAATGGGTTGCCCGCGCGGTGTCATCGCAAATACAGGCGCGGCGGGTTGCTTTGCCGTGGCAGCGTCGACCGCCTGCCCTATAATATCCGCGCGCAGCACCATGCCAGCGCCGCCGCCCGCGGGCGTATCATCCACGCTGCGATGCTTGTCGGTAGCAAATTCGCGCGGGTTAATCGTATCGCAAGTCCATTTGCGCTCTCCCAGTGCTTTTCCCGCAAGCGATGCACTGAGCGGGCCGGGGAACATTTCGGGATATAGCGTCAGGATTTGCGCGTGAAAACTCATGTCACGAAATCGGAATGCACGATGATTTCCGCGCCCCATTCGGGCACGGCATCCATATTCATCGGCACCATAAAACGCTTTTTATCTGGCCGTTCGATTTCAATAATATCGCCAGCACCGAAATTATGCACAGCGATACATTCGCCCAGCACCGTCCCATCAGTTGAAATGCACGGCAGACTTACAAGGTCGCTGTGATAATATTCGCCATCGGCCAGGGGCGGCAGATCTTCACGGGTCACGGTAAGCACGGTGCTGCGCAATGCCTCGGCCGCATTACGATCGGTCACCTCGGCAAATCGTGCAACAGCGCCGTCTTTATGCGGCCGAATGCTTTTCAAAGTCAGTTTGCCATCGTTGAAAGTCCTGTGCTTTTTCAGGCTGCTCAAGTCATCGGTAAACAGTTTCAACCGCACATCACCGATCACGCCATGCGCGCCAGCGACGGCGGCAAGCGTGACGGTGTTGTCCTTTGGCAAGGCTTATCCTTCGGCCTTTTCTTCGGCGTCATCCGCCTTGGCATCTTCTGCCTTGTTGTCTTCAGCAGGCTTTTCCTCAGCAGCAGGCGCGTCGGCTTTCGCTTCTTCAGGCTGGGCCTCTTCAGCAGGTGCCGCGTCACTCTTGGCTTCGTCGGACTTTGCTTCCTCAGCCTTTGCTTCCTCAGGCTTTGCTTCTTCTGCTGGTTTTTCTTCGGCAGGCGCAGCTTCTTCCTTGGGCGCTTCTGCAGCAGCCTTGGCTTCTTCCTCAGCGGCCTTCTTCGCTTCCTCGGCATCGGCGGCCTTGGTCGCTTTTTCTTCTACGCGCTCCTTGGCTTTCTCGCCCGGTTCACCCTTGTTCGGATTGTTACGCGCGGCACGTTCGCGGATGCCCGCAGCATCCAGAAAGCGCAGAACACGGTCAGATGGCTGCGCGCCAACCGACAGCCAATGCTTTGCCCGATCGACGTCGATCTTGACGCGCTCGTCACTGTCCTTGGCCAGCAGCGGATTATAGCTGCCGATCCGTTCGATATATTTGCCGTCACGCGGGCTGCGCGAATCCGCAACAACGATCCGGTAGTAAGGGCGCTTTTTCGATCCGCCCCGTGATAAACGCATGGCCAAAGACATAATGTATGGTACCTTTCAACAGTAAATATCTAAATTAAATCACTTTTTCTTATTCAGTAAATTCGCAAGGTCCGGCGGCAATCCGCCCTGCCCGCCTCTGCCTCCGCCGGGCATGCCGCCTAAAGCGCCGAGTGCGGCATCAATATCTGGCTCTCCACCGCCCTTCCCGCCAAACATCGCGGCCAGCCCTTTGAGCCCGCCCATCTTCTTGATGCGTTTCATGGCGCCTGCCATTTCCTTGTGCATCTTGATCAGTTTGTTCACATCCTGAACCGTCGTTCCGGAACCCTTCGCGATCCGGATCTTGCGCTTTGCGTTCAGCAATGCCGGCTTCTCGCGTTCTTTCGGCGTCATTGATCCGATGATCGCGTCCATACGGGTGAGCACTTTGTCATCCATATTGCCCGCCGCCATCGCGGCCTTTGCCTTTTTCATGCCCGGCATCATACCGGCCAGCGCGCCCAGCCCGCCCATCTGGTTCATCTGACGAAACTGGGTGCGCAGATCGTTCATGTCGAACTGCCCTTTCGCCATCTTTACGGCGAGCTGTTCCGCTTCGTCTTTTTCAACGATTTGCGAAGCGCGCTCGACCAGCCCGACGACATCGCCCATGCCCAAAATGCGCCCGGCCACACGCTCCGGATTGAACGCCTCAATCGCATCCAGCTTTTCGCCGATGCCAGCAAATTTGATGGGTTTGCCCGTAACCGCGCGCATGGAAAGCGCCGCGCCGCCGCGTGCATCGCCGTCCATACGGGTCAGCACAACGCCGGTCAGATCAACCTTCTCGCCGAAATTTTCGGCAACGTTAACAGCGTCTTGCCCGGTCAGCGCGTCGACCACCAGCAGCGTTTCCTGCGGCTTCGCAACGTCGGACACCGCCGTCATTTCCTGCATTAACTGCTGATCAATGCTCAGCCGCCCTGCGGTATCGAGGATGAGGACGTCAAAACTTTGCAGTTTGGCCGCTTGAATCGCCCGCTTCGTAATCTCGACAGGCTGCTGCCCCTCGACAATCGGAAGCGTTTCCACCTCGACCTGCGTCCCCAGCGTGGCGAGCTGCTCTTGTGCGGCAGGGCGCGCGACGTCGAGCGATGCCATCAAGACTTTCTTGCGCTCTCTGGTTTTCAGCAGCTTGGCGATTTTGGCGCTGGTTGTCGTTTTACCGGAACCTTGCAGGCCAACCATCATGATGATTGCAGGCGGCGCGACTGCGAGTTCAAGCTCGCTTTGCTCAGCGCCCAGCATCTCGACCAGTGCGTCGTTGACAATCTTGACGACCTGCTGCCCCGGAGTGACCGATTTGAGAACCGATTGGCCTACTGCTTTTTGCGATATACCGTCGATAAACTGCCGCACCACGGGCAGCGCAACATCCGCCTCAAGCAAAGCCACGCGCACTTCGCGCATAGCCTCTAGCACATCTGCTTCATTAAGCGCACCGCGACCGCGCAGGCGATCAAACACCCCGCCCAATCTATCGCTTAATTTATCAAACATACCTTCAATCCCATAAACGAAAAAACCGCCGGTGGGCGAAACCTCGCCGACCAACGTGAATACATGCAGTGCGCTTTATCTTTAATCTAACCAGCGCCGCATAAAACAGCGATCGCGCGATAGCAACCGAAAAAGGCGACTTTCCGCCGGGACCGATCGAGATGTAAATCATTGGAATGTGGTGGCTGTTAACATAATTTTGACCTCTGGCGACCTATAGCCGATCTCGGAAGGGTTGCTATGACATCTGAAACAGCGAAAGACGGTCAGGATTCTGCCAAAATGGCGAGCGCCCATAAACGTCGCTCCCTGATCTACAACGGCGCGATTTTCGCCGCTATTACCATGTTTGTGTATATCGGCGGTTCTGTCGGCACCGATATGGTGCGTCAGATCATCGGCACCAGCGACGGCGCGGATCAGGTGATGGTAACAGCCCTGTTGCTAAACATCGCTCTCATTCTGCTCATCTGGCGCCGCACGGCCGAATTGAGCGGCGAAGTCGACGTATATCGCAAGGCGGAAGTTCGCGCGCAGCATATGGCGGTCACCGACCCGCTCACCAATCTTTACAATCGCCGGGCAGTGAAAGAGAAAACAACCGAGCTCAGCGCGCGTGCATCACGCCGCGGCAAATCGGTGGCTTTCCTGATGATCGATCTTGATGGCTTCAAGAAAATCAACGATCTGTACGGGCATGATACCGGCGATCAGCTTCTACGCGAAGCTGCTGACCGGATGCGCGAAGTCGTACCGCCCAGTTCAATCGTAGCGCGGCTCGGCGGTGACGAATTTGGCGTCTGCATGGTGTTTGAACCCGAATATCCCGAAAGCGTGGACCGCGTTGCCGAAGACATTGTTGAAATTCTGGCGCGTCCGGTTTTGATAGCGGATATGGAACAGACGATCACGGCTTCGATCGGTATTGCCCGCCCGGAATTTGACTGCGATTCGATTGACCAACTTATTCGCCGTGCCGACATTGCTCTGTATGCGACAAAGAAGAATGGCAAGAACGGTTTCAGCTGGTTTGAAAACGGCATGGAAATCGAACTGCGCACGCGAAATACGCTGGAAGCGGATATTCGCGCTGCCATACCGAACGATGAATTTGTTCCCTATTTTGAAAAGCAGATTGATCTGCAAACCGGCAAGCTGGTGGGCTTTGAAATGTTAGCCCGCTGGGTATCTCCCACACGCGGGCTGATCCCTCCCGACGAATTCATCCCCGTATCGGAAGAGACAGGAATGATCGGTGATCTATCAATGGCGATTATCCGCAAGGCGCTGCTTGAGGCAAAGGACTGGGATCACAATCTGACCGTATCGGTGAATATTTCGCCGGTGCAATTGAAAGACCCATGGCTTGCGCAAAAGATCGTCAAGCTGTTGGTCGAGACCGGCTACCCTGCAAACCGGCTTGAGGTGGAAATTACCGAAAGCTCGCTGTTTAAGAATTTGAGCCTTGCGCAGTCGATTGTCGGCAGCCTGAAAAATCAGGGCATTCAAATCGCGCTGGATGATTTTGGCACTGGCTATAGTTCGCTCGCGCATCTTCGCGCCTTGCCGTTCGACCGCATCAAGATTGACCGCAGTTTCGTCGGATCAATGCTGGAAAATGCAGAAAGCGAGGCCATCGTGCATGCGATTGCCAGCTTGGGCGCCAGTCTGGCAGTGCCGATCACCGCTGAAGGTATCGAAGATGCAGAGGTGATCGAAAAGCTGCAGCAGCTGGGATGTGCAAAGGGGCAAGGCTGGCATTACGGGCAACCGATGTCGATTGAACAGACGCGGCGGCTGCTTACCGAAGAAGGTCTGATGGTCGCAAAACCATCGCTGAACCGGGCAACCGCACCGAATATGCAGGCTACGCAAGCACCTTTTGCCGGTTATGATGCAGAAGCCGAAACCTACGCGGAAAAACAGAACGCCGCTGGCTGATCCAGACGATTTTGTATACCGCGCGGCTGCGGCTAAATTGCTGGACTATCGGGGCTGCGCGCCTTAATGCGCAGCGCCATGGCGCGCTTTCAATTCCATAAAATGCACGGGCTTGGCAATGATTTCGTCGTCATTGACGGGCGCGAAGTTGCAGCCGAAATATCGGTTGCACGCGCGGCGGCGCTGGCGGACCGGCGCACAGGAATTGGCTGCGATCAATTGATCACGTTGGAACCGTCTAATACAAGCGATGTCAGAATGCGGATATTCAACGCGGATGGCAGCGAAGTTGAAGCATGCGGCAATGCCTCACGCTGCATCGTAAAGCTGTTAGGCAATGCCATCACTATCGAGACGAATGGCGGAATTATTTCGGGTGAATTGACAGGCGATCAGATCCGAATGGATATGGGGCCGCCGCGTTTTGAATGGCAGGACATACCCCTCGCCTATGCGCTCGATACTGCAGCGATGCCGCTGGCTTGGGACGACCTTAAAAATCCCGCTGCTGTAAATGTCGGAAATCCTCACGCGGTATTTGTCGTTGACGATAGCGCCAGGGTCGATCTCGCCCGGCTTGGCCCATTGATTGAGAATGACGCCATATTTCCGGACCGCGTAAATGTGAATGTCGCATCGGTGGCCGATGGCACTATTGACCTGCGCGTATGGGAGCGCGGCGTGGGCGAAACCAGAGCATGCGGCACCGGGGCCTGTGCAACCGCGGCGGCGCTGATCCGGCAGCGCATTGTTTCCAGTCCGGTGACTGTTAATCTGAAAGGTGGGCCGCTTGCGATAGAGTGGCAACCGGGCGAACATATCTGGATGACAGGGCCAGCAAGCCATGTGTTTCCCGGCGATGCCGACTGGGACGCATTTCCGCAGTGACCGACGGCACTTCCAAAGCGCAATTCATCACCATGGGTTGCAGATTGAACGCAGCGGAAAGCAACGCGCTCAGGCAAGAGCTGGGCGATGTTGACAATCTGGTAGTGATCAATAGCTGCGCGGTAACCAACGAAGCTGTGCGCCAGACCCGGCAGGCAATCCGCAAGGCCCGGCGCGCAAAGCCTGATGCGCATATCGTTGTAACCGGATGCGCTGCGCAGGTAGATGCGGGCAGCTTTACTGACATGCCTGAAGTATCAGCCGTTCTGGGCAATGCGGAAAAACAGCGCCCGTCCTTGTTTCTGCCGACCCACAATGATCCGCTTGTCGTATCGGATATTATGCAGGTGCGCGAAACCGCGCCGCAGCTGGTGTCTGCCTTTGCAGGGCGTGCGCGGGCATTTGTTGAAGTGCAAAACGGTTGCGATCATCGCTGCACTTTCTGCATCATCCCCTA
>ENA-ORXM01002235-ORXM01002235.1-marine-metagenome-genome-assembly--contig:-NODE-2235-length-23400-cov-3.664023_pt1 | contig 23400 bp, 18 predicted proteins | sample MGYA00237867_ERZ511480 | MGnify/ENA primary metagenome ERZ511480 (study PRJEB26309, sample SAMN06266103) | marine metagenome | isolation source: Algal blade | place: United Kingdom:Sidmouth, United...
AAATAAAGAGATAATGCTAGGTTCAAATGTCTTTAAAATTAACAGACTTGTTAGCAGAGAAGATTATATAAAAATTCAAAGCGCTTTGTCTCTTAAAGAAAAAAGCCCTTTAATTATTCATAAAGAGTATGTCAGGGAATATCAAAACCCTTTATTGTATGGTCACTTGTCTGGTTATGTATCAAAACCAAGCAGTCAAAATATGTTAGATAGTTTTTATACCTCTAATCATTTCTTAGGTAAAACAGGTTTAGAGCTACAATATGAGAAAGACCTTAGGGGTACAAATGGCTTAGAGATTTGGGAATATTCCTCGAATTTAGATTCTTATTCTCAAAATACTGTGTCAAAAAGTGTTAAAGGGTCTAATGTATATTTATCTATTGATAGTAATTTACAAGACAAATGCTATCAATTATTGTTACAAAAACTGTCTGAAAATAACAAATTGGCAGGGGCGTGTATTGTCCAAAATCTGAGCGGTAATATTAAAGCATCTGTAAGCTTACCCTCTTTTGATCCAAATGTATTTAGTAAATCTATAAGCAGTTCAGATATAAAATTACTTTTAAATGATAATTTATTACCCTTAAATAACCGTGTAGTAAGCAGTTTATATCACCCTGGCAGTGTTTTTAAAATTGTGACAGCTTCCGGTTTGTTAGAAGATACAAATATTAGTGTATCAAATACAGTTTTCGATAAGGGCACTTTGGAAATTGGTGGAACTACTTTTAAAAATTGGTACGAGCAGGGTCACGGTATTGTCGATTTTTACGGTGCCTTACAAAAAAGTAATGATACATATTTTTATATTGTCTCAGGTGGTCATAGTTCGTCTAATATATCACCTCTTGGGTCTGACAAATTAGTAAGTTGGGCCAAAAAATTTGGTTTTGGGACACCTTCCTTAGTTGACTTGCCTTTTGAAGTAGCAGGGGTTGTGCCAAGTAAGGATTATAAACGAATAAATTTTAATGATGCTTGGTATACAGGTGACACTTATCAACTTGCTATTGGACAAAGCTACCTACTAGCAACACCTTTACAAGTTAATAATTCTTATGTTTCTTTGCTTACAAATTCCTTAAAAATACCTACGATTCTTACAGATACTTCCAAACTTACTTATACTGAGTTTAATACTCAGCAATTTGTAAAAAACTATAACAAACCTGGGCAATCTTCTAAAAGTTTATTTTTAAAATCTTCTACAATAGAAGCTGTTAAAGAGGGTTTAAAAAGAGTTGTACAGCCTGGGGGTACAGCATATCCATTTTTCGATGTAACTGACTATACTTTGGGCGGTAAAACAGGAACCGCCGAATATGGTAACCCTTTGCCAAACGGGGATTTTAAAACACATGCATGGTTTAGCGCTTTTGCACCTTTTAAGGATCCAGAAATTGTAATTACTGTTTTAATCGAAGACGGTGGAGGTGGATCGGATACTTCTGCCTTTGTTGTTAAGGATTTTCTCGATTACTACTTTGGAGATTATCAGGATTTAAAATAAAAAAATTTGCTTCTAATTTCTTTGTTGTCTTCGTCGTAGTATATTAATACATCCCCTCAATCCTGCTAGAAATTCTCGCAAATTTTTTATTTTACTTTATATTTTTTATCGACATTCGGATGTATAATAAAATTGTTGACTTCTTTTATTTCCCTTTGGTAAGGGGTGGTAGTTCAACCAGCATTATGTTGGGAAGAGCTGATGGGGTTGGATTTATAAATTATAAGTAATAAATTACCTAGACTTGCTTAATTTATTTACAAAATTGATATGCTCGAATTAAAAAAAATACCCCATTCTAAATTTAAAAGTTATACATCTATGTATGCAGTTGGTAATATAGAAATATTAGATAGTAAAGTATTAACTATTGTAGGCTCTCGTAAAATATCACCCTATGGTGTAAAACATACTAAAAATATTTGTAAATGCTGTATTGTAAATAACATAGTTACTTGTAGTGGTTTTGTAGAGGGTGTCGATAAACAAGTTTTTTTACAAACTTTAAATAACAATGGTACAACTATTTGTTGTTTAGGTTATGGATTTTTAGATTTACAAAAAATTTTAAGTCTCTCTGGAGAAGAAATCTCAGCAAAGCTAAAAAAGTATAGAGGGGAGCCGGCCTATCGCCCTATCATTTTAAAAAAGAATTTAAATAATAAAGAAATTGCGATGATTGAAACTCGATTAGAGAAACTTCCTGGAATTAGTGTTCAAGTTTCAATATCTAGAGAATATTTAAGTAAAGAAGTGGGAGCTCACCTTTATGGATATATATCTGAAATAAATAGTGACCAATTACCGAAATATAAAAAAAGAGATAATTATGCCTATAACTTGGGTGACCTTGTTGGACAAGCAGGAATAGAGAGATCATTTGATTTAGACTTAAGAGGTCAAAATGGTAGAGAATATGTTGAGGTTGATGCTCTAGGAAGAAAAAGAAAATATGTTAATACTGATAACTTCTTTTCTGGGGTTGAGGCTATAAAATCTGTCCCAGGAAATAATTTAAAAATAACAGTAGATAAAGAGTTACAAGAATTAGCCTCTGAATTAATGAAAGATAAAACTGGATCAGTGGTGGCAATTGATGTTAATACTGGAGAAGTGTTAACGATGCTTTCGACTCCCTCTTTTAAGCCTTCAAACTTCACACGAGGACTGGATAAAAAATATTGGAAATCTTTATTGGATAATCCTTTAAGGCCTTTATATGATAAAACGATTCAAGAACATTATTCTCCCGGATCAACTTTTAAAGTTGTTACTGCTTTGTCAGGCTTAATTGAGGAGATAGTCACTCCTTATACCTCAGTTAATTGCACTGGGAGCATGAAACTTGGAAATAGAGTTTATAATTGTTGGAAAGAACAAGGCCATGGAGAAGTTTCCTTAAGAAAAGCTATTAGAGAGTCATGCAATGTATATTTTCAAAAAATAGCTCTTGAACTTGATATCGATGTTTTAGCTCAATACGCAAATCTTTTAGGATTTGGAGTGAAAACTGGTATTTCGCTCCCAAGAGAAACCTCAGGTTTAATGCCAACTAGATCATGGAAGAAAAAAACTCATGGAACAAATTGGAATAAAGGAGAAACATTGTCATGCTCTATTGGTCAATCATTTGTTCTTACTACGACCTTACAATTGGCTAACGCTTATGCCGCGATTTCTAACGGTGGCAAATTGATGAAGCCAAGGTTGGTGAGTGAAATCTTAGATGCAAAAGGCAAAACTATTAAAACCTTTGAGCCTGAAGTGTTAAAAAATATTAACATTGATAAAAATATTCTCTTAGAAATAAGAAAAGGATTATATGAAGTTGTTAATCATGATAGAGGAACGGCAAGACGATTTAAAGATAAGTTTGTAAAGTTAGCTGGAAAGACAGGAACTACTCAAGTTGTTTCAAGGTCAAAAGTTGAGCAATATGAAAAATGTGAGGATTTCCCATATAAATATAGACATAACGCGGTCTTTGCTGGCTTTGCTCCTTATGATAATCCCAAAATAGCCATTGCTGCAATTGTTGAACATGGATGCAGTGGTGGGATAAGTGCTGGACCGGTTGTTTATAATTTAGCAAAAAAGTATCTTGAGAAATATCACTCTGAATTAATGGATATAAAGAAGTTATGAATATAATAAAAAAAACAGCAAAGTTTGATTTTAGTTTAATTTTCTGTATGACTGGAATTTTTTTAATCGGGATCTTTAATTTATATTCTATTACATCAAGTCAAAGCAATGCTTATCTGGTTAGTTACCAAATAATTTGGTTTGGTTTAGCATTATCCATTGCCCTTATTTTTAGTTTTATGAATCCTAGTAATTTTCATCGATATTCTTATTGGATTTTTAGTGTCAATGTTTTCTTACTTGTTTTAGTTCTCGTTTTAGGAAAAGTTGGAATGGGTGCTCAGCGTTGGATAGGGCTTGGACCCATAAGAATACAACCTTCAGAATTTATGAAACTTTCTTTAATTTTTGCTTTGGCTCGTTGGTTTTCGGAAAAATCTCCAGACAAAACAATAACTTTGAAAGAAACGTTACTTCCTTTAGGCTTTGTTTTTCCTCCTATGTTCTTAATCTACAAGCAACCAGATCTAGGTACTTCGCTAATATTACTTATTATTTTTTCATTTATAATTTTTTATAGAAGACTATCTTGGAAATCGATCTTTAAAATAGCTGGAGTAACCTTAGCTGCAAGTATTTTAATGTATTCTTTTTTATTAAAGGATTATCAAAAAAGAAGAATATTAACCTTTATAAACCCTTACGAGGATGCAAAAGATGCTGGTTATAATGCAATACAATCTGAAATTGCAATTGGATCAGGACTTTTTTGGGGGAAAGGATTTAAAAAATCTTCACAAGCTTCTTTAAACTTTCTCCCAGAGAAACATACAGACTTTGTTTTCTCGATCTTCAGTGAAGAACATGGATTTTTTGGTTCTGTTATTCTTATTATTTTATTTGCTCTCTTGTTTTATAGATTAATTAGTATTGCCAAAGATGCGACTAGAATTTACGATTCAATATTTATTATTGGAGTCATCGCTGTTTTCTTTGCCCATATCTTTGTAAATATCGCAATGGTCTCAGGTGTATTGCCAATTGTCGGCCTTCCGCTTCCATTTATGTCCTATGGTGGGTCAAGTTTGCTCTTATTTGGAATGTGTATAGGGCTTGTAAATTCCATAAGTAACTCAAGAACAATTTTTTAACTTGAAATCTACCAAGAAATAAGTATTATTTTAAGACTAAACTAAGGAGGATGGCTCTCTTAGTATGTAGCTTCATCAATAGGTGTAAATGAATCTTATAGGTAACATTGGTTCTCTTCTTAAAATTTCATATCGAATCTATTCGCATTCTTTATTGAAACAATTACAAGAAAAAGGGTTCAATGATTTAAGACCAAGTTTTTTGGAAATCTTAATTGTTATTTCAGATAAGCAGGGGGCAAGTCTAAAAGAGATAGGTCAGGATTGTTTTTTGAAAAAGCAGACTATGACTAGTCATGTGAATGAATTAGTTAAAAGAGGTTACGTAAGGAAAGTTAAAGGTGAAAAAGATAGGAGAGAGCAGAGAATATTTTTCACGGAACTTGGAGATAAATTTCAGATGAGCTTGAAAGAGGAAATTAATAATGTCCAACAGTTTTATCTGAATAATATCGGTGAAATTGAGCTTCTTAAAATTCAAAATTCACTAAATGAGCTTATTGAGAAAACAAAACCTAAACAAAAGTAAAAACCCCAGTTAAGTTTATATTATAAACTATCCATCCAGTCATAATTGCAGAGATTAAAAAAGTGAGACCTTCTGATAGGCCAAAGGCAATAGATTTTTCTTGATCAATCATATAATCATTTCCTGATTTTTCTTTTATCCTAAGAGCAAAAATGAATTTAATTGCATATAGAAAAACAGGAACAATGAGTATGCTTAAGAACACTTTGAAAAATATTCTTAGCATATATTGATATTTCTCAATATGGGGCTGGTCAAAAGACTTGGAGAGTAAGTAAGTCCCTGCAAAAATATAAAAAACAAAAGAAATAGCAACTCCTATATTCTTTTGAGAAATACTTCTATTAAACTGAAATCTTGAATAAAAAGTAAATAGTCTAGCCGTTAACCCCAGTAAACACATTCCAAATAACCAAAGAGTTAAAAAAATCATCGCAGAATTTTGAGAATGTAATAAGATTGTTTTAATCATAAAAGCTGTTGATATATTGAGAGAAAAAGCGATGATTGCATATGAGAAATTTTGTTTTTTTAAGATTTCAGTTCGATAATTGAACTTATGTAATACAATTGCCTCTATAATGATTAAAGAGCAAAGGTAACAAACCATGATAGTCAACGAAACTAAACTTAAATGAGATAGACTTACCTCGATACTTAAGAACCTATTAAACTCTACGAAAGAGAAAATAATAACCATTCCTAAGATTCTGGAAAGGAAGTGCAAAGTATCAGAAGGATTTTCTAGAAGATTAAATTCATTTTTTACTTGTTTGATACTTTTTCTATAAAATAAAAAATGTATGTACTTATACGCATATAATAAAACACAACAAAAAAGTGCAAAAATAATACGGATCAAAAATCTATCTAATATTTCTTCCATTGCTTAATTATAGTTTGTTTTTAGATATCTTTTAAAGAGATTCCCAAATTTTATAGAGTTAAATAACTGATGTTTTTGTGGTCTTGGCAAGTATTGAAGAGTAATTTCTCCTTTCGCTCCAAATTGGTTGTCTAGACCAAAATAGGGTAGTTTTGCATTAGTGCTTTCTTGAGAGACTTCATAAAACTCTTTACTTGGTCTAAAGCTTCCCCAACCTAAATAGATAGGTAATCTTCTATAGGATCTATAAAATTTCCAAAAATATTCAGCACTTTTGAAATACCACTGGCCAAATTTTTGATTATTAATAAATATTATTCCTGGAGGCATGGGAATTGTATTGATATTTTTATCTTCATCTATACTAAATAAAGACATACCAACAAATCTCTTACTTTGTTCAGCAAACCTTCTTCTCGTTCGAACTATTATTTCTCTTGGAGACCGGTGAGCATAAACAATTTTATATTTTTGATAATAGGTCTTGATAATATAACCTTTGGTCATAATTCTCTCCAAGATGGCAGTAGCTGGATAATGCTTGATGATTTTGGAGAGATCTTGAGATGTTCTAATATATTCAAGTCCTAAGTTATCAGGAGCAATCGCTCTATTGAGAGACAAATAGCTAACTAACAATATGATATAAATAATGATTTTATTCACTTATGACTTAAGTATCTCATTTATTTTATTTAATGCAAGATTACTTAAATTTGATTTATAGCAATGTATTCGAGTCACACTATGATTGGTCGAATATCTTGAAAAAAGGTCAGTCGCCTTGAAAATATCTATAATAGATTTATTATATTGCTTCACAACCTTAATCGGATAATAAGAGTTTTTTCCCGAATATTTAGAAAGTCTCCCTTTTGATTCACATTTAATAAAATCAATATTTTCATTTGATAAAATAGATTCAATTTTCTTTTCTTGCTCTATATCATTCACCCCAAACCGTTCAAAAATCTTGTCTGGAATATGGTTTTTAGTGATTTTCTTTGACCAAAAGTTTCCACTTTTTTTGAGAATCTCTTGCAGATAATGATCATCGTGTTGAAGATATTGTTCAATGCTTGCAGGGATTTCATACTCATTTTCAGGATGTTGGAAATACCTGTAAAGCATTTGCTCTAGGCAGACTGCCCTGTAATGAAAATAAACCATTAAAAACATATGATAACGACTGATTAAAAAATCATCAAATGAAGTAAGTGCTCTCTCGGAAATTCCTAAAAATGCGGTATTGGATTCAATAGCAATTTGAAAATTATCAATTAGCCAATCAAGGTCGAACTTTCCATAACTCACTCCGCAGAAATAACTATCCCTTAAAAGATAATCCATTCGATCACAATCAATTTCGCTCGAGACGAGTTGGTGAAGTAAGGGAAAGTAGTTAATATCATTAATTGTGAAGTAATCAGGATTATTAGTTTTGCCAGTGACTAGTTCTGCAATAGAGAATTCATCTATTCCCAAGCTCTCTTTTGCTAAGTTTAAAGATTCTGTAAAAAAGCTATCTGCAATGGCCTTAATGGTGTAATGCTCATGTGTTGCTTGCTTTGTCTCATCCTCATCCACTAATCTTTTTGGAATTTGTAACTCACTAATTTTAGGCATTACTGATTCAGTGGAGTGACTTAAAGGAGCATGACCAATATCATGTAAAAGTCCTGCCAGCCTTACAGTTTGTTTTAACCTTTTATGATCTAGACTTTGATTGGCGTTAAAGAGTTTATCAAAAACATTTCCTACAGTGTGCATGACTCCAATTGAGTGAATAAATCTTGTGTGGGTGGCACCGGGAAAAATAGAGTCTGAAAAACCAAGTTGCTTTATTTTTCTTAATCTTTGAAAAAAAGGATGCTCGATTACTGGAACCTCACAAGGAGAGATATGAATTGAGCCATGAATTGGATCTCTAATTTCCAATGTTATGTTAACTTTGCTTTGTTTGACTCCAACCAAGCAATAATATCATCTGATTCATGCATCGGTTTGCCATCAATATAAAGGCATGGAACCGTTTGCCTGCCCGTATCATTTAAAAGCTTCTCTCTATGTTTAGATTCTTTGGTAATATCACTGTATTTTATATTCTTGATTTTTAATTGATCAATTTTTTGCAATACCTTTTGGCAATAAGGACAACTATCAAAATAGTATAGGTTAAGCTCTGGCATTTATTTTTTGCCTTTTAAGGCGTATTCAGCATCTTCGTCAAATGGATCTACTTCTTGAACGGACTCTGGAGAGTCAAAGTTTGCATTATATTCCCAGCCATATCCAAACTGATCTTCATCAGCTTCATCATCAGAATTATATTCATCAGAGAGCTTATGCCTATTTTCTTGAAGGACTTCATTTCCTTCATTTATAGGTTCAAACTTCTCTTCTTTCTTATCCTCATCAAGTGCAAAGCTTGATTGTGGAGAAATATTTGATGGAACTCCGACTGGTAATGTTTTCTTTATTTTATGTATTTGCTTAGTTTCTTCTTTCTTCTTTGTAGCTTTTTTCTTCTTTGTAGCTTTTTTCTTCTTAGTAGCTTTTTTCTTTTTTGTAGCTTTTTTCTTCTTAGTAGCTTTTTTCTTTTTTGTAGCTTTTTTCTTCTTAGTAGCTTTTTTCTTTTTAGTAGCTTTTTTCTTTTTTGTAGCTTTTTTCTTCTTTGTAGCTTTTTTCTTCTTAGTAGCTTTTTTCTTCTTAGTAGCTTTTTTCTTTTTAGTAGCTTTTTTCTTTTTAGTAGCTTTTTTCTTCTTAGTAGCTTTTTTCTTCTTAGTAGCTTTTTTCTTCTTAGTAGCTTTTTTCTTCTTAGTAGCTTTTTTCTTTTTAGTAGCTTTTTTCTTTTTTATAGTTTTGGTAGTCTTTTTTTTCTTTGCCATAACTATCTCCCTTGGTATTAAATATTTCTAAATAAATATATGAGTATTCCTAAATTCTTACAAGGGGGAAAAGTGTTTTATTGGTAAATCTTTAGATCATCTAATTGGCCATTTTCATCCAGCGTGTTTTCTATTGTATCCCCACTTGCACCTTGAGCAGTACCACCTCCTTTACCCTCGCTATATTTGTAGATAAAAACCGGAGTGTCCCTATTCATAACATGGCTAACTGAAATTAGTTTAGTCGAGTAGAAATTTCTTAATGATCTTGTACCGCCCTGCACGTTTGGTCTAATTGGATTAATGATTCTTCCATCATTATCACTCCCACCAGAATTAGGACCAGGGAAAAATGAACTGAATTTTTCAGAAACTGGCATCGGGTTGTCAGCAGAGTCTAATGGATATTCTTCAGTATAAAAGTTTTTAAAATCTTCATCGTTACTTTTACTCGCAAAGTAATCATTTAATTCTTTTACATAGGTAACTTCTGCTCCGTCTTTGTCACAGCTAGTATCGGAATCGGCAACTCCTGAATTATCTTGACCTTTACCTAATAAAAAATTTGTTAACCTTCCAATAATTGAACCGCAGGTTAAGGTTCCGCGCCGGTCAATAAATAAGTCCATCGCTCGACTATATTGAGCTTGATCTGCCGGACCAGCATTTTCTAAAACAGTTTCTCTGATGTCATACATCTTTTCTTTAAATGCTAGAATAGATTTTTTCTGTGCTTCAAAGAATTGAGTAATCATCGTTGCGAGTTGATCATTAGTATAAAGGGCATTTTCTCCAAACAAAGGAGCAAATACTTTTAAGCCTTGATTTGCACTACCTTGACCGTAATGATCAAGTCTAGGATTACCACGAGCATTATCTGAATCTAGTGTTGGAATTAAATAATTTTCTGCTTCATATTTTGTAGGTGCTCGAATTTTTCTTATAGCTTCGATGATTTCAGGAAGTCTTGGGCGATTGGTTGTTAAGGCACTTTTAAATTCAGCAAGTTGTCCAGGGTCATAAAGACCTACTTTATATTCAGTATCAGCTAGCTCGATTGGAGTTTTCATCACATAAATAGACTGGTCATGATTGAGAGGACTCCCCGTTTTCTTATAGGTTAAATTAGGGATAACAAACTTTGGATCTTCAGCGCCTGTTAATCCTCCAATTGGTTCATCCACATCTTGGACCCAAAAGTCTGCACTCTCAGGAATTATTGGAGGAAATTCAAGGTCTGGATTAACGGTAGGGTTCAGACCAAAAATATAACTCGAGGATCTTTTAGAAGATGTCTGATCTCCAACTACTCCTCTGGGAGTTACAAATGTTTCATTAGAGTAGGTATTAAAAAGCTTAGGACCAATTCTTGCTCCAAATGGTTTTGCTGCAGCATAAGCTACAAGCCTGATCCCATCTTTTGAGAATGGATTAAAGAGACCATTAAACTTTGTCTCACCTTTAACGGCGTAATAAGTTAAAACATTTTGATTCTTATCAAAGCCAAGGGGAAATGATGGAACAGGTAATGCTGTTTTTATAACTCCACAAGATGCTTGAGCCCCTTGGCTTGATTTGGCAATCAAGGTAGTAAAGAAAATCGCCATATTAATTGGAAAGAACTTTAAATCCAGATAATACTTATCAGAAGATGCTGGTGGAATAAGAAGGTTAGATAAACTATTAGCCGATCTTTCTTGTAATCTCCTTGGACTAAGTTCTGTAATCTTGAGATTGTTTTTTAAGCTATCTGAGCCATTACCTAAATTTCTATAAGCTGAATAGAAGGCTTTAACTACTCTTTCATCTTGAGCCAACCGTCTTTGTTCTATATTTGTTATAGTTGAAATACTTACCTCGGATTCGGGAGGTGAATTAACTATTGCTTCTAGGTTTCTAATTCTAAAAGCCAGCTCTATTCCTTTTGTCCAAGCTCCAGCTCTCGTTAAGAGTAAAACATCAGGAAGAGCATCAATGTTTTCTTGATTTTCACCAAGACCATAGGTCCATTGCGATGCTGCAGTGAAGTTTGTATTAGTACTATTTGTACAATTCTCAGCAACTCTCTGTGCAATAGAGTTTTCTAACTCTTTGGTAACTTGGTCTAATCCTGTAAATCCAATATTACTCAGCCTAGGAATACCAGGAAGACTATAAAAACTACAAACGTTTGATTGTATGTGAGTATCAAGGCAAATACTGGGAATGTTATACTTATCTCCTGGTAAACCAGGATCAAATGGTTGTAATCTGAAATTTGATTGTCCCGAAGAGGAGAGAGGATCACTTACCCCCCTGACAGATAAGTTTCCTAAAACATAATATTTAAAAAGCCATTCTTTATAATTATTTCTCATCTCCCAATTTAAGTATCCAATATCTGTTAGCTGGCGAGATTGAACAGCAGCTCCTGACCATGCAGCAGCATCAACCGCATTTTGTAGATTGATTTTAGCTTTAACGAATAACCCAACGTTTATAACGAACGCAACTGTCGTCATAAAAAAGACGATAGAGATGGCCATGAATATACTGAGCTGACCTTTCTTATTAATGACGATTCCTTTTGTCATAGAATGATTATCTCTTAAATTTAGCTTATCTCAATGATAATGCGTAAAGTCATTATTTGTAAAATATTCTAGTCCTCTTGAACTTAGGATTAGCAATTGCTAAACAGAGTTATTCAACCATTTTGGTTGTTGATGACCTACCTTGGAGTTGTAATGATTTATGACCTACCTTGGCAAATTACAGAGTTTGAAAACTTACTTGCCTCGAGTTTTTATTATCCAGAAATCAAAAATGTAGAATTATTTACGAAAGCGTTAAGTCATAGAAGTTTTATCCATGATCATAAAATAGATAAAATTAACTCTAATGAGAGATTAGAGTTCTTAGGTGATGCTGTCTTAGATTTAATTGTCAGTGAAAAGCTTTATGAACAAGAATCTAACCTTGATGAGGGTGATCTTTCTCAAATTAGAAGTGCATTAGTTAATGAGCATAGATTAAGTGATTTAACTATATTTACAGGTTTAAATAAATTTTTACTTCTTGGAAAAGGTGAAGAAAAAAACGGGGGGCGAGATAGGTCTAAGAACTTATCAAGAGTCTTTGAAGCTATCATTGGTGCCATCTATCTGGATTCGAATTATCAAAAGACGAGAGATTGTCTCTTAAAAGTTTATCAAGCTTACGAAGATTCAAATGAAGTGAACCTTTTTTCAAAAGAAGTCTTAGAAGATTTTGACTCCAAGTCTGAATTACAAGAAAAAATAATGAAACATTTTAAACTTACTCCAGAGTATAGAACAAAAAATATGGGAGAAGGTGTCTTTCAAACAACACTTTGGGTTGGAGACAAATCTCTAGGCCTGGCCCTTGGTAAGTCCAAGAAAAAAGCAGAAAAAAAACTAGCAAAAGAACTTTTAGAAAACCCAACAATATTTAAGGAGTATAAGTAATGCTTATCACCCATCAACACCCACACAATAAATCGATTATGGTTTCTATCCTTGGAAAACCAAATGCTGGAAAGAGTACCTTAATCAATAATTTACTTGGATTTGATTTATCAATCGTAAGTCGAAAGCCACAGACAACAAGAAATACATTTCATTGTTGTTTCACTGTCGATCGAACTGAAATCATTCTAGTTGATACTCCAGGAGTTCATAAATCTGGCCAAGAGTTAAATATTCGTATGAATGGTCAAGCAACGAGAGCGAGTGAAGGTACCGATTTAAATATTATTCTCATTGATGCTAGAAAAAATATTTTTGAAGAGTTTGAAAGCTTTATGAGTTGTATGGATCGTGATCTAGCAAATTCATGGGTAATTTTTAATAAAAGTGATGTCGCAGAAAATAGATCTTATGATGAAGACTTTGAGAAATTAAAACAAAAATACCCAAGTCTTGAGAAATATTTTCTAATTAGTGCAAAAACTGGATCTAATGTACATGAATTAGTAGGGGCCCTTTGTGATGTAGCCCCGAGTGGACCACATTTATACCCTAAAGGAGATGTTTCTAATAAAAACATGAGGTTTTTTGTTACTGAATATATAAGAGAGCAGGCCTTTAGAGTTTTAAAAGAAGAGCTTCCTTATGAACTTGCAGTTACTATTGATAAATTTAAAGAAAAGCCATCTGAAGAATCAAAAGTCCAAGCAGATATCAGTGCAACTATTTTAGTGAATCGACCAAGTCAGAGAGCCATTGTTGTTGGATCTAAGGGAAGTGTTATTAAAGATATAGGCTCCAACGCGAGAAAGAAAATTGAAGCTATGATGGGGGGAAAAGTTTATTTAAAACTTCACGTCAAAGTTGCACCCAAATGGTTTAAAAATAATTTCATTCTCGAAGAGCTAGGATTACCTAGAGTCCAAAACTCTAAGCGTGTATGGAGAAAAAGATGAAAACTCCCGTCATATCAATCATAGGAAGACCAAACGTTGGAAAAAGTACTATCTTTAACCGATTACTTGGGAACTCTATGAAGGCAATTACTCATAATAGGCCCGGAGTTACTCGTGATCGACATTATGGGATCTATAAATATACAGATAATAAGCATCGGGATAGAGACTTAATTTTAGTCGATACTGGTGGATTTTATCCAGACTTAGATAAGACTGAGGATGATAAACTTTATTCAGTCATGGCAGAGCAAGCACGAATTGCAGTTAAAGAGTCTGACTTAGTTTTAATTGTTATGGATGTACGTGATGGGCTTTTGCCTTTTGATGAATCTATTGTTCAATTTACTAGAAAAGAGAAAAAAGACTTTTGGATTATCGTCAATAAATATGATGATGATCGATTAGCTGGAATAGAGAGTGAGTTTTATAAGTATGCTAGTGAGGGAATTTCACTCGTCTCGGCTGAGCACAATAGAGGTCTTAGTGACTTAAAAGAAAGGCTCGCTGCATTTGCAAGTGACTTTACTACTGATCAAGAAAAGTTTTTTGAGGGCGTTAAGCCAAACTTTGCTATAGGAGGGAGAATCTCAATTATTGGAGCTCCTAACGTTGGAAAATCAACTCTATTAAATCATTTAATTGGTAGTGAACGTGCAAGTGTTTCAAGTATCGCAGGTACTACTATTGATCCAATAGAGGGGTTTATTGATTTAGACTTTGGTCAAGAGGTAAAGTATTTAAAAACTTCTCAATTTAATTTTAAAAAAGATGAAATTAGTTTATTTAAAAAAGTTTTAGAAGAAGGTGAAGGGTTTATAGAGGATGCTAATGAAGATGAAGATTTTTTTGGAGTTGCAAGTGAGCTTCAAGACTTAATTGATGCAAATTCAGAAGATCTTTTAGTAGATTTTTCAGAAGAAGAAGTTGATGGTGAGAGTGAACAAGAAGAAAAACAAGATAGTAACGAGCTAATAGAAGATACAATTAGATCTTTAAAAATAATCGATACCGCTGGAATTAGACGTAAAAGTCATGTTAGTGATTTTATCGAAACTCAATCAGTCTATAGGTCTCTTAGAGCAATCAATGAAAGTGATGTTGTCATTTATATGGTTGATGGAGTCGTTGGGCTTACCAGCCAAGATAAAAAACTGATGGGAATAGCCATAGAGCGAGGAAAAACACTTGTTATAGCTATTAATAAAATTGATCTTAAAGAAGAGGTTTATTCTGATAAGAAGGAAAAGAAAGAATTTTTATTAGATTTTCAATATGAGCTTCCATGGCTAACGTATTGTCGACCTATCTTTATTTCAGCTAAGAGTGGTTGGGGGATAAGTGGATTAAAAAAAACAATCCAAGAAGGTCTTATCTACAGAAACAAGTCTATCCCAACAGGGGCCTTAAATAGAGTGATTCATGAATTAGTTGAAAAGAATCCGACGGTTATTCGCGGCCGAGGTGGAGCCAGAGAGTTTAAGTTTAAATATGCAGCGATGGTTAAATCAGACCCTCCAACATTTTTATTATTCGTAAATAGATCCAGAGGAGTACCAATGCAATTTAGAAGATACTTGGTAAATGGTATTAGAAGAAACTTTCCTATTCCAAATACTCCAATTCATATTGTTTTTAGAACAGGTAAAGGTGATCTTACCAAGTTAAGTTAAAGGTCGTTTTAATACTCCAGGCTAAGCCTTTGAGATCATCATAACCTACTGTATAACCTGGGGCTGGACGCCAGCTAGTGACATCGCCATCAAAGTAACTCACTGGATGAACAAGAGCTTCGAAACCAAGATATCTTTTTTTAAATTCTAGAGGAAACTCTAGTCCAAGTCCAAATCCACCACCAAGCCCACCGCCTTTTTCTTGGCCACCATCAACTGAAGTTGGAGAGTCAAGAAACTTATTAGTTTGATACCAATATTCTATTCTTCCAATAAAATAGGGATTAGAGTAGGTGAAAACATTACTTAAATTACTTGTATCTACATAGAATCGATAGGCAATAAAGGGTCGAATAATTGCGATATCAATGATTCCAAGGTTTGGATCTGTAGGGTACCTTCGAGTTCGAAAATCTATATTCATTTGGTGCTTAGAATACTCAATCCCAAAATTCACTGCAGATAAAAAGTTTAAAAAGTAAGAAAATGAAAAGTGAAATGTAGGAAATTTGTCTGAAAAAGCTGTTCCTCTATTTCCAGTAAAAGTAGTATGACCGACTCCCAGATTAACAGAAAAGAACCTGCCATATCTATAAAATCTCTCATCTTCGAGAATTTGAGCAGATTCTACATTTTCTTGGAAGTCTGTAAAAATATCATTCCCAACACTTAAATCATCGTCCATGGATTCAAGAATTTCATCAGATACCTGTGTTTGAGCATAGATGCTGTTATATCCACAAAATAACAGTAAAATGACAATGCGCTTTAGAGAATTCATTATAAAAATCTTAACTTAAGGATCCTCTTTATTCTATAGCTATTTTGACAACTATGGTGCTTGGAAATTACTATAACAGTCGAATATAAATACAATTTATTAGGAGTAAAGATGGCTAAATCCAAAAAGGCTAAACCAGTTGTACCTGTAATTGATCCAGCTCAAATGATTTCAGATAATGATGAAAAATTAAAGTTCTATTCTAAATGGGCAATACTTTTATTAATTGGCGGAATTGGAATTTCTCTTTTAGTTGGATTTGTAAATAGTAAGTCTCAAGCCTCTATTAATACAAATTCTAAATTAATGGGTGATTTTGAATCAACTACTTTGAAAGACTTTAAAGAAAATAAATTAAATGCTGCAGACTTCATCTCTAAGTCTAAAGCACTTGTAAATGAGCTTGGTTCTTCAAACAGTTTTATTGTTACTGCTTCAGAATCTTTCGAGCTGATAAAAAAAGATGCTAGTGCTAAAGATCAGGCAGTTGAGTTTTTAAGCTTTTTAAAGTCTAAGTCAACTCATCCCCTTTCTTCATATTATTACGATATCTACACTTCAGTACTACTAGAGGATAATGGTAATTATAAAGAAGCAATTAGAGTTTTAAATGGAACTCTTTCTTCAAAGTTAAAACTCGAAGAAAAAACATACTTTGATCTTGGTCGACTTTACATTCTTGATGGGAATGTCGAGCAAGCAAAAAGTAAATTCCAACACCTACTTAAAAACTTTCCAGCTTCTAAAGAAGCGAACCTCGCTAGAATATTTGCAAGTGAAAATGCAATTGTTTTAGAGTAAAGGATATAAATGAAATATTTATTATTATTGACGATTCTTTCATGCTCAGGACTTGAGAGGGTGAGTGAAAAAGTTTTCACTAAGCCTATAAGGAACAAGAAAATCTTAAATGTTTCATGGAATAAAAACTTAGATCCTACTTATAAAGTTGGGAATTTACCTATAAGTGGAATTACTCCTAAGTTAACGGCTGACAAGCTGATGGTCGGTAGTCTGGAGGGTGGTGTTTATATTTATAACCATAACGGAATAGAGAAAACACATATTAAGACAAAGGGTTCAGTTGTAGGGAGGCCTCTTTTAAGAAATAATATTCTTTACTACGGCACTAATGAAGGAAATGTTGTAGCAACTGACTTATCAACCAAAAAAGTAATTTTTAAAGAATTTTTACAGTCACCGATAGAATCTGATGTTGTTGATTATAAGGATATAATTATCGTGAGGTTGAGAAGCCATGTCGTTGTTGCTTTAAATAAAAGTGATGGAAAAATTAAATGGCATTATAAAAGATCTGTTGCTCAATTATCTACATTGAATAGAATCTCAACACCAAAAGTGTATAAAGAGAATTTAATCTTTGGAACTGCTGATGGATACCTTGTTTCTGTTAAGCTCGCTGACGGAGCAATCGACTGGGAAAGAAAATTATCAAATAAGAAAAAATTTATCGATATTGATATGAGTCCAAGCTTATTTGAAGATAAAATCTGGATTGGTTCTTTAGGTGGAGATTTTCATTTAATAAACCCTAATAATGGAAATGTTATAACTAAATATAAATTAAATGCATCTGCAGAGCCTGTGAATATAGGAAATAAAGTTTATGTTTTTGATAACAGTGGTTATGTCTATGTTTTTAAACTTGATGGTAGCCTACAAACAAAAAAGAAAATCTCCCAATTTAGTTTTGGTTCTGCAAAGTATTGGAAGCAATATTTAGTAGCTTCTACTTATAAAGGACATATTCTTGCAGTAGATCCAAGAACTCTTAAGGTTGTTGATACTTTTCATCTTGGGCATAAGTTTTCATCGATTTTCGGTCATTTAGAAACGGATGGTAAGTCGTTAGCTGCTTACTCTAGTCGTAATAGACTCTACGTATTTAAGTAAAAATATCGCACAATCAGTTAGCATCTCGAGTTCAAGTCTGTTGATAGTGTTTTATCCTAATAGTTTTACTATTACTCATTTTTACCTTTTTTTGTTTTATTAGACTTTGGCATCTCATAATAGTTCATCCTCAGTATAAATAGTTTAGTACATTAGTCTCCTTTTAAGACCGATCACAAATTGTTAGATAAATTTTTTCAGACACAATCCATTTTGTAATTACTATTTATTTATTCCTATAGATCAGGCCATGGCATCAAATTTTGCGATATTTAGATATTTCAGGACCATATGAGTTTACGCCAAAATTCTGATCGCACTACATATAGTGGTAAAAACAAAAGATTGACTCTTAAATGTTCTATATCTTGTGTTGACGAAAATATAGATTGGCCGTTTACTAATCTTATTGCCGTTGCCAAACGAAAACATTTTTTATCGCTTAAAAAGGAGTTGAAGTGAAATTTCAGAGAATCTTTACTACCCAAGGTCAGTCACCATATTCAGGGATTGAATTCGAAAAACGTACCTCAGAAGTCAGGAACTTAGATGGTTCAACATCATCAAGTATGGATGTAACAGTGCCAAAAGCTTGGTCTCAAGTGGCAACAGATATTATTGCTCAAAAATATTTCAGAAAGACAGGTGTTCCTCAAAAAAATGAAAAAGGTGAAATGCTTTTTGATGAAAATGATAAAGCTATCACTGGGACTGAAACAGATGCAAGACAAGTATTTGATAGACTAGCCGGTTGTTGGGCATCTTGGGGAAGACGATATAATTATTTTGATTCTGAAGCTGACGCTCAAAGTTTTGAAGATGAAATTAGATATATGTTATGCCATCAAATGGCAGCACCAAATTCTCCGCAATGGTTTAATACAGGTCTACACTCTGCTTATGGAATCGCTGGTTCACCTCAAGGTCATTATTATGTTGATCCGGGAACGGGGAAATTATTAAAATCAACAAGTGCCTACGAGCGACCTCAACCACATGCTTGTTTTATTCAATCTATTAAAGACGACTTGGTAAACCCAGGTGGAATCATGGATCTTTGGACAAGAGAAGCTCGTTTATTTAAATACGGATCTGGAACAGGAACAAATTTTTCAAACATCAGAGGTGCTGGAGAAGCCCTTTCTGGTGGTGGTTTTTCTTCAGGCTTAATGTCTTTTTTAAAGATTGGAGATAGTGCTGCTGGAGCTATCAAGTCAGGTGGGACAACTAGAAGAGCAGCTAAGATGGTTTGCCTTGATCTAGATCATCCAGATATTGAAGAATTTGTGATGTGGAAAGTAAAAGAAGAAAGAAAAGTTGCGGCTCTAGTGACTGGATCTAAAGTCTGCCATAATTCTTTAAAATCAGTGATGAGTGCAGTGACTGATAGTGATATTGAAGGTGAAGATAGATATAAAACATTAACTAATCCGGCATTAAAATCAGCGATTAAAGAAGCATCTAAGAATTATGTGCCAATGAATTATATTTCTCGATGTATTGATCTTGCTAAGCAGGGAATCAAAGAGATTGAGTTTGAAGTTTATGATACAGATTGGGATAGTGAAGCCTATAGAAGTGTTGCTGGACAAAATTCAAACAACTCAATTCGAATTCCAAATAAATTTTTTAAAATATTAGAAAAAGATGGGAACTGGGAATTAAAGTCTAGAAAAAATGGTGAGACGATAAAAACTATTAAAGCAGCTGAGCTTTGGGGAAAAATAAATGAATCGGCCTGGCAATCAGCAGATCCAGGTGTGCAATATGATGACACCATCAATGAATGGCATACATGTCCAAAAGATGGAAGAATTAACGCTTCTAATCCATGCTCAGAGTATATGTTCCTAGATGATACAGCTTGTAACCTTGCAAGTTTAAACCTTGTGAAGTTTTTAGATCCAGTTACAGATATGTTTGATGTAGAAAAATTTATCCATGCATCTGAAATCTGGACAACAATTCTTGAGATTTCTGTTCTTATGGCACAATTTCCATCTCAAGAAATTGCGCAGAGAAGTTATAAGTACCGAACTCTTGGATTAGGTTTTGCAAATATCGGTGCTCTTTTAATGAGATTAGGTATGCCTTATGATTCTGAAGAAGGTCGAAATATGACTTCTGCAATTACGGCTATCATGGGGGGAACGAGTTATAAAACTTCGGCCTTACTTGCAAAAGAGCATGGTCCATTCCCAGGATATGCATCTAATAAAGAAGATATGCTCCGAGTAATCAGAAATCATAAACGAGCTGCTTTTGCTAAGAGTGACTCTGAATATGAAGGATTAACAGTTTGTCCTGTCCCACTTAATAAAAAACTCGCTCCAGATTTTCTTGTAAAAGCTGCAAAGAAATCTTGGGATGAAGCCCTTAAGCTAGGAGAAAAATACGGTTATAGAAACGCTCAAACGACAGTCCTTGCACCAACAGGAACGATTGGTCTGGTTATGGATTGTGATACTACTGGAGTTGAACCTGACTTTGCTCTTGTAAAATTTAAAAAACTTGCTGGCGGTGGTTATTTTAAGATCATCAATCAATCAGTCCCTGTATCTCTAAAAACACTTGGATATTCTCAGAAAAAGATTGATGAAATTATTGCTCACGCAGTTGGGAGAGGAACTTTTAAAGGATGCACTGGAATAAACCATGAGTCTTTAAAGGCAAAGGGCTTTACTGACAAGTTAATTGAGAAAATTGAGTCTTCCTTAGAGAGTGCATTTGATATCAATTATGTATTCTCTAGGTTTACTCTTGGAGATGAGTTTGTTTTAAAGACTTTAAAATTAAGTGAAGAAAAATTAAATGATCCCATGTTAAACATCCTAAAAGAAATTGGCTTCAGCGCTGAGGAAATCTCTACGGCTAATGATTATGTTTGTGGAACGATGTCTATTGAAGGAGCTCCACATATTGAAGATAAACACTTAGCTGTTTTTGATTGTGCTAATAAGTGTGGAAAATACGGTAAAAGATTAATTAGTTATCAAGGTCACATCAAAATGATGGCCGCTGCTCAACCATTTTTAAGTGGAGCAATTTCAAAAACGATTAATATGCCCAATGAAGCAACTGTAGATGATATAGCTGATGCTTACCGACTCTCGTGGAGCTTGATGATTAAAGCTAATGCTATTTATAGAGATGGATCAAAACTTTCTCAACCATTAAATGCTCAAGCTTTCGATAACTTGGCATTGGAGGATTACGATGAACTTTCCCAAACAGAAAAAATCACACAAGTTGCCACTAAAATTGTTGAAAAAGTTATTTACAAAGAAGTATCAAAACGAAAAATTCTTCCTAATAGAAGATCTGGCTATACTCAAAAAGCAAATGTCGGAGGCCACAAAGTCTACCTTAGAACAGGACAATACAACGATGGATCATTAGGTGAAATATTTGTAGATATGCATAAAGAAGGTGCCGCTTATAGATCACTTATGAATTGTTTTTCGATTTCTATTTCATTAGGTCTTCAATATGGAGTTCCTCTAGAGGAATTTGTTGAAGCTTTTACTTTCACTCGTTTTGAACCAAATGGTGTCGTCATTGGTCATGAGAATATTAAGATGTCGACGTCGGTTATTGATTATGTTTTCAGAGATCTTGCTTGTAGGTATCTAGGGCGTTACGATTTAGTCCATGTTAAACCGACTGATTTGAAATCAGATACTATTACTGGCGAGAGTCAGAACCAAGAACCATTACTGGATATGATAGAAGGCACAAGTGAAGTCGAACACGCCGATGGAAGAGTAGGAGTAAAAACTCATAAAGTTTTTACTAAAGAGAGCAATTCAGAAATGCGAGCGGCTCAACAGAAAAGGCAAACTGCTAAAATGAAAGGATACGAAGGGGAACCATGTAACGAATGTGGAGCTTTTACTCTTCTTAGAAACGGTTCTTGTATGAAGTGTGATAGTTGTGGTGGTACGACTGGTTGCTCTTAAAAAGCTAAAATAGACAAAAAATCATTTAAATGAGGGAGTTACTTGGCTCTCTCATGGAACAGTGTATCTAAATAAATCTCAATGTAAGAAAGTGTAATACATATTAAGCTTATACTTGATTAAACTAGGTTAGAATTACTCAAATTAATAAAGGGATTCAAAAATGAAAAAAATAGTATTCTCCTTTTACATTTTACTTATAAGCTCTGTCGCCTTCGGTGCCAATATAAAGAGTTATTTTAATAATAAAGAAACTAAGTCCTATATAGATCCATACAGGAAAGTGAGAAAGCCTGGTGATGACCTGGAAGCCGTTTTAATTAAGGCCGCAGACGTGGCTAAGTCATCTTTAGATGTAGCAGTTCAAGACTTTAACTTAACAAATTATGCCAAAGCATTAGTAAGAGCAAAAAAAAGAGGCGTTAAAGTAAGAGTAATGCTTGAAGATAAATATAATGCAAGTCTTGCTAAAATTACTGCAGCTCAAAAAAAACAACTTCCTTCTAAGTTAAGATCTAAAGTTAAAGAACAACAAGATTTTTTAGATGCAAATGACAATGGAATAATATCTAAAAAAGAAATTGAAACTAGAGATGCTTTAACGATTCTAAGAAGAGGTAAGATCTCAGTGAAAGATGATTTTTCTGGACCCGCTTCAGGAGTAATGCATCATAAGTTTGTTATTATTGATAAGAAGTTTTTAATTGTTTCATCTGCTAATTTTACGAGAAGTGGTATTCACGGTGACTTTAATAGTAAGACAGCAATTGGAAATGCCAATTCCATGATAGTGTTTTCTAATAATAAGTTAGCAAATTATTTCCTAGAAAAAGAGTTTATACCTATGTGGGAAAAAGGCTTATTTAAAACTAAGAAAAATTTTAAGGAACCTGTTAATTTTTCAATGAATTCTCAAAACACATTGGTGAAAGTTCAATTCGCCCCAACTGATATTAAAAAATATGGGATGAATAGTAGTACCAATGGTCTAATTGCTAAAACATTAGCGCGAGCAAAACGATCTATTAAAAGTAATCTTTTTGTTTTTAGTTCTCAATATTTAGTAGATCAATTAGGGAAGATAAAGAGGAACCGTCCATCAATTAAGATGGAGTTTCTTGTTGATCCACTATTTGCTACAAGATATTATAGCCAGTTACTAGATATGTGGGGCTTAAAAATGAGAAATAAACAAAATTGTAAATATGATGCTAATAATCGACCTTGGAGATTACCAGAAAATCGTGGAGGAGTACCAGATATTGACTCAGATGATAAGTTACATCATAAGTTTTCCATCGTAGATGATAAGGTCTTAATTTATGGATCTCAGAATTGGTCTAAAAGTGGTAACGAGAAAAATGATGAAACTCTCTTAATTATCCAAGATGCTAAAATCGTAAAATCTTTTGTTGTCGAACATAATAGGCTTTATAAAGATGCCACTAAAGGTGTAACAAAAGAGTTAATTAATAAAATAGACTCAATTAATGCTCATTGCAGATAAGAAGCTATTTGCGTATTGATTCATAAAGAAACGACACCGAAGCTCTAACTCTTAGATATCATTAAAACTCCTATGCCACTTCTCTTAG
>ENA-ORXM01002238-ORXM01002238.1-marine-metagenome-genome-assembly--contig:-NODE-2238-length-23380-cov-4.281895_pt1 | contig 23380 bp, 21 predicted proteins | sample MGYA00237867_ERZ511480 | MGnify/ENA primary metagenome ERZ511480 (study PRJEB26309, sample SAMN06266103) | marine metagenome | isolation source: Algal blade | place: United Kingdom:Sidmouth, United...
AATTAGAAGGTGAGCAAGATTAACGTAGAATTTTCTTTGCCATGACAAGCTACTTTTGACAGCATGATGTTATTTTAACCTGAGTTCGAAGTTAGAACATAACAGGAAAGCCAGAATCTAGTGCAAGGTCTTCTAAGTTAGTCCAGTTAATGCTGGGCTTTTTAGGCTGGTGGGTATAGGCAATGAGTCCAGCTAAGAGATTCACGGCAAAGTTAGCAGGCTTACGGTGTCTTGAATGCTCAATTTGGGAGACATTCTTAAGCTGGTCATTGATGGTTTCGATGATAAAACGTTTGCGCAATAAGAGCTTATCCTCAAGCTTCATGAGGCTATTTTTCATATTGCTCCTGATGGTGGTGATGAGTTCTAAACCTCTTTGAAAAAGGGATTCAAATAAAGCCTGTGAGATGTAGCCTCTATCACCAAAGAGCTTGCCAAATAGATTCTTTGCTAAGACCGCAAGGGGTTTACGATCATCAGTATTGCCAGGCGTGAGATGCACGCCTAGAAGCTCACCCTTGTCATTGACGATAAGGTGTAGTTTGAATCCGAAGAACCAACCCATGCTTGTGCAACCTCGTTCAGCAAGTCCTGCAAAAACCTTATGTCTGTTAATCCTGCGATTGTGACACACCGCTAAAGAGGTACTGTCGATAAAGGCAATCCCTGTACAGTCTCCAAAGCGTGTTTGCAGGTAAGCGCATAGCTGTAAAACTATGCCTGACATCAGTTCGACAAAGCGGTTATAGCTCACCAGCTTTGGGAACTCAGTTGCTAAATGAACGCAGACATGATTTTTATAGTAGTGTTTGAAGCTTCGGTAGCCTGCTTGATGAAAGTGAATAACTATCGTCATGACTTCACTATTACTCAAGCGTGGTTTAGGTCCAGGTTTTGTTCGCTCAAGCTGCTGAGGGCTTAGCCAGCCTTCGAATCTTTGACAAAAATCGTCTACCTCGCAAAATAATTCAAGTAAACTCATACTAAGCATCTCCTTTTTAGGTTCTCAACACCCTAACTATAGGAGATGCTTTCCGCTTTTGGATCTCCGAACTCAGGTTAGGTTAGTTCGTCGGCTGCGTTTGACTCGTAATCCCTAGAAATCTTGCTGATTGTCATAAGCAAGTAAGCATAATTCGGAAAATTCTTTAATGTTTCTTGGATAGCCAAGCTCGCCCCGTAGACTGTAGCAGAATAACGAAAACGCGTTAGTAGAAGCTTAGCGGCCGCATCTGGTTGGCGCGCCCAGGGCTTTGTCAGCGCAGACAATACCTGCACCGTAAGCTGCTTTCGTCATGTAATCACTATCGAACAGGGCGCTCTGAGACAACCTTGCTTTCACTTGACCTGGTGTTAGGTCGCTGTTTTGACTTAGGACCAGCGCCGCTACCCCTGCTAAAAAAGGAGAGGCCATCGATGTACCGGCTAAGCAAGCGTAAGTATCATCAGGGAAGGTGCTACGAATGCCGATGGTGCCGCAGTCATTCCCCTCGCCACCCGGGGCCATAAAGTCGACCGTGCGCCCCGTTTGGGCGTAGTTTGAAAAGCTCGAGCGTGCAAACTCACTCGTCACGGCGCCCACGGCAAATACCCAGGGACTGCTTGCAGGTGCAAACACACGCTCGCTAAGCCCCTTGTTACCCGAGGCCGCAACCAGAATAACCCCGCGCTCATATAAGCGCTTGGTGACATCTGTAACCGATTGCAAGGTATCTGGTAGCAAGTTCTCGGGGTCCACACCGAGGCTCATATTGATAATGTCGGCTGGATAAGTGTTTGTACCAATCCCCGCTACCCGTTCACCCGCCGCCCACGCCATCGCCTCAAACAAATCATCTAAGGATGCGCTGCTACCGAATTCATCAAAAATATTGATGGGCAAAATTTTAACGCCCGGTCCGTAAGCAACCCCCGCGACTCCCACACCGTTACCGCCCGTCGCGGCGGCAATGCCTGCGACGTGGGTGCCGTGCGAGGCGTTCGCGCCGATTTGAACTGGGCTGGGGTTATTATCTTGAGCAAAAAAGTCGCAGCCTGGGACAACCTTATCAACTAAGTCTTCGTGCAGCATATCGACGCCACTATCTATAACAGCAATAACCACATCGTTCGTACCAGGGTCGATAGCCCAGGCTTCGGGTAGACCAAACTCGAGCAAATTCCACTGTTCACTTACGAGCGGATCGTTGGGCGCATTCTGAGAAAGCAGTTCGACGTAATAATTCGGTTCAGCGTAAGCCACCCTCGGGTCGGCGCTAAGACGCGCCATCGCTTCAGGCACACTCTCGTTTAGGGGCACACTAACCAGGGCCGGGCGGTAAGAGCTGGCCTCTTTAAGCGTTTGTAAACCGTGCTCGCTTGTGACGGCTGCGCTTAGGCGCTCGAGGCTTGCTTGTCCTAAAAGACTTTGGGTCTCGCCTGGTGAGGTGTACTGCACGAGCAGCTCTTGCAGCGCGTAAGGTAAAGAGCTTTGTGCCGCTGGCGCATCTTGCTTAGTATCTTGCTTAGTATCTTGCTTAGTATCTTGCTCAGCCTCTTGATTGAACGATTCAGGGAAGGTGCCGCAAGCAAGCATGCCGTCATCCACGGCGACAAACCTAATTTCGATTTTGCTTGTGCCACCGTTAGACTCTACGTTCACAGCAATGTTGATAAATTGACCGCGCCGCAGACTACTGCGGTCAACCTTGACATTCACCGCTGCTTCTTCGCCTTCGGGCAGGCTGCCCTCGTCGGGTTCAAACGTTACCAGGGGAGACAAAGAGGTTGCCTTCCAGTTGAGGACAGACCCTGTTTCACCCGCACTAATGACTGTAAAAGAACCTTGTGCGTCGGCGCTATCAAGTTCTAAAGACACCCTCGAGACCTTAAGTGTTGCCTCATAAGGATTGAGACCACAGCTCACCAGTCCTAAAAGACATAAAAATACGAGAGGGCGGAATGTTAAGTAACGGGGCATCTTGAAAAGCATACCTGAGAAGTCTAGCGCCTCATTGTGAGTATTCCTTCCTTCGATTCTAAGCGAATCCTCACACGCGCTTAAGGATTCTGGGAATACTCGAAGCTATGACGTATCTATAGGCAGCGCTCTTTAGCCTTAGGCGCTCAACCTTCAAACGCTACTAACACGGTTTCTGAAACCATTAGAATGGAACGTTTCTATTTGGCTACTCACAGTTACTGGCTATGGTGCTACCGACCACACTGCTGTTGACCACACTGCTATTGACCACACTGGGTCGCTGCGCCCAGAGCTTTGTCAATACAGATAATGCCAGCGCCGTACGCCTTTTTGTTCATAAAAGCCTTGTTAAATAGGGCGGACGCTTCAAGCATTTCTTTAAGCTGTTGAGGTGTTAGGCCAGGGTTTTGGCTGAGTAACAAAGCAGCTGCGCCTGCGACGAAGGGGGTCGACATAGAGGTACCTGCTCTGTAGCCGTAATCGTCGTCAGGTGTCGTACTCAGAACTTGTTTGCCTGCACTGACGCCGCCAGGTGCGACAAAGTCCACGGTAGCGCCTGTTTCGGCGTAGTTTGAAAAGCTCGAGAGCGTATAGTCAGCGTCCACTGAGCCCACAGCGCTTACCCACTCACTGTTAGCAGGCGAGAAAATAGCGTCACTACGGCCATCGTTACCTGAGGCCGCTAAAATAAGGACGCCTGCTTTATGGATTTGTTTTGTGACCTGCTCTACGGACTCGGGCAAGGTGCCTTGCAAATCTTCGGGGGCAATCCCTAAGCTAATGCTGATAATGTCGGCAGGGTTGGGATTACTCGCTGCTTTAGAGCCTTCCAAGCCTGCTGACCAGAGCATCGCGTCGATAAGTCTGTCGACGGTGCCGTTGCCAACATCAGGTAAAACCTTGACTGGCAAGATTTTAACGCCTGGGCCGTAGGCGACACCCACAATACCTATAGCGTTATTGCCAACGGCGGCGGCAATACCCGCAACGTGGGTGCCGTGACCGTTGTTGCTGCTACCTGACTGCGGGTCGTTGTCGTTATTGAAAAAGTCGCAGCCCGGTAGCATTTTGTCGCTCAAATCTTCGTGCTTAACATCAACGCCGTTGTCGAGGATGGCGATAACAACTGGGCTCGTGCCGGTGGCAATGTTCCAGGCTTGGGGCACGCCAAATTCACTTAAACTCCACTGCTCAGCGTAGAGTGGGTCGTCAAGCTCGAGAGCTTGCACGTAATAGTTAGGCTCGGCGTAGGCGACACGCGGGTCCTGGGCGAGACGCTGCGCAGCGTCTAAAACACTTTCTCCAGGTGCCAGCCCGAGCAGCGCGGGCCGCCTGACAGTTGCACTTTTGAGGACGGTCAAGCCAAAGTCTGTGGCGACGGCGCTCTCGAGCTGTGCTAACGCAAGTGACTCTTGGGTTCTTAAGGCTTGAGGTAAAGACGGCGCTTGGTTGTGATACTGGTTGTGATACGCCACTAAAAGTTCGCCCGGCGCGTAAGCGGCTGAGCTTGCTGCCGCCCCCTCTTCTTGAGTAAGCGCCTCAGTTACGGGCTTTCCGCAGCCTAGTAAACCGTCAACCTTCATTTCGTAGCTCAAGGCGATACTGTCGCTGCCTGCATTTGATTTAACGGTAATCGTCGCCTTGAAAATATCGCCTTTGCGCAGACTGCGGTTGTCCACAGTGACGCGCACGCCCACTTTCTCATCTTTTAAAAGTACGCCAGCTTTAGGCTCGAGCGTAACCAGGTCACTGTTGGCTGAAACACGCCAGTCCAGGCTGGAATTTTCCTCGGTTTCACTTGTGTTAAGAACGACAAACGCGCCAACGCTGCCGAAGTTATCTAGCTCGAGCTTTTCTCGGCTCACGGTGAGAACGGCGTTCGTCGGCGTGCAACTGGATAGCAAAAAAAGGATGGCGATAAAGATAAGAAAATAGAAGCGCTTCACTAGGCTCTAGCATACTAAACTTTGCCACGCCAAAGCGTGAGACTTTGCTCGATTCGCTAGGGGAATAGCTTTACACAAGCCTTACGCAGGTCTGGCGCGTAAAAAGCTATGCTTCATAGGTGAAAGATTTGAGCCAACGCAAACTCAAACACGTTGAAGCCTGCCTGCATTACCCAGTGGAATACGAAACGCGCACAACCCTGTTTGAGACCTTTGACCTGCCTTACTGCGCCCTGCCTGAAAGTGACCTGGCAACGGTGGATACCCAAACCGAGTTCCTGGGTAAAACGTTAAGCGCCCCTATCCTCATCGGTGCAATGACCGGAGGCGCGGAGCTGTCGAAAACAATTAATAAAAATCTTGCACTCGCTGCCGAAGCCCTTGGGGTCGGGCTGATGTTGGGGTCACAGCGGGTCATGCTCGAGCATCCCGAAGCCCTGTCTTCATTCGAGGTGCGCCCCCACGCACCCTCTGCCCTTATACTTGGCAACTTGGGCGTGGCGCAACTCAATAAGGGGTACGGCGCTAAGGACATTGTCAGGGCGGTTGAACTGATTGGTGCTGATGGTCTCGCCCTGCACACCAACCCCTTACAAGAAGCGTTTCAAGCGGGTGGCGATACGGATTTTGGGGGTTTGGTCGCCAAACTGCATGATGTCGTGCCGCGGGTGCCCTATCCTCTTTTATTAAAAGAGGTCGGGCACGGGCTTAGTGCCAGCGTTGCTCTGAGTGTTAAGGATGCAGGCTTTGCTGCGCTAGACGTGGCAGGTGCGGGGGGAACGTCATGGGCAAAAGTCGAAGCGTTTGTTGAAGGTGGCGAGGTTGCCTCGCTCGAGCTAGCCGAATGGGGGATACCTACGGCAACCGCCGTGCAAGAGGTTCACGCCGCGCTACCTAAGATGCCGCTAGTTGCTTCAGGGGGCATACGTTCAGGACTCGATATCGCCAAGGCCCTCGCCCTGGGTGCGAAGGTGGTTGCTATAGCGCGTCCACTTTTAAAACCTGCACTTGAGTCTCCCGAAGCTGTTATCACAATTTTAGGAAGGTACATAGCTGAGCTAAAAATCGCTATGCACTGCTCAGGCTTAGAAACACTCGAAGCTTTGCACCGGGCCGAACTGCGGCGTAGAGGTTAGATTTCGCAAATAATCTTTTCCTCGGCCTCACTTAAACGCCTCTAAATAAATAAGTTCACAACCTTCTGGGTTCTGACTTCTGGCTCCTGAATTCTAAAAAACCGCCTAACAGAAACAAACTCAGCCTATACTCGAGCTGCCAAAGCATTAAAAAAGCATGAACCTAAGTTTAAGCTATACCGCGTTTAGTTCACGCGGTTAGCGGTAGGCTAGGACGCATGAAACAGCTACGTTTATTCCTACTTATAGGATGTTTATTGACTTTGGCTGCGTGCGGACCTAAAGAGCAGCCACCCGAACCTACGCCAAGCGAGCCCAATATCGGTCGCCCGGAAGCCCTGACAAATGCCGAAGCGCAAGAATCCGCCTCGTTTGAAATTGAGAACACGAGTACGTTAAGCCTTGCCTGGGAGATTAGCGTTGCCAACGACGCGAGTAATCCACAGACGGGGGATTGGTTTAGCGTCAGCCCTAAAAGCGGCACGCTCGCTAGTGGGGAAAAAGATACGATTACCCTTACCCTAAAATCAGGTTTGACAGCAGGGGATTACACCTCTACGCTGACAGTGACCTACCCTGGTGGCACAACGCCGTTCGATGTAAGCGGCACTGTCGAAGGCGCAGCGCCGGGACCGACAGACCCTGGCCCAGCAGACCCTGATCCAACAGGCAGCTTTAGCCTATCAACCGACCCTGATTACAGCCAGCCCCCTGCCCTAACCGTAACGCCGAGTAGCGGGGGAATTGCAACGATACTTGTAGGTCGGCAGGACGGCTTTACGGGCGAGGTAGACCTGTCACTTTTAGGCGCGCCGAAAGGCGTGTCGGGTGAGTTTTCACCGCAGAGCGTGAGCGGTAGCAGCAGTACGCTAATCCTCGAGACCGGTAGTGACGTTGCCACAGGTGAATATGAATTGACCGTCAAGGGCTCGAGTTCCGACTTGAGCGCCTCGACAAAAGTTCTGCTGAGCGTTATCAACGGCGCTAACCCTGAAACCTTTAGTTTGGCCCTATCCCCATCTAACCTGAGCGTGGCGCAAGGGAGTTCAAAAACAACCGAGCTAACTGTCAAACGAAGTGGCGGTTTTGATGACGCAGTGAACTTGAGTGTCAGTGGTGGCAAGCCCAGTGGGGTCACGGTGACGGTTACGCCTAACCCTGTAAATGACACAGCCTCCGTCAAGGTAGCTGTGGGTAAGAACGCTAGCGTAGGAAGTTATGAACTTACGCTCGAGGGTAAAGGCGGCGGCAAAACGACCGCCACCAAACTGGGCTTGACCGTTCTCAAAACAGACGCTGCAAATGGGAAAATTACAGGCACGGTCACTACCGATAACTTTTTGGGTGACTTTACCGTGCCCTCGAGCTTTACAGGCGGCGGCAACCTGCTGGCGCAGTCACGACCAGACTATGTCGAGGGTCAGCTTCTTATCGACTATGAGCCTAGTGCCCTGTCAGCTTTGCGTGCAGATGGAAGCGTAACAGACTTAGGGCAAGACTTAGCCGCGCAGTACGGGTTTGAACTGCTACAAAGCAGCGCTGACGACGGACCGACCCTCGTCAGGTTGCCCGCAGGTAAAAGTGTCTTAGAGGCCGCGGCGGAGCTTAGTGGGGACTCGAGGGTGCGTCACGCAGGGCCGAACCATTACGTCTATCCGCTTTCAGTCCCGAACGACGCGCTTTACGAGCAGCAGTGGCACATGGCTGCTGGCGGCGTGCCCGTTGCCTGGGACGCGCGTGATAGCGCGGCGAATATCAACGTCGCGATTATCGACTCTGGCTACGACTTAGACCACCCCGATTTGCAAGGTGTGAGCGTAAAGGGTTACGACTTTTGTGGTCGTGTTATAGAGGGCATTTGTAACTACGACGCTAACGTTTCCCCAGATGGCTCTACCGATACGCACGGAACCCATAACCTGGGTATTATCGCGGCCAAAGGCAACAGCCGTGGCGTTGCTGGGGTCCTTCAGGGTGGGGCGAAAATCATACCTATCAAGGTCTTTTTCAACTACAGTCGAACAACGGAAAAAGCCCTTATTGACGCGGTGCGCTGGTCAGTCGGCTTGAATGTTACCGGGGTGCCGAAAAACCAGAACAAGGCAAAGATTATCAACTTGAGTCTCGGTATCAACTTGGGAGGCGAATCGCCGATGCTCGAGAAAGCCATCCAACAAGCCCAGAGTGCAGGCGCCCTTGTGATTGCTTCAGCAGGTAACGACGGTGAAAACCAGATTCGCGCCCCCGCCTCTTATGACAAGGTAATCGCGGTGGGCGCGGTTAACAGCAAGTTCGAGCGAAGCTGCTTTTCAAATACAGGCCCCGAGCTGGACATCATGGCGCCAGGCGGTGACGGCTACTTATGTGATGGCCCCAAAGAATCGATTCTTAGCACCCTACCTGGTAACGATTACGGCACGCTTATCGGCACGTCGCAAGCTGCGCCGCTCGTAACGGGCGTTGCTGCGCTTATCTGGAGTCAGTCACCTGGTTTAAACGCTTCGCAAGTCACGACTAAGCTTTTAGATTCGGCCTATAAATCATCTTCTATGACGACTAACGGTTATGGCGCGGGCATTGTGCGGGCTGACGTCGCCTTTGACTTTCCCAAGCCCGGCAGCACTATTTCAGTTTCAGCAAGTGGTCCGTCGTCACAGCTCGACACCGTCAAGCTAGGTGTTGATGGCGCATCGGAGCGCTTTAGTCTAGAGGGTCTCAAAGCGGGAGAGTACACGCTCGAGGCTGATGTCGGTAAGCTCTCAGTTTCTGAAACCGTAACCTTGAAAGAAGGCGAAACGCTTGATAAAGATTTAAGGCTCGAGCCTTAAACTCAGTCTGAAACCGGGCCTCAAACACAGCCCCGAAACCGTCTTAAATAGACATATCTTTTCAAACCAGCGCTGCTATACTCAGCGCTGGTTTTACTATATGAATAAGAAAGACTACAGGTTACAAAGACTAAGCCTTCTAAAAATCTATTTGGCTTAGTCGAGTTTGGGGCATTATGAGGTTGTCGGTTCAGCACATCACACACTACAGCTACGCAGAACCCGCTTGGGATTCGTTTAACGAGCTGCGTCTGCGTCCGTCGGACGACTACCGGCAGACGCTACTTAACTTTGAGTTACGTATCAATCCGCGCTCGGTACTGCGCAGCCGCCGCGACTACTACGGCAACCTGATGCAGTCGTTTCACGTAGCTGAGGAACACACGAGCTTGAGCATTGAAATGAACGCGGCTGTCGTAACCTACGCGATTCCTAATCCTAGTAGCACAAGCGCGACAACGTTACCGGAACTGCGCAACCGCTTTTTCGAGTTTCTTGCCCCAACAGAGCGCGTGCCTCTAAATCAGAACTGGTTTAATACTTTTGGTGCGGCGCAGCTAGAACCGTCTTATGAACTTGTCACCTATCTCGATAACCTCAACCACTACTTGCATGAACGCTTTGAATACAAACCCGACAGCACCGATGTCAATACACCCCTGAGTGTTTTTGCAGAGCAGAATCAGGGGGTTTGTCAGGACTACGCTCACGCTATGCTCGCCATTTGCCGTAGCGCAGGTATTCCCTGCCGCTACGTGAGTGGCTATGTACACGCCAACCCCGGCGGCGACGAAACGCTGCTAGGTGCTGAGGGTTCACACGCCTGGGTCGAGGTTTTTTTACCTGGTAGTGGCTGGGTGGGGTATGACCCGACAAATGGTGTCATGGTCAACGAGGCGCACGTCAAAATCGGTGTGGGCCGCGACTATGACGACATACCTCCCGTGAAGGGTTTGAGGCGTGGCGGCGGGGGAAGTAAGTTGGATGTCACCGTGCGCGTCCGGCAATTAAACAACGATACAGACTAAGGGTTTAGCTCTGAACTTGACTTTGCGATTGTGATACAGGCGCACTCGAGAAATAAATATTTGAGAGCGTATCTGATATATCTGCCAGAGCCTCTAAAATACCCTCTAAGCTGGGCTCGCGTTCTTCGGTAATCGCACTGACGTCTTTTAGATACTCGAGCTGCGCCGAGAGCCAGCCTGATTTACGCTGCGCTTCAGTGGCTACGCCTGGGCTGCGCTGAGCAACCTCGGTAAGCGTTTCGTTCAAGATACGTACGCTGTAGCGCACGCTGCGCGGAAACTGGGACTCGAGCAGTAAAAATTCAATGACGTTAGCGGGGTCGAGACCGTTATGCGACGACCTGCGAAATGCCTCAAACGCGCTGAGTGATTTGAGCAGCGCCATACCGCGGTGCAGTTCGATACCCTCAGTAATAGGCGTCTGTTCCTTAGTACTTTTGTAGCGCACCATAAGCGTTCGCAGCGTGTTATCAGCGCGCTCTAAATACTGACCTGCACGCATGAAATAACAGCCCAAATCGCGGGGCAGCGTCGCCCGGGCAATCCCGAAAAAAAGGTGACTCGCTTCGCGCGCGGCGACGCAGTAGTTGTGCAGCTTATCTTCTTCAAGGGTTTCCTCTGCTTCGGCGCAGAGTGCCAAATAGGTGCGGTTAATCGCCTCCCACATCTCTGTACTGATATGACCGCGCAGAGTTCGAGCATTTTCACGCGCATACGAAAGGCTCGAGCGGATGCTGCTGGTATTTTCCGTGTGCAAACTCATCCAGTAGGGCACGCTCTGCGCGTCGGCCCGGTCAAAGTGCTCCCGAAAGGCAGTCTCGGTTTCGGTAATAACCAGAAGCGGCGCCCACTGCTCGGTGACAATGCCTGTTGCGCCAGGGATAAGCGGCGCTTCCATAAGCGCGTGGTAGTTGACGTCCAGAAGCCGGGCCGTATTTTCAGCCCGTTCGACGTAGCGGCCTAGCCAGTAGATGTTCTCAGCGATGCGACTAAGCATAGGAACTCGAAGAAAGAAGAAAAAAGAAAGAAGAAAGATTTATCACGGGGTGTCCTCGAGTTTATCTTCTAATACCCAGGTGTCTTTGGAACCGCCGCCCTGCGAAGAATTAACCACGAGCGAACCCCGTTTGAGTGCCACGCGGGTGAGGCCCCCAGGCACGATTTCGATTTTGTCGCCCATGAGAATATAAGGGCGCAGGTCAACGTGGCAGGGTTCAAACTTTTTCGAGTCGGCGTAATAGGTAGGATGACGGGAGAGTTGAATAATCGGTTGCCCGATATAGTTTTTAGGGTCTTGGCGCACCTTATCTAAAAACTCGGTGCGCGTTTTATCATCGGCTTCTGTGCCGATAAGCATGCCGTAACCGCCTGCGCCGCCGACTTCTTTGATAACAAGTTCATGGGCATGGCTGAGCATATGCTCGAGACCCTCTGGGTCACTGCCTAAGTAGGTATCTACAATCGGCAAAATAGGCTCCTCGTTTAAGTAGTAACGAATCATCTGCGGCGTGTAGGCGTAAATCGCCTTGTCATCGGCCACACCTGTGCCAATCGCATTGGCAAGCGCAACGCGGCCTGCGCGGTATACATCGACTAAGCCTTTGACGCCCAGCGCCGAATCTTCACGGAAGGTCGCAGGGTCTAAAAAGTCGTCGTCGATGCGGCGATAAATAACGTCGACTTGCTGACGCCCCCGCGTGCTTTTCATCCAAACGCGCTCCTCATCGACAAACAGGTCGCGGCCCTCGACAAGTTCCACGCCCATTTGCTGCGCTAGGTAAGCGTGCTCGAAATAAGCGCTGTTGTACTGCCCTGGCGTGAGCACCACAACGCTCGGTTTGGCTATATCACGCGGGCTCAGGCTTTGCAGGGTACTAAGTAGAGAGATAGGGTAGTGCCGCACCGGGCGCACACGGCTCGTTTGCATAAGCTTGGGAAAACTGCGGGTCATAACGCCGCGATTGGCGAGCATATAAGACACACCGCTGGGGCAACGCAGATTGTCCTCGAGCACCCGAAATTCGCCCTTAGCATCACGAATCAGGTCGCAGCCGACAATATGGGTATAGGCGTCATGGGGTAAGTCGATACCCCTCACCTGACGCCGAAAATTCGCGTTTTCTTCGACTAGGGCGCGGGGAATAATTTCGTCATTTAAAATCTCCGCCTCCCCGTAAATATCTTTTAAAAAGAGGTTGAGGGCGCGTACGCGCTGAGTGAGCCCTGTTTCCAGATGCGCCCACTGCGCTGCTGTGATGATGCGCGGGAAAGGGTCGAAGGGAAAGGTGCGCTCGGTGCCGCGTTCGTCGCCGTAAACGGTAAAGGTAATGCCTTGATGTAAGAAAACAATTTCTGTCAGTGAGCGCCGCCGCTGGAACTCACTGTTGCCATAAGCCTCAAAGGTTCCAACAATGGCACTGTACTGAGCCCTCACTGCGTTATTCACATCAAACGTTTCATCAAAAAATGCGTTTGAGTCATAATTGTCGAACAGTTTGTCGGCAAGTGTCATATAGAAGCCTATCATGTTACGTAAGAGTTGAACAAAGGTAAATTTTAGTTAACCGTTCTGCTTTGGTAACTATGGCTAAATAACCTCGAGAACCTCGCGTACTGGCAAGTTGGGAAAAGGCGCTGTAGGCAGTGTCTGATACCAGTACGCTACCGAGGCAATGTCATCTTGTAAGGGCTTATAGCGCCCACCGCCCGCCCAGCCAAGCGCCTGAATCGTGACGCGCAAATCTGTATCAAAACGAACCGGGTCCATAATGTGCCAGCGGTACATGCCCATGCGGAACTGGTTTTGATAGTCCCCACTTGGGCGAATAATTTGGTGAAAACCTGCGTGGGGCGTGCTGAAAGACACGTAGCCCTCATTATGTTTAGGTGATGGGTCGAAATTGTATGACCCGCAAAAATAATCCTCGGTACCCGTGCCGCAAATGGTTGGGTAGTCGTCGCCATCTAAATAAAATTTGATTTCGCCTTCTCCCCACCAGCCGCGGTTATTCACGCCCCAGGCCATATAGGTGCCGACATAGTGCCCCTTACCCTGGACGCCATCTAAAATCGTATGCACTTCTTTATAGGGCAGCGGGTTCACGCGGCGAAACTGCGCGTGAAAGTATGCGGCGTCTTCGGGAATCTCGGTCAAGGTGTAGTTGACCTGGTAGTAGAGCGTCATAGATTCATCCGCGATATTGCTCAGGGTAATGCGGCAGCGCTTCCGAAAGGGCATTTCCCAGTAGCAGTTAAACGCGCTGCCTGGGTTCACGTTCACTGCCAGCGAATTATTTTGCGCAAATTCTCCCCAACCGCAGGTAAAAAAGTCCCCCACCGGACACTCGACCGACGGTACATCCGAGTCATCCCAGTAAATACGCAAAATAGAAAAGCGCCAGTTGCCTGTGGGCGTCATCCAGATTTGTTGGACGGCGCCAGGACCCTCGATATCGGCAAGGGTAAACGTCTCGCCTGCGTCAATATGCACCGAGGGTGAAATTTTCCAGCCATGGCCTAAGTCACGGGCGGCCCTAGCCCCGGTGCCATCGTCTGCCCTGCCCCCGCTACCTTTGTCACCTGTGAAGTTCTCAGGGCTAATAGAGCGGCTTTTTGCGTTTGAAAGGCGTGACAGGTTACCCAGGTGAAGACCCAAACCGTTGAACGTCGACATAGCTATCCCCTTCTTTCTAAGGCGTTACATTTGAGAGGAACACTATAAACTATTTGCTCGAGCCTTTTAGCTCGAGGCTAAATCAGCAGTCCATCCAAAGGTAAATCTCTTGTGTCCTTCGAACATGCCTCGTGACATTAACGCTGAAAAAGGGAATATTTTGAAGAATAAAGGCAACAAAAAAACCGCTTTTTTAAGCGGCTGATAATTTAAGTATAGCCCGGTATTTAGTATTCGTCAAGTCTATGCAAAAAGTCTCTGAAAAACAGCCATTAACTACAGTTTATTCGGACGAAAAGGTAGGTTTATACATGCGCTAAATAATGTAGCGAACCAGCGTTAAGCCTGCTTGTACCAGCGCATACACCATCACCAGAATGCTCACCACGCCCGCTGTGCGGTCAATATTTTGCAGCGGCGGTAAGCCCTGCCGCGCAAATCCCCAGAGTAAGCCGCCCACCACGCCGCCCACGTGACCCCACAGCGAAACGTTAGGTACTGCCAAAGAAAAGACGACGATAATCGCCATCCATTGAACAAGCGAACGGGTCAGGGCGCGGTCTTGCGGGGTGCGTCCGCGCCAGGCGTCGGCAAGCAGTGCGCCCGCAATGCCGAGGACACCGCCCGAGGCCCCGACGAGTAAAAGCTGGTCGTTGCCCTGCGCCAGCACGGTTAAGTAAGCGCCCATAATCGTTCCAAGTACAAATGAGGCAAGCAAGTTACCCCAGTCGCGCCGCCCCTCGAACAAGCGGCCTATATCGAACAGCACCCAGGCGTTAAAGCCAATGTGCACCAGACCACCGTGTAAGAAACCGTAGGACAGGTAGCGCCACAGCGCGTCTATTTGCGGAATACCAGGATAATTGAGGATAAATGCGCCCGCTGCAAAGGCCGTATTTTGCCCAAAGGTATTATCTAGCCAAACTTGTATTCCGTAGGCAATAAGCAGGGCGACGAGTAAACCGTAAGTTCCGTAGGGGCGACTTGCTTTAACAATTTCGGGTAGGGGTTCACCGTACTCGAGCAACTTCTCACCAAAGGCTTTACGCTGACCCTGCGGCGCTAGGGAATAGGCTTGCTTGTAAAGTTTCAGAGCAGGCTCGAGCATTCCCGAGCGTTCTGCCGCCCGCGCCGCCACAGCAAATACGGTCCAGGTAGGAATGCCAGGCGGGGGTTGCTCGAGCTTGCCGCGCACAACTTCGAACTGTCCATGTTCAGCGGCAATGCGCGCTTCGCTCAGAAGCAAACTCCGGTAGCCAATCGGCCCTTCGTTTTCCTGCCAGCGGGTTCGCATATCGGCCAGTTCGCGTTCGGCGTCGCTGTAACGCTCTAAGGCCAAATAAGCCTGTACCCGCGCCGCCATCGCTAAAAAAGCATTGTCGCCTACGTCGGGCACTTTGAGTGCTAAAACTTTGTCCCACCTTTGCTCGAGGGCGTAGGCTTGCGCCAGCATAAGCTGGTCGGCGTCCTCTTGCGATAAAAGATTAAGCGCTGCGTCAGCGTCACCTTGTTGCAGGGCGACTTGTACCAACAACCGTTTCAGGGCGTTTCGGCCCTCGGCGGTCCAGTAAAGAAGCTGCGTAATAGCATCTGCCAGCGCGTAGCGCCCTGCCCGTGCTAGACCTGTCAATAGAATAGGGCCAAAAATATAAAGGGGCGCAACAATCAGGGTGATTAAAAGAAGGGACCCTGAGGGTGCAAAAGGTAGCAGTCCTGCACTACCCGCACCTACAATGGCTGCTAGCAGCGCTGCGCCCACCGTCTTCAAGGGTAATTCGCTCATTAGCGGTGCAAGGCGCATCATCCAGCGGCTCGAGAACAATCCCGTCATAGCGACGACAATCAAAAATAAAGACTCTTGACTCACGGTTATCAAGCCTACCGCGCTTTAGTGCTTAAGCACGCTGTTTGGCTTGCGTTGCCCTGCGCTAGCACTGAAAACAATTGACTAAAAACAGGTACACTGTGAGAGCTAGCGCATTAGCATGACATTCTTTAACCCTGAGGAGATATTTTGTTAACGGGTTTTTTGACAGCTCTCTTTATACTCATTGGTTATTTGGCAGGTAGTATACCTACGGGCTACCTCGTAGCCCGCCTGCGCGGTGTAGACATTCAAAGCGCAGGCTCGGGTAACATTGGCGCGACGAATGTACTGCGCACGATGGGTATCGTCCCTGCCATCATCGTCGTGCTGATCGACCCGCTCAAAGGTTTTTTAGCGGTTAGTTTGCCCTTGGTCTTAGGTATGAACCCCTGGATTGTTGCCCTGACGGGCGCCGCTGTCATGCTGGGCAATACCTATAATATTTTTTTACGTTTCAAAGGAGGTCGCGGCGTGGCAACCTCGATAGGAACCTACGCGGCGGTCGACCCTATTACGACGCTTGTAGTGGCTATTTTGGGCGTTATCACGATTGCGTTGGGGCGCTTTGTCTCGCTGGGCTCGCTTATCGGCGTACTTTCAGCTCCTATTATCGTTTTAGCCCGGGGCGATTTTTTGCTGCCGTACCTGTGCTTAGCTATGTTTATCTCTTTCCTAATTACTTTCCGTCACCGCGACAATATCGAGCGCCTGGCAAAGGGTACAGAGCGGCGCTTAGGCGAAAAAAAGAAGGAGGCTTAGGTGATTGACTTTCTAGTAGTAAGCCCGCATCCTGATGATGCTGAACTGGGCCTGGGCGGCACCCTAGCGCGGGTGAAGGCGCAAGGTTACACCACAGCCATCATTGACCTGACCAAAGGTGAAGCCGCCACCAAAGGCACCCCCGAAATTCGCGCTGAGGAAGCTGCCGCCGCGGCTAAAGTTTTGAAACTCGATGTACGCAAAAACCTGGGCTGGCCCGACTCGAGAATTTTCGATAGTGAAGACAAACGCTTGCAACTGGGCCGCGTGCTGCGCGAACTCAAGCCGCGCGTCGTCGTTGCCCCGCACCCGAATGACCGCCACCCCGACCACGTCGCTGCGGCATCTATCGTACCAGCGTCTGTTCACGTTGCTGGGTTAAAAAATAGCCCCCTATCGGGCGAGCCTTTCAAACCTCAAAATATATTTTTCTATATGGGTAATGGTCCTTTTGAGGCGACGCTGGTCGTTGATACGAGCGACTTCATAGAAACCTGGGAAGAAGCTGTGCGCTGCTACAAAAGTCAGTTCACAGGCGAGGCCGCTTCTGAAACGGTGACGCCCGATATTTACCGCCGCCGCAGGGGCCGCGCCGCCTACTGGGGCACTTTTATAGATGCGGCTTACGGCGAACCCCTGTGGACCCCACGTCCAGTGTCGTATTTTCCGTTTTGAGAAGTAGTCAGGATTCAGTAGTCAGTTATCAGTAGCTACGAATTAAAAGGCTATCTTAATGCTCAGGCTCTATCGTGGTTTTTAACCTTCAATCGCTTTTCATCAAAGGAGAATGCTGATGGATTATAAAGGTAATGATTTTTACTGTGACTTAGTACTCAGTGGCAAAATAGAAGTCGAAAAGGTTTTAGAAACGGATACAGTTCTTGCCTATCACCACACGCGCCCCTTTTGGCCTGTGCATATTGTCGTGATTCCCAAAACGCATATTCCGTCACTGCTCGAGGTTGACGATGGGACGGTGCTCGAGCTTCTAGCCGTTGTCAAACAGGTTGCTGCCGAGGTCACCCAAAACCACGGCGCATGCCGCGTACTCACTAATTTAGGCGAATATCAAGACTCGAAACATTTACACTGGCACGTCTGCTCAGGCGAACAGCTAAGATAAAAACGACCTCCACTACATAAAAAAGAGGCGAGCATTGACTGTCCGCCTCTTTTAGATTCAATGATGAACTATTGAGTATAGGTGATTTCGACTTCCTCGGTTTGATTTCTCTCAACCTCCCTGCGAATTGTCGTCTCATCGGGAGTATAAGTTTTTCCCTCAAAGGTCACAGTCTTAGCAGTGATTCTATAATTGCCCGCATCTAGCTCTACTAGAGTCGTCTCTTTATCAACAACCTCTTGATAATTATCAGGACCGAGTACCTCGATGCCTGCGTCAGCTGCGCTAGGTAGATCGGTGAGCTGAATAAACAATTTACCGTTGTCAGGCAACGCGGCGGTAACCTCATCACAAGCCGCTATGAATAGAACGCCGACCAGCAAAAGAATAAAGTAAAGTGTACGTTTCATATGTCCCCTTTCACCAGGGTCTGTGCCTGGGCATCTGCAAGTATAGCGAGTCCTTTGGCTAAGCTACGTTAAAAAGATGAAGACAGACTTTGCAAGAGCGCCCAAGCGGTAAACTAAAGGGATGACCTCTTATAACCCAGTTAAAGAGAAAGATTCAGATGCAAGTTGACTTCACCATTCCCGATTGGGCCACACACGTTATGTCTGACCTGACCGACATGGAGCGCTCACCGCACAAGGTAGACGCCAGCAAGGTGCGTAAGTTCAGCGTGGACCTGCCCGATGACGCTTATTTTGAATACGCCTTTGTTGATGAATCGGGCGAAGTTCGCCGCGACCCTGAAAATGATGTCAAGGCGGATAACCCCTGGCACCCTGATGCCAGCGCTGTACTAGGACCGGACTATATGCCAAACCCTTACTCTGACCCAGATGCAAAAGCTGAGGGCCGCGTAATTCGCAAACGCTTAGACTCTGAACCCTTGGGACAAACGCGGCGGCTTACACTCTACACGCCCAAAGGGTTTGAGGATGAGGAGCTACCGACGGTTTATGTGCAAGACGGCACGGCTTATTACCGGCTTGCTCGGCTAGCGGACGTCCTCGAGACCCTCCTACAAGAAAACTTAATACGCCCCGCCCACTTGGTTTTTATAGAACCGATTGACCGCAGCGCCGAGTACCGTTTCAACCCCGACTACCGCGCGTTTATGATAGACGAGGTACTGCCCTTGGTTTCTGATGAGCTAGCTGTTACCGATGAGCGAATTGCTATGGGCGCGAGTTTAGGTGGCTTGGTCAGTGCAACCCTGGCGCTACACCATCCTGAAGTGTTCCAAGCTGTTGTGGCGCAGTCGGGTGCGTTTTTGGGCAGCCCTGAAGAACTCGATTTCTATACGGGCAAAAGCTCCTGGGTACTGGACACGCTGCAAGAAAAAGAGGCGCTCGAGCTGCGCTGGTATCTAGAAGTGGGAACGCTCGAGTGGCTCACCGACATCAACAGGCAAGTTCGTGACGCTCTAAAAGATAAGGGCTACGACTTCGTTTACAATGAGCGTAACGCGGGCCATAACTGGACGAACTGGCGTAACGGTTTAGCAGATGCGCTAAAATATGCGTTAAAACCAGAATAAAAAAGGCTCGAGTTCATACTCGAGCCTTTTTTGAGTTTTCTAACGATTTACCACATTGTCGCTTTTAGAAAACTAAGCCCATTCACCTCAACGACTTTGCTGTTTAAATTGATTTTTAGACTGTGCTCACCCTCAGCTTTGACAGCTAAATCAAACTGACCATCACCGCTTAGGGATTGGCTATCTACATCTAAACTAACTTCACCCGAAAAGCTCTCAGTTTTACCGTCGCTGCGAATCACTTGACCGTGCAGTTTGGCGTTGTCGCCGGGTTGGTACATCAAGTCGACGAAGTATTCACCTGCTTGATAAAGTCGGTTCCAGGCGTCGCTGAACTGAAAGCTGCGCGTTCCAGGTGTAACACCACGGGATTCCATGACAAGTAGGGCTTGTTCCGGCATTAGTTGACCCTCCTAATTTCGAATTGCATAGAGTTCGCACCGTTACAGGTGTACTGGTCAACTTTGGCACTGTTGCTGTAAGAGCCATTAGCGATGTGGAGGCACTTGCCACTTGCTTTGGAGACGACTGTAGAGTAGCCGTTCGTACCAGGAAGTAAGTACCAGCGTCTGTCGACGTTACCATTATCTGAGACTTGGATAATGCTTTGACCATTGACATTCCAGGCACTTGAGGTTGTACCATTGACATCTAGAACCTTACCTGTGCTGTTGTTTATAATTTTGTAACTGTCTCCATCAGTTTGGATTTTCCAGATTTGTGCATGATAACCGTCACAGGCGTACTGATAAACGCTACTTTGCTCGGCCTCAATACATTTGCTGCTTCTGGCATTGACCAACTGATAAGTCGGCTCGACAAAACTAGGTAGGTTGCGAATAAACTGCTCGATATTGAGACGACCATCGCCGTAACCTATCGCGTCTGTGCTCGTTTTTAAGTACTTGTTGAGGCGGTTGTGATAGCTCGAGGACACTTCGGACTTGGCTAGGGCTAACGCGCCTGAGACAATAGGCGCAGCAAATGAAGTCCCTTTGGCTTTGGCTGTTTTGTTACCAGGATAAGCGGTGCGGATATTTTCGCCTGGCGCGAAGTACTGTAGTGCAGCACTGTGACTTGCGAAACTTGAAGGATTGTTGTCTTTGTCAACACTGCTGACACTAATCAGTTTGGCGTAATCGCCTTCAGTAGCACTCTTGGCTGGATAGGTAATTTGACCATTTCTACCATTGTTGCCAGAGGACGCTACAACATAAACCCCTTGGCTGTTAGCGTAGTCGATCATCGCTTGTAAAGCAGCGACATAAACGTTTGCACCGGCTGAAAGGTTGATAACATCAGCGCCTTTAGCTACGGCGTGGTCAATGGCTAGAATGACATCATCGGTGTCACCTACACCGTTTGCGTCAAGAACACGAATTGGCATGATCTTGGCTCTAGGTGCAACTTGTAAGACGATGCCTGCGGCTGCGGTACCGTGCCCTTTAGCACTACCCCACGAGGCTTCTTGAGGATAGCTGTCGTTGCCGATATAATCTTTCCAGCTTGAACTTGATGTCAAGCTGCCACTTAACATGTTGTGATTCAGGTCAACGCCAGTATCGATAACCGCTACCGTCACGCCGTCGCCGAACTTACGGCTTAGCGCGTGCGCTTCGTCGAGTTTGATTTGGTCAAAAGCGGTTTCGTTACTTGCGGGTCCTTGTTGACTCTCGCCACCACTCCAAGCGCCGTGTCCACCGGACCAAGCGCCGTGACCGCCAGCCCAGGCGTCCCAGCCACCGGCCCAAGCGTCCCAGCCGCCAGCCCAAGCATCTACGCCACCTGCCCAGGCGTCAACACCTGAAGCGGAAACTTCGGGCGAGCTAAAGGCGCCCGTGTTGGGATCGGTCGCCAAGGTGGTTAGGGAAGCTTCTGTTTCGCTAAAGCCAAGGATGGCAAAGCCAGCCTCGGGTTTAAATACGATAGCAGAGCCGCCGTATACCGCTTCAATTTCTGCTTGACTAGCGTCGTCGTTAATCTTAGTGGTAGCGACGTAGGCAAACGCCGCTGCGGGCGAGTTTTCTGTTTCTGGATTTAATTCTGGGGTAGATGTCGTACTACAGGCTGCGAGTAACAAGCTCAGCAGACCGAGTAGGAGTAAGCGAAGGAGCCTTCGCTGTTTATAAGAAACGTAATGCAAAATGGTTCTCCAAAGAAGTTGAATAAAAACGTAAGCCGGTTGCGCTACTGTCTCGTCGTCTTTTAAGCGCCCACAATTGTTTCAAAGACGAGTCGTTGATTCTTACAAGTTGGCCTCCTTGGGGGTTGGTGTAAGTTCTTAGGTAGGGCTTAAATCCCTGAAGATTAGTTTAGAGGTGGTGTTCTCACAAAGTTCTTACAAAGTTTTAATATTTGGTTCAGGTTTGACAAATCCAGTCTTGACGAACGAAGTAAGCAAATATCATTATTTCGCCTATTAGCGAAATTAGTGATACGGTACTGACCCTATATGAAAACACGAACAGGTGAGTTTCCTATCGGTGTCCGTCAACTGTGGATGGACTGGCATAAAGACATAGACACGCTGATTGGCTGGGCGAAAGAAGCCGGGCTCGAGGTCATCGACGTAGGCAAAAACGGCGACGAAACGGTGCAGAAGGTTTTAGATGCAGGCTTACGTGTCGGTTCGGTTGATTTTGCCGAATGGCAAGGTATGATTTCGGCGGACGGGGCAAAGCGTGCAGACGCTGTGGCTAGAAATACCGACTACATTCGCGCTTGCACCGAGCACGGTCCTCAAAACTTTTTTCTGGCGATGCTGCCCGAAAACCCCGAACTTACCCGCCAGGAGAACTTCGGCTATATGAGCGAGAGTTTTGGGGCGCTTGCAGCGGTACTCGAGGAAACAAATTCCCACATTGTCATAGAAGGCTGGCCTGGCCCTGGCGCGCTGTGTTGCACACCCGCAGACTTGCGCGCATTTTTTAAAGCGGTGCCCTCTAGGGCGATGGGCATAAACTACGACCCGTCGCACCTGATACGTATGGGCATTGACCCGCTCAGGTTTTTAGAGGAGTTTAAAGACCGCGTGTTTCACGTACATGGTAAAGACTGCACCCTCTTAAGTGAAAATCTATATGACTACGGCAGTGAGCAAGCGCCTACCTTTGCCGAGCCTGCCGCGTTCGGGGCTATGCACTGGCGCTACACCATTCCCGGTCACGGCGTCACACGCTGGACTAAGGTATTCGAGATGCTAAAAGAGAATGGGTATAAGGGCGCTGTTTCGATTGAACTCGAGGACGCAAACTTCAACGGCAAAGAAGCAGGGGAGAAGCAGGGGATTCTGTTGGGCGCAGAGTTTTTGAGTGGTTGCTGAATACTCCTTGAGCATAAATACCAAAAGAGGGCCGCCCTACAAACATACCTTAATTACTAAGGTATGTTTAATCCATGAGCGATAATCCCAAATTACAAGAGAATCCAGACGGCAACGCAGTCAAAGACCCTGAAAATTGGGTAACAGGAGATGAACCCGCAACCGGGGCGCAACTTTCCTACCTTAATACCTTAGCCGAAGGGGCTAATGAAGAGGTTCCGGGCGACCTAACCAAAGCTGAGGCTTCCGAGATGATTGAACGCTTGCAAGAAAAGACAGGGCGCGGGCAGGAATAGTAGGCTTATAATTTTAGAGAAAAAGCGCTCCTCATTTTAGCTAGAGCGCTTTTTCTCTTGCATACCCTAGTCAAAATCTATCTGCCAAACGCTAAAGTGGAGCAACCGCTCGTTGCCGCGCAACCCAAAGTGCCCAGAGTGCACAAGGGATAAGTACCGCCACCCCCAGAAACGCAATAATTGAAGAGAGTGCATAAACATCTATTGCGCGGCCCACCAGTAGCGCGCCTGTTGCAGCAGCAAGCGTAAACAGTGCAAACTCAGCCGCAAAAACCCGCCCGCGAATATGAGGGGGAACCGTTTGCAATAAAAGCTGGGTGGAGAACGTCCAGACGATACTGCCGCCAAACCCCCGAACCAAAATTCCGAAAAGCGTGACGGTAAAACTTTCTAGAGGCATCACAATAAAGTAGCCTAAAAGTAGCCTATTGTTATCATCAGATAGCCAGCAATCATTGCGAAACTCATACTGCGTATTCTGTCGGCGGTGATGACTCGAGCCAAAATCGGCCCTACCCCCGAGCCGAGGCCGGTCATCATAAACATAAGCCCCAGGCTGATGCCGCCGCCCACGCCAATCGTAAAAACGCGCTCTGAAATTGCATTTCCAGTGAGCTTTGTCTTAGCGCAAGAAAGCCTCATGTAAGCCGCCATCCACAGTAATAATTTGCCCTGTCGTCTTGCTCAAATGCTCACTTGCCATTAGGTAAACGGCCTCAGCTTGGTCAGCCAGGGTAATCGGGCTTTGGGTCAGGGTGCGACCTGCATAAAACTCGGCAAGTTTGCTTCTGAGCGTTTCAGTGTCTTCAGCCTCGTCAAAGTCGATGTCGTATTTCGTCAGCGAACTTATCACGCGGTCCCTAGGAAACATACTGCTGCCCTCGACAACCGTGGCAG
>ENA-ORXM01002239-ORXM01002239.1-marine-metagenome-genome-assembly--contig:-NODE-2239-length-23379-cov-3.209510_pt1 | contig 23379 bp, 21 predicted proteins | sample MGYA00237867_ERZ511480 | MGnify/ENA primary metagenome ERZ511480 (study PRJEB26309, sample SAMN06266103) | marine metagenome | isolation source: Algal blade | place: United Kingdom:Sidmouth, United...
GCCAATCCCAAAGCGGGTGCAAATATAAGAGGGTTTTTTAGTTTGTACAACCCCCAACTGTTTTTTTTTGAAAACCTTATGAAATAAATTTATAAGACACTGATAATAAGCATGAAACATCCTGAAAAAAATTTAATTTTAATAGTATTATCATAAAATAGTTACCGGCTTATCTCGATTGCTTTCGTGTAAATTCAGATAGAACTGTCTGGAACTTAGTTTCATCCGAAGAAAAATATCAATTATATGTCAAATTTAGTCTTGAAAGATGCTCGGTTATTTTCTTTGATTTGGAGAATGCGTCTTCTTACTCAAGTAGTATTTTGATAAGGGACAGCTATTTCTATAATATAGAAGTGATTGTGAAACCTTGCCAAAAAGTCCTCTCCCCGGCCCTCTCCTGAGGAGAGGGAATCATTTTTAGGCTACTTTGAACCTAAGATTTCAATTAGAATTTATATATGGGGGAAATTACTAAACAACTTGTACCGCCTAAACAATTCCTGTTTAAAGGTTTGATATTATTTTACGAGAAGAAATTCCAGACCACGCCAAAGCGTATTACAAAATCACGATAGGGGTAGTTAGGTGCTGAATAAAACTCGCTGGTTTCCCCGAAGCCTGAATTAAAATGTTCAGCCTTAAGGTATACCCGCGTTTGCTGTATTCTAGCATTAATAAAAAAATCGAGCATGGGGTAGCCCCCCAACTTTTCATTATTCTGAATATAGAACTCCCCTAAAAGCGGATTATAGGCATCCGCAGTATATGACGTAAAGTACTTCAATGTTACCCCAGTCTGAAGATACATCGCTTTTTTGAATACATCAGAAGCAAAGTACAAAGTATTTCGGGTAACGACTTGTGGCACATTAAGTACTTGGTTCGCTTGAGATACGTTTTGGTACATGACCATATTGTTCAAGGCAAAACTGCCTAACCTGAACTCCTTATTGTACTTTATTTTGGTATGGTTCAGCACGTTGTTCTCTTGAAAAGGCTTTACGATAGCATTTTCAACATCTTCTTCGGCCATTATTTCAGGGTTGGCCCCGAAATACGTATAATTATCGACCGTGGTATAGTCAAGGGTAAGCTTGCCCCAAACAGCTGAATCAAAGTCAAAACGAACACCATAGACCTGTTCTTTCTCAAAGGTATCGAGGTTCAGCCAGTTATAATTTTCGTAATCACTTTGGTACAGCAGAAAATTGAAATTTGGCATTTGGGCAGAAGCAAACCCGGATAAACTCATCTTATGTCTATCTTTCAATAGATAGCTTGCCGACCCCTGCATAAGGTTACCACCTAAATCACCCGATAGGTTATATTTGACTTTTGCCCTCAAGTCAAAACCTTTTAATCGCTTTTCGTACTCCGCACCTACCGCTACCTCATCACCTTTTAAACGACTGGGGATTTCGAGCCCGTCTTCGGTAATCAAAATACTATTGAAGAAATAATTGTAATTGTATACTGAAACATTCCCTTGTAACCTGCCCAGGGTAGCATTATAAAATTCGGTGTTGACTTGGTTGTACATGGTCTTGAGACTCGCTCTGTCAGTAATGGCCGGCAGCAGGGCATCACCGAAGTAAGGGTCTTGACCGGCCTGGTTAAAAGCGTAAAATTTGGTCTCGTAATTAAACTGATGACCGATGCCCAAGGATGTTTTTTCTACCGAACTGGAATCTTTTTCTTTTCTGACCAATTTATAAAGGTGGTCAAAGTAATAACGTTTGCCCAATACCTTATTATCTGCATCATCAAAGCGGACATCTATTTTGACCCTGTTCGTAAAATCACCATTTACATTCGTTTCGAACTGTTCTTCTTTATTAATAAGTCCCCCATTTTCTTGCGTCTCAATATCTTGAGCTGCAATGTGGGCCCTAAGGCTGTATCTTCCATTTTTTGTGACATAATTGGAAGTTGCCCTAAAATTACCCGATTCGGCTTCGTCGAATTGATATTTGCCCCGAGACCGAAACCCTTTATAGGCCAATGAAAAGTTAAGGCGTCTCGACATGTTAAAAGTCAAGGTCGCATCGAGCAGTTGCCCCTGCTCAAAGGTCGTCTTAAAAAAGAGGTCTGACATTGGGGTCGCTACATTATAGTAGTCAATATCTTTAACCTCTAAATAATTATAGTGTAATGCTTTTGCACCCAGTTCGGGATAAAGGTTGTTCCGCGTTAAATCTACACCGAGTTTATTATATGGCTGACCCACATTAGAAAAGGGCATAAGCTCAAAATCATCTTTTCTCAAATAGTTGTATTTGTATTCTTTTTGAATGGTAAGGGTCGTATCTAAAAAGGTAGTGTCCCGTTGATAAGAAATAATCTTATAATCTTTAATAGTAATTTTATAGGAAGTAGTGTCGCCCACTTTTAAATCTCTTCTATCCATTTTTTTTCGCGTACCCCCGAATTCGGAAGTATCCAATTCTCTTTTTGGGGGAATGGATTCTTCTTGCGCCATTAGCGAACAGCTGATAAAAAGGAAAAGAGCGGGGAGAATATATCTATATAGACATCTCGTGGGAGCATATGCAGGAGATTTCGTTCGCAAATTCCAAATTTTAAATTCCAAATTCTAAAAAATTATAGCGAGGGCAGCCCCGGAAAATTCAAATGGTCGTTGCAACAATCATATAGCTAATCGAAACAAAACCTTGCGGACAAAGTTAATTTTTTTAGTTCGTAATTAAATGTGAAAGTTTATCGGAGTATATGACAATTTCTGTTTAACGGAATTTGTCATCATTCTTATTAGGAATCAAGGGAAGTTTTTGCCCATTTGTAAAAGGAACAGAATTGGAGATTTTAGCCAAAAAGTGCTCTCCCCCGTCCGTGCCGTTCGGGCGGCTAGCCCTCTCCAGAAGGCAATGTCCTATTAAAAGACATTATAGAAAATCAAAGAATCTTAGCGCGCAAAGACCTCACCCGGAATCGCTTTGGCGATTCCGACCTCTCCAAAGGAGAGGTGTAAAACTGGTAAAATAAGGGACCTTTATAGTTTTTTTTCCATATATAGTCGCCGCAACAGTTTCCCTCCTTGGGAGGGATTAAGGGAGGTCTTTTCGATGAAATGTCTCTTGTTGGGACATGATTCTCTCCGAAGGAGAGGGAATATCTTCTCGGCAACTTCAACCTAGAAGATTTCAATGGAATGTACGTAGTTATAAAAAAATTTCCTCTCCCATTTACATAACTATATATAAATCGTCTTTTGGTTTTCGTAATGATAATGTTCATCTTGCCGTAGCATAAGCAATTAGCACCCTAATGTTAAAAGCATATCACATCATAAAGGATAACGAAGCCGGCACCGATGAGGCTGGTAGGGGCTGTTTGGCCGGTCCTGTTACAGCCGCCGCCATAATCTTACCATCAAACTTTACCAATAAACTGCTCAACGATTCGAAATTACTTTCACACAAAAATCGCGATTTTCTAAAACCAATTATTGAAGCAGAGTGTTTAACCTTTGGCGTGGCCCATGTTTTTCCCAAAGAAATCGATAGTATTAATATCTTGAACGCTTCCTTTTTGGCGATGCATAAGGCCATCGACCAATTGAATGCAGCACCTGAATTTATTATCGTTGATGGCAACCGCTTCAAGCCTTATGCAACTATTCCCCATGAATGTATCGTAAAAGGAGACGGCAAATACATGAGCATAGCCGCAGCGTCAGTACTCGCAAAAACCTACCGTGACGCCTACATGGAAAAACTTCACGAGGAATACCCCATGTATAATTGGAAGCGGAACAAGGGCTACCCCACCAAAGAACATCGGCAGGCTATTCGCGAATATGGCATCACTAAATACCACCGTAAAAGTTTTCGTTTACTGCCAGAGCAACTGAAACTAGATATCTAAAATTCTTTTTCTTACATGTAAGGAAAAAGTATTTTTTACCATTCGTACAGTATCCGATACCATCGGTACACTATTTCCTTCCAAAAATATAAGTAGTTTTTACCAATGTTGTCTTTAATTTATTTTTGGCGTTAACCTTTTGGGGTTGCAATGCATCAAAGAGCACAAAAGAATATATATTTATAACACTAAATTGTGCAATTATGAAAAAGATTATGAGATTATTACAATTTACACTTCCCCTAATATTCGTATTCGGAGGCGCCTTGGAAGTCAATGGGCAACTACTAAAAAAACTTGGTAAGGCTGCGGAGAGGGCTGCGGAGAGAACCGTTGAACGGCGTGTTGAACAAGAGACCGCGGAAAAAACAGATCAAGTTCTCGACAGCATTCTTGAACCGGGATCCAAGGGCGAGAACGAAAGACAGAACCCTATACCGAATACCGAAGCCCCGGAAAGTCCTCAGATAGGCGGCACCAATTCCGACACTAACGTTGGTTCAACAAATTCATCGACCAAAGAAAGTTCAAAATCCATAGAAGTTTATAGTAAGTTCGACTTCGTACCAGGTGATGACCCTCTATTTGTTGATGATTTTTCCAATGATTTTGTTGGGGATTTTCCTTCCAGATGGAATACAAATGCCAGTGGCGACCTAGTCACTATTGAAGGTTACCCCGAAAAATGGCTAAATATATTGCCTGGCTATACTACCGCTTATATTCCTGATGTTACAGATTTACCAGAAGAATTTACCATGGAGTTCGATGTTATCTCCAAAGGCTTGGATAAAAAAACTTCATCCCACTCCTACTTGGGTATTGTAGTCAGCGACAACAACACTTTCGATAATGGAAAGAATTGGGCCAAGGTAGAATATTCGTTTTGTCAATTTATCGACCGCGGGTTCGTTATCGAAAACAATGTTGCCGGCAAACGCGTCATTCGCAATGAAACAAAGGCCGATATACGGAGCAGTATTCGTGAAAAACACCATGTTTCCGTAGCCATAAATAACGAACGTTTCCGGCTTTGGATCAATGAAAAAAAATATGTTGATGTACCACGACTGCTGCCCAAAGATGTACAAATGCAAGGTATCAAATTTACGCTCAACGGTATCGATACCGATAAAGAGTCCATTTATATCGGCAACGTCAAAATTGCCAAAGGGGGTGTCGACCTAAGACGAAAGTTATTGGCCGATGGGAAAATTTCGACCAACGGTATTCTATTCGATAGTGGGTCAGCCAACATACAACCACAGTCCATAGGTATTATTAGACAGATATACCAAGTTTTACAACAAGATGCAACCATTAACCTTAAAATCGTAGGTCATACCGACGGTGATGGCGACGAAAACGCTAATAAAGAGCTATCTAAAAAAAGGGCCGAGGCGGTCAAGGATGCATTAGTAAATATTTACAATGTCTCCTCTGGCAGACTGACAACAGAAGGTATGGGAGAATCAGAACCTGTCGGGGATAACGGCACGGCAAATGGCAAGGCCCAAAACCGTCGCGTGGAGTTTATTAAATTATAAAAAGACGGATGACGGAAAATGAAAATAATAATCTAAATCAAATATAATTTTATGAAAAATTCAATTTTAGGTATTACAGCTTTTTTATTTGCGATTAACTTTTCGGTAGCCCAAGACAGTTGTAGTAAATTTTACCCTATGGAAGAAGGCAGTTCATTTCAATACACCAATTACGATAAAAAAGGCAAAACGGAAGGAACCTTGAATTACACGATTTCCTCCGTTTCGGATAACGGTTCGTCTACCACCGCCACATTCGATATGAAATTCGCCGATAAAAAAGGAAAGGATATTTTCAATTCAAATTACAATATCACTTGTGAAGACGGTACGGTACGTATCGATTATAAATCACTCTTTCCGTCTCAAATGATGCAACAATTTTCGGAGATGGATGTTGAAATGGATCTTACGGGAACCGATATCGAACTGCCGAATGACCTTAGTGTGGGCCAAGAACTAGCTGACGCCAATGTTTCAATAGCGATGAGCATGAGCGGTATTAAAATGAACACGACCGTTGATCAAAAAAATCGGAAAGTGGAAAAAAAGGAAAGTATTACGGTAGCTGCCGGTACTTTTGATTGTTACGTGGTTACAGAGACCAACATCTCAAAAACGATGGGGGCGACCATCGAAATGAATTCTAAACTATGGTTGGCAGAGGGCGTCGGTATGGTGAAACAAGAAAGTTATAAAAAGAACGGTAGCTTAATGAGCAGTACTGAGCTGACAAAATTCAGTAAATAAACTTTAATCGATTTGTTATATATGTTGCACGACAATGTGGGGCGGTAACATACTTTTATCCGAAGACCTAGTAGAAAATCAATTAGGCCTTGAGCACTAATTAAATAGAATAATTAACCTTTAAAACCTGTATTATGAGAACAAAGATTACATTATCACTGATTGCATTTGTCGTTTTATCTTCCTGTATAAAGGACTATCATGGGCATGGGCCGAAAGAAGTGACGCTTACAGCTAAAAATTATATTTACGAGGGTGACCTCTATGGCTTTTATTTAAATACCGAAATTCAAAACTTGGATGAAAAAATTAAAGAGTTAGAGGCGGTTTCACCGAATGACGAGGGCTATGATCAAGCGATAAAAGACTTAGCCGAGGCGAAAAAGCAAAAAGATACGTTTAATCAAGAACTTAAGAACATTGTAGATTTAGGCCAGTTTGGTATTATTGACCCAGATATTCCTACTCCACCTTGTTTTTGCTGGGGGCTCACAACTGGTCTTGAGTTCCTTTTAACAGTACCTGATACGGATATTAGAAGCGTGACCATCTTAGATTTAGAGGGTAAGGTAATTAGTAGGATGAGTACCGAATTCTCGCCTTTACCTGAATTCAAAGGCGAAGTATTGTATCAAGAATTCAAAATTGTACGTGAAGTTAAAGGCGAAGTACTGATTCAGGTTGAAAAAGTAGGGCCTGATGGAAAACCATTGGATTACATTGCTCGCGGATTCGTTCAATAAAAACTATTATTTTACTAAGTTTTCTTTTTGAAAATCTTTCTTTTATATTGTTTCAATACCATTAGAGAAGTTATTTGTACATTGGCCTTCAAACGTTTGAAGGCCAATTTTTTATGAGAACTTTTATTGTTGCATATTTAATAGTTTTATCAGTCTGTCAACTATCCGCACAAGACAAAAGCCTATACGAACAAAACATTGATAGTCTCACGAAAAAATCGAAACAGTTTTACTACATTCAAAAAGATTCGGCTTATCATTATTTCCGAGAAATATATAAACTTTCAAGTGAATACCAGCAATGGCTCGATGGGTTCTACTCTTTAGTAAATTGGAATAGGCAAGCCATTTATTTTTACGACCTTACACAAATAAAATCAAACATCAACTTATTGGATTCGATATCTTCAGCTAGAAGGACCGACATCGATGAGTCTCCTGATAAATTGTTGATTAAAAATTCATTGCTTTGGGACAAGGCCATGTATTACTATAATATCAATGATTATAATACCGTACAAAATGAGTTGCTGCGAATTGTCAATTCGTATGATGAAACTAATTCTGAAGCCATTACCAAAAGTCATGCATATCTAATTTCCGTGGCTTATGCGCTAATGGCCAAAACGTATAGGAATGAAGGAAAATATGATTTGGCAAAACAGTATTACATAAAGAATATTCAATTCTTCAAAAAACATTTACCGAATGATGTCGAACAATTGTTCGGAACTTATAGTTTGTTGGCCGAGGTCTATAGAAGCGAGGGGGATTATGCCCTGTCAAAAGATTATTTTCGAAAATCCTTCGTTGCCCACGTCCAAAACAATTCTCATATCAACAATATCATTTCGGATGGATGTCGCCTTGTGCAAAGCCAAACCGCACTATCGCAACTAGACAGCGCAGCCTATTACTTGAAGGTACTTGAAAAAAAAATTCCTGAGAAGCACCCGTTCTGGTATAAATTCTATGAGGCAAAAGGAGATTTATATAAAGTAAAAGGGCAATACCAGCAATCAAACGACATATATGAGAAAGCGCTAGCCAGCCTAAAGCAAAAATGGAACAACCGGAAACATGATGAAATAGCCCTGTTGTATAACGAAATAGGGCTGATGAATTTTGAATTCCATAAATATGGAAAAGCCTTGGAATACTATGACTTGGCAATGGAACAGGTATCGGGAACAAGGGCAAATAGTTCGACCTTATTGAAAATTTTGAAAAACAAATCGGTCACGCTAAATAGACTTGACAACGAAGAATCGTATTCATCCGTTATTAGAACGGTTAATACCGCCATTGAAACGCTAGACACGGTCAAACCTTCTTTTAAGAGCCAAGCCGATAAGCTAACGCTTATCGAAGATGTCTTTCCTATATTCGAATCGGGCCTTGAGGCAGCATTCAACTTACAACGATCTTCACAGGATGGGGAATATATAGATAGCGCCTTTAAATTCAGTGAAGAAAGTAAATCCGTTTTATTACTGGAAGCCCTTTTAGGGGCCAAGGCTACCGAGTTCGCTAATATTCCGTCGGTAATAGTTGAACGCGAAAGCCAATTAAAATCACAAATTACCATTATCGAAAAAAAAATCAATTCGGCCAAAGCAACTACCGAAGAGCTAGAAAACGACCTGTTCGACGTAAAAAAAGAATATCGGCAATTAATTGATACTATTGAGACCAATTATAAGGCCTACTACGACCTTAAATACAGCACAGCGGTCATTTCTTTACAGAATGTTCAAGAAAAGCTGAAAGGGGATGAACAGCTCATTTCCTTTTTCTATGGAAACGAAGCCATTTATGCAATAGGCATTTCCAAAAGCGGGAAACAGTTCGAAAGAATACCTATCGACAACTTATTCGAGGAAAATATTACCAACGTACATCGTATGTTGGCGGACCCTAAGTCAGATATAGCTGCATTGGGCAAAACCACCCATGTAATATATCAAAAATTGCTTGAACCCTTTCTCGAACCTAGTCGCAATAAACTGACTATAATTGCCGACGGGCTATTGAACTACATCCCTTTTTCTGCCCTAAATACAGATCCGAAAGGCCTTGATTATCTTGCGGCCAATTGTTCGGTCAGGTATGCGAATTCGGCTACCCTACTTTCGCAATTAGGGCAAAGGAAGCCAAAAGCAGCAAATGTACTTGCTCTTGCCCCCAGTTTTAACGGTACCTCAGAAGTAAACATAAGCCGGTCTTCACTCATGCCACTACCCCATAACGAACCCGAGGTGGCAAAAGTTTTGAACGCTTTCGAAGGTCGTTCTTTGGTCGACAAGGACGCATCGCTTCAAAATTTCAAAAAAGAATTTGAGAAATTCAATATTTTGCATTTGGCGACACATGCGGTTTTTAATGATAGTACACCCGAGTATTCGTACCTGGCCTTTTCGCAGAACGATACTAATGATAACGAAGACCTTCTCTTTGTGGCAGATCTCTATACTATAAAAACGGATGCAGACCTGGTAACGCTGAGTGCCTGCGAAAGTGGAATCGGGGAATTAAGGCGCGGCGAGGGTTTTATGGGCCTTTCACGAGGGTTTTTCTATGGCGGTGCAGCAAGTATCGCCAGCACCTTATGGAAAATAAACGATGCTTCATCAGCCGAGCTTATGGGGTCATTCTACAACAATCTAGCTAATGGCGACACCAAGGACAAAGCCCTGCAAAAAGCACAAAAGGCATTTTTAAAAACGAACAGCCAAAATGCGTTGGCACACCCCTACTATTGGTCAGGTTTTGTCATTTCAGGAAATAATGCCCCGTTGAAAAAAAACATGAACTGGGGCTATTTGGCTATAGGAGCCGTTCTTATAGTTACCGGAGTTTGGACTTTCAGAAGAAAGAAACGAGCAGCTTGAGTATTCTTTTGAACAAAACTATTCCAGTTCTTTTATAAGCTCTAAAGCCTTCTCTTTATTGTAGTCGTATTTTGAAACCAAGGCTTGCAAATGATTTTTAGCATCTTCTCTCCGCTCTTGTTTTAGCGCCGATAAGGCTAGATACCAATGGGCTTCCGCGGAAAATTCAGAATTCGATGCGATAGTTTTCTCAAAGAATGATTTTGCCTCTGAAGCTTGCCCCAAATTTAGGTGCGATAACCCTATATAAAAATCAAGGTATTCTCTTTCGTCTGCCGTATCAATTTTATTGAAATTGTCAATGGCATCTTGATATTTACCCAATTCGTAGGCCGTAAAAGCATCCCTTTCCATAGAAGCTTGGCTCTCACTTCTTGTAATCGTATAAACCGTATTCGGGTACTGCTGAAAATTTTCGTCATAAAGATTTCCGTAATCGGGGCCGGCAAAATTGTTGTATCCCAACCAACCCAAACCTATCAATAGGGCTACCGAAGCGGCCATGGCCCATTTTCGATAATTCGTTTTGGGTAAGGTTCGTACTGGAGTATCTTTTGAGATATCTTTTTCGAACCCGACCAATTTGCTTTTTAAGTCGCTGGTCTCTTTATTTCGAATGACCATCTTTAGATCTTTTTCAAAATTGAACTGCTTTTTAAAGTCCATATCGGTTTTCAACAGTTCATCGAAAAGTCGTTCTTGTTCGGCCGTTAACTGGTTCGAAAAATAATTATATAATAAAAGTTGCTTGTCCATAATGAATGAGTTTATTGTCATTCCCACCAAGGTGGGAATCTGTTTTTGTCATTCCCACGAATCCCGATAGCTATCGGGCGGGAATCTCTTAACTATTGTCTTTTATTCTTTCACGAAGCGTTTTCATACAGCGCGATTTTGTAGCCTTTACCACATTCTCACTGTTGTAATTTTCAGATTCCATAATTTCCTGTATCGTAAAACCACGATAGTAAAACAGACTTAACAGTTCTTGGCATTTGGCACCGAGCGTACTAAAATGTTTTTGCAGTAAAGCCTGTTCGGTGGTAAGTTCTGGTCGTTCCATTTCGAAACTGTTCGTTTGCTCGTCGGTGGCACCTACCAATGATAGGTCAAAATTGCCGCTTACTGTTTTTTTATTCTTTCTCATCTGGTCAAAAATCAAGTATTTTCCGATCGAGAACAGATAGGTAGAAATACTACTCGTAAAGCTTTCTATCTTTCCGCTCATTACATTATCGTAAAAAATGACGTACGCGTCTTGGTATATGTCTATATTCTCGTCTTCCGACAGATGATACCTTTTGGCATAGTTCAAAAACTTATCTCGATTGTCTTCGTAAACATTTCTAAGCGTTTTCTGAGAACCCTTTCTTAGGTCTTCGAGCGTTATTTCTGCCTGTACGTTTTCCATTTAATGTGTAGCTAATAAAAAGGTTAACAGTAGTTGAAGCTAATTTAACATTTTTTGCACGCGGTCTTCCTCAAAATTTGTGATAATTCCTTTGAAATCAGCACTTGTAGTAATCATACTACAGCTTCACCGTGTTTAAAAGTTTAGTGTTTTTCAGATTCCTTCCCAAAAAAAATTGTCGCAATGTTAACCTTGAGAAGTTTTGCTCATAAAGTAAAGAACCCGAATTATAAAACAGGTTCCCTTCTTTACTGAAATTTGTTCAGCACATGCAAGGAAGGAATGACACTAAACACTTTTATTATGGATACTTATAAAAAACTAGAACTATTAAAAAGAGTCTTGATACTGGCTCTTATCATAACCGTTTACATCCTTTTTCAATTGCAAATGGCCTAAGGCATGTTAACCTTCTTGTAGCATTACCATTAAACTACAAATCTTAAAACAAAATCTAATGAAAACAGTTACGACTTTACTGACAATTTGCTGCTTTGGCTTTGCCACAGTCTGCCAAGCACAGACCGACCAAAAAAATTCAAAAACGGATACGGCAAAACAAATGAACCTGCTCGACGAGCAGACCAAGATATACGGTCAAGTTTTCGACTTGGCCGGGGCCGGCGAAGACAATCCACTTGACGGAGCTAAAAATTATCTAGAGGCCATCGAAAAAATGGATGTACCTCAAGAACAGAAAGAAACCCTTCGCGAGCAATACAAAATCTATGACCTAAGTCTAGATGCTAACAAAAAAGATTCTTTAAAGCTTATGGTTAACAAGATGTTGACCGAAGCGATAGACAAGAGCCAAACGGAAATTGAAAAATAAATTAATAATAATCACTATAACAAATAATTATGAAGACGACATTAAAATTATCAACACTTTTCACAATTGCAGTATCAGCCTTATTTCTAGGGGGCTGTGAACTCGAAGAAATACCCAATAGGGATACTACACCCCCTGGATTCACCTTCCAAATCAAAGGCGACGGCTACGACCGCACCTTTGATCAAGATACCGATTTCGACCGATTTCAGTTGAACCTCAGAAGAGATCAAGTATACGAAATCACATTTATCGCTACCGATGAAGGTGGGGTGCAGCTTGTACAGTGGTTCACCGGGGGCAGTGATTATTTCAGGCCCGCACCTCCAGTGTCCAGTCCATGGATCTATCGTGACGGACTTCAGTCGGTAGTACAGTGGCAGGGTAATCGTGGAAACCCTTATTCCGGTGCCATATTCAAGGGTGATTTTATAGCGAGAGGAGGCAATATAGGTTCTCTCTTCAAATTTTACATTTCGGACTTCGGGGGCCGTAACGGAGTACCGAATTCTATCTCAAGAGATATGAACGTTTATTTTAGTGACCGCCCTACTGGAACAACTCCGCGTTAATGCTCATTGACCGGCACAGTTGCTAAACCGAGGCCAAAACCTCGGTTTTTTTATGGTCTGATGTTAACCTTTCAAAAGGTCAACCATTAAGTAGAAAAACAAAAACAAATTTTAAAAACTACTATTATGAAAACTACACTAAAATTTTTAACTACGGGTATCATGGCTTGTGCTCTACTACTGGCTTCATGCACAAAAGAATCGCTCGATGGTGCCGTTGGTCCACAAGGGTCTCAAGGTGAACAAGGTATTCAAGGGCCAGAAGGACCGCAGGGTGCAGCGGGGCAAGATGGCGAAGCACAAGGGGTTCCAGGACCTGCAGGTGCCGACGGTCAAAACGGGGAAGATGGTGAAGACGGTAACGCGAATGTGCGTGCTTTTACCTATGACCTAACAAATTTTAGCGGTGACAAACATGCCGAAAGAATATCAGAACTTACCGGCGAAGTGTTGGAGAATGATGTAGTTCTAGGTTATATAAAAAGAACCTTAGTATATTATCCGATTCCAAGTACCAATTTAAGCTTAGGCGCAGTGCGTGAAGATATAGACATAAAAGTTGAATTGACACCCGGCGTATATACTATGGAATTTTTTAATTCTGAAGACAATTCAACTTGGCCAATTAACAGAGGAACTTTAGAATCGCTTAAAGTGGTCATCATAAAATCATCTAGTATAACTTCGGGCAAATCTGCCAAAGCGGGGGTCCTTTCTAAACTTAAATCGGAAGGCATAGATGTTGGTGATTACAATCAGGTTGTGGATTATTTCGGGTTAAAAAAATAGAACTTGAGAGAACTATCTCTACTGATAACCGAGGTCCTAGACCACGGTTTTTTTACCCAAATGTTAACCTTCTTATTGTTAAAACATAAAATAAGAAATAATAACAATTTTTAAAACTAATAACTATGAAAACTACAATGAAATTTTTTATGTTTTTCAGTATGACCATCGCCATGGTAACCTTCACATCTTCTTGCCAAAAGGATAATCTAGAAGAAGCTGTATTACCTCAAACCGCGCAGGGGGGGCAAGTAACCTCCGGAACGAACGGCCAAAATGGTGCCCAAGGTGAACAAGGAGACTCTGGGGCGGACGGTCAAAACGGATCTGACGGCCAAAATGGCCAAGACGGTGCCGATGGGGCGCAAGGTGAGCAGGGAGCCACCGGTGCACAGGGCGAACCGGGCACCAACGGAACTGATGGAACCGATGGAAAAGATGGCGAAGACGGAGCACAAGGGGAACAGGGAGTTCAAGGCATTCAAGGAGAAAATGGAATAGACGGTACTGACGGTACTAATGGCATTAATGGCGAAGATGGCAACGCCAATGTAATGTCATTTAGTTATGACCTTCGGGCGGTTACTGATACTTACCACAATGTAGAAATACCCGAAATCACCAGCGACGTGTTTGATAATGACGTGATTTTAACATATTTAAAGTTTAGAAATTTATTATATCCCATACCAAGCCATGTTTCTATTGGTTTTGGAGGAGGGCGTTCATTTCGTGCAGATGTCGATGTTAGTATGAGAATAGGTTCATGTCTTATAAGTTTCAGAGAACCAGGAGAGAACTATATTTTAAGAACACCTCCAAGAGCTGGTGATTTGAATTCCTTACGTATCGTAATTATTAAATCAAGCAGCAGCGAAACAAGAAAAGCAGGAAAACAAAATGTGCGTCAAGAATTAAAAGCCGCCGGGGTAGATATAGACAACTATGATGAAGTAGCCCGCTATTATGGAATAAAATAGCACAAAATCTATTCAAAACTTTAAACCGAGGTCCTAAACTTCGGTTTTTTTATGCCCAGATGTTAACCTTCTCCCCCTAAAAACATAAAACCAAAAAGGAATAACAATTTTTAAAACTTATTATTATGAAAACTACAATGAAAAATCACGAAAACCTCAACAAAAATAGAAGGTACGTGCGTAAAACAACAAAGAACTTTTTTAAATGTTTAATGCTGACCTTGGCAATTACTGCTTTCACATCTTCTTGCCAAAAAGATAATTTAGAAGATGCCGTACTGCCCCAGACCGCCCAAGGAGGGCAAGTAGCCTCAGGAGCTAACGGCGAAAATGGTGCCCAGGGCGAACAAGGAGCATCTGGTGCTGACGGTCAAAATGGAGAAAATGGCTCGGATGGAGCACAAGGTGAACAGGGAGCCACTGGTGCACAGGGTGAACCGGGCACTAACGGAACCGACGGAAAAGATGGCGAAGATGGTGCACAAGGAGAGCAGGGTATACAAGGGGAACAAGGTCTTCAAGGCGAGCGAGGATTACAGGGAGAACAAGGAGTAGCTGGTGTTGACGGCGAAGACGGCAATGCCAATGTCATAGCATCCGAATGGTTTGAACCTAAAGAGAGTTCGTATGGATGCTGCAACCCAAAGAATAAGGCATTGACATTGGCAACGGGTATAAAAGGTAAAATTAAAGATGGAATACTTCTCGTGTACTATGATAATGATATCCAAGTACAGTTACTGCCTAGATATGAATTTAGTACTTCAGGTAGCATAGTAAAATCTGTAGATTCACATATCAACCACGCCTCGAATACATTATATGTTTCTATCAAAAAGTATGGCTCAGACTTAAATCCGCGTGAATACCTTTGGGATGCTAGCGGTCCTGCTTATGGTAAAGGAGTGCGGTTTAGATATGTAATTATTCCAAGTGGGACTAGTGCAAAAAATAGCAACATTGCCTTCAAGAAAATGTCCTACGAAGAGGTAATGGATAATTTTGGGTTCGATTATTAAACCAAAACTAATCGCAGATTATAAAACCTCGGCCTATGTCGGGGTTTTTTCCTTTGTTATTTCAGCCTCAAAAAGCACTTCAAAATGCCGCAGTAATTTTTCTTTAACTTCTTCCATATCAATTTTAGGCTTTCCCAACTCCACATTTAAAGAAGTGACCGATTTATCCTTTATCCCACAAGGCACCATTAAATCAAAATACCCCAAATCAGAATTCACATTAAGTGCAAACCCGTGCATGGTCACCCAACGCGAAGCTCTTACGCCCATAGCACAAATCTTTCGGGCAAATGGGGTGCTGACATCCAGCCAAACCCCGGTTTCACCTTTTGAACGCTCGGCCTTTAGTCCGTATTCGGCCAAGGTCAAAATGACCATTTCTTCTAAAAGGCGTAAATATTTATGAATATCGGTAAAGAAATTATCGAGATCTAAGATCGGGTAGCCGACAATCTGTCCGGGGCCATGGTAGGTGATGTCCCCTCCCCTATTTATTTTATAGAACCTGGCAGATTTCTTGGCCAATTCGGCCTTATCCACCAAAAGATTATTGATATCGCCACTTTTGCCCAAGGTAAAGACATGCGGGTGTTCGACAAACAGAAAATGGTTGGGCGTATCGAAATTGCCCCCTTCCCTCCTATTCTTTATTTTTAGGTCGACCGTTTTTTGAAAAAGCAGTTCTTGGTAGTCCCAAGTCTCTTTGTAGTCTTTTAGGCCTAAGTCTTGTATGAGCACCTTTTTGTTCATCGTACAAAGATACGATGATCACATTTCACTGTGCAGTGCAAATCTGCGAACAAAATGTATTACCTCCCCCTCGGGGAGGGCTAGGGAGGGGACTTAATTCGGGTTATTCAAAATAACCAAGGCCGCAATGACTCCGGGCACCCATCCGCAGAAAGTAAGCAATAATACAATTAGAAAAGAACCACAACCTTTACCGATAACCGATAAGGGTGGAAAAAGAATGGCAAGTAATACGCGTAAAAAACTCATTTTTGAGGGATTGTTTTATGATTGATGATTACCCCACTATGGGGCAAGTATTTATTTGACGTAAAAACATCCTATTTGTTACACCATACATCGGGTTTCCGGTGCGGAATTAAAACCATTGGCGTGAAATTTCGTAAATAAGAGCATGAATATAAGAGAATACGCCTTTCGCTTCGCGATAACCGTAGTACTCCTGCCACTTGCTGTGGGCTGTAGTAAGAGAACGATTTCTCCCCAAGATATGTATGAAGAAGAAATCGCGAACGAAGTTTCCTCTAACAATGACACCATAGATTCCGGTAGTATCAGATATCTGGCTTTGGGAGACAGCTATACTGTTGGTGCAAGTGTTGCTCCAACGGCCAATTTTCCTTCGCAGTTGAGTGTAGCTCTTCAAAAAGAACTCGATAAAAATGTCGAACTACAAATAATAGCCACTTCAGGCTGGCGTACTGACAATCTATTGAATGCCTTGGATAAAACGCCTGCCAGTGTATCCTACGGATTGGTGACACTGCTGATCGGCGTTAACAATCAATACCAAGGCACTCCTTTTTCCACTTATGAAACTGAGTTTACCGAGCTTTTCAATCGTGCTCTAGTGTTAGCTGGAGGCGATACCGACCGTCTAGTTATCGTCTCGATTCCCGATTGGGGCTATACGCCATTCGGTGAAAGTTTTGACAGAGCCCAAATTTCAGCTGAAATCGACGCGTATAATAGTTTTGCAGAGCGAACGGCAGTTGAATTCGATGTAGCCTTTATCGATATTACCGATATTACCCGCCGTGGTCTTCAAGAAACTGAGCTCGTTGCTTCTGACAATTTACATCCCTCTGGGCACGCCTATAAATTGTTTGTGGATCGTCTTGCTCCAATTATAGTTTCCCAATTGAAAAATTAGCGTATTGTACCTATATTTGCAGCCTTAATTGATATGCAAATGCAACTTTCCGAACAAGAGATTATTAGAAGAGAGAAATTGACCAGGTTGAGAGAGATGGGTATTGATCCCTTTCCCGCGGCTTTATACCCCGTAGATGCCACTTCGAAAAGTATCAAACAACATTATAAAGAGGGAAAGAAAGTAGTGATTTCAGGTCGCTTGATGCGTAAAAAAATTCAGGGAAAAGCATCTTTTGGTGAGCTTCAAGATAGCACGGGCCGCATTCAGCTCTATTTCAATAGAGATGAAATTTGCCCTACCGATGACCATACAAAGTATAATGAAATCTTTAAAAAACTTTTAGATCTAGGTGATATTCTAGGTGTAGAAGGTGAGCTTTTTACAACGCAAGTCGGTGAAATCACGGTTTTGGTCAAAGATTATACAATTCTTTGTAAGGCCCTAAGACCGTTGCCCTTACCCAAACAAGATGCCGACGGAAACAGTTACGATGAATTCAATGACCCTGAACTTCGGTACCGCCAGCGATACGTTGATTTGGTGGTGAATCCGCATGTGAAAGAAACCTTTGTCAAAAGAACTAAAATCACAAATAGTATTCGTCAGTTCTACAATGAAAAAGGATACCTAGAAGTTGAAACTCCTATTCTTCAACCGATACCAGGTGGCGCTGCTGCGCGTCCTTTTTTGACACACCACAATGCACTGAATATACCTTTATACTTAAGAATTGCTAACGAATTATACTTGAAAAGATTGATCGTTGGTGGCTTTGACGGTGTATATGAATTTTCTAAAGATTTTAGAAATGAAGGTATGGATCGTACGCATAATCCGGAGTTTACCGTAATGGAACTTTATGTAGCCTACAAAGACTACAATTGGATGATGGACACCACGGAAAAACTACTCGAAAAAGTAGCTATTGATGCCAATGGCACCTCAAAAGTAACGGTAGGTGAAAACGAAATAGAGTTTAAAGCACCATATGCGAGAGTTCCTATTTTAGAAGCCATCAAAGTTCATACGGGTGTTGATGTTGCTGGAATGGAGGAAGATGAACTTCGTAACACCGCTAGAGAATTAGGTTTAGAGGTTGACGAAACCATGGGTATTGGTAAACTGATTGACGAGATTTTCGGAGAAAAATGTGAGCACTTTTACATTCAACCCACCTTTATCACCGACTATCCGAAAGAAATGAGTCCGCTAACAAAAGAGCATCGTGATAATCCTGCGTTGACCGAGCGTTTTGAATTGATGGTAAATGGTAAGGAATTAGCAAATTGCTATTCGGAATTAAATGACCCAATTGATCAACGTGAACGTTTTGAAGAGCAATTAAAGCTTTCAGAAAAAGGTGATGACGAAGCGATGTTTATTGATCAAGACTTTTTAAGAGCACTAGAATATGGTATGCCTCCAACTTCAGGAATTGGTATTGGTATCGATCGTTTGGTAATGTTATTAACGAATAATTCATCGATACAAGAGGTGCTTTTCTTTCCACAAATGAGACCAGAAAAGAAAGCTGTTGAATTGACCGATGAAGAAAAAGCCATTCTTGCGATTCTAAAACCTAATGGTTCTATGGAATTAAGTGCGCTGAAAACCCAAGCTGCTTTGAGCGGTAAAAAATGGGACAAGTCAATCAAAGGATTAGCGAAGCACGGACTTACCAAAGTAAATAAAACTGATGCGGGTCTTTTTGTAGAACTAAATTCATAACACCTCAATATTTTAAGGTAACATCGTATTTCCAAATTTGAAGTAAAAAACATAGCTTAGAGCCACCAATAGAACTGTATGCATTTCAGTAAAAAATTGGGACTCTTTTTAGGGCCTATCTTATTTCTTATTTTTATAAACCTTCCGTTTGAACTCGTTTCAGAACAAGGCGATGGTGTTATTGCTGTTGCCCTATGGATGATCATTTGGTGGATTACCGAAGCTGTCTCCATTTCTGTATCAGCCTTGTTGCCATTGATTCTTTTCCCCTTGTTAAAAATAATGCCCATCGCAGATGTTGGAGCGAGTTACGGTAGCCCAATCGTTTTTCTCTTTTTCGGTGGTTTTGTTATGGCCCTTGCGCTTGAAAAGGTGAATCTTCATCGGCGCATTGCATTAAATATCATCAAATTAACTGGCACCACCCCCAATAAAGTGGTACTTGGTTTTATGATCGCCACCGCATCTTTAAGTATGTGGATTAGCAATACCGCCACTACGGTGGTAATGCTACCAATTGCCATGTCGGTAATTCATTTATTAGTGAAAGACGGCGATGGTTTTACCAAGAGTGATCAAAATTTTGCCCTGAGTGTTATGCTCGGCATTGCATTTTCGGCAAACGCTGGTGGGGTGGCAACCGTGATTGGCACACCACCCAATATGGTCATGGTGGGTCTTTTAGAGAATGAATACAATATTGAAATATCATTTTTTAAATGGATGCTACTCGGAGTGCCTTTTTCATTTATCATGATTTCGATTAGCTATTTGGTACTTACCAAATGGATGTTTCCGAACAGACAATTAAAATTTGACGCCTCAAGAGAAGTCATCAACGACGAACTTCAAAAATTGGGAAAGATGTCAGGTAAAGAAAAAATGGTGCTCGCTATTTTCGGTGTAACCGTAGCTCTTTGGATTTTCAGAGCATTAATTAATGATATTTTTCCAAACTTAAAACTTAACGACACTATCATTAGCATTTTCGCTGCCGTTTCATTATTTGCTATTCCGTTTAATCTTAAAAAAGGGGATTTCATCATCGAATGGAAAGATACTTCAAAACTTGCCTGGGGCATTTTAATCTTATTTGGAGGAGGCTTAGCCTTAGCAAAAGGTATGTCAGTGAGCGGCATTGTAGATTTAGTTGCTCAAACCATAGCTACCAGCGATATTTCCATTTTAATAATGGCAAGTCTACTCATATTTCTGATGCTCTTCATGACTGAAATCATGAGTAATGTAGCCTTAGTTGCCGTATTAGCACCAGTAGTAGCAGGTATTGCCATCGGTCTAGATATACCGGTATTGCATTTATTAATTCCCGTAACGATAGCTAGCAGTTGTGCTTTTATGCTTCCGATGGCCACACCACCAAACGCCATAGTTTTTGCAAGTGGTTATGTAAAGGTTCATGAAATGGCTCGAGTTGGAGTCATCTTAAACTTAATTGCGGTAGTCTTATTGATAATCTTTTTTCAGTTTGTTATTCCGCTGCTTTTTTAAAAAACTCAAATTGTTTCAGACTTTAGTTCATCGCTTGAAGCCGCCAATGATCTGTTGAAATTGACGTATTTATTTTTTCCACTTAGCTTTATTCAATTCGTTCTATTTTTATTAGATTTATCCGAATCAGTGATTCAAGTCACTTTGGGTTTACCTGTAATTTTAAATTTTCTGACATGAAAAAAATATTATTTGCCGTGATGGCAATTACTGTGTTTAGTAGTCATACGATGTTTTTGAAGATGGACTCCTATTTTCTCAAACCCAACACTCCAGCTACCATTCAATTATACAACGGAACCTTTGACAAAAGCGAAAATGTCATTGATAGAGATCGTATGCTTGACGCCAGTTTAATAGGCAACGGCCAACGTATTGAAGTAAATAACTCACAATGGTCGGAAAAAGACAGCATCACCCTGCTAGATTTTGAAACCGGTGAAGAAGGTACTTGGGTAGCTGCCATTTCTACCGCCCCTAGATCAATTGAAATGACAGCTGAAGCGTTCAATACGTACCTCGAACATGAAGGAATCCTTGATATGCTCGAATGGCGTAAAAAAAATAATGCCTTAGATGCTGCTGCAGTTGAAAAGTATAGCAAACATGTGAAAACTATTTTTCAAGTAGGAGAAAAAAGAACAAATGATTGGCAAACTCCATTAGGGTATCCGATAGAGTTCATCCCTCTAGATAATCCGTATGATCTTAACACTGGAGATTCGTTTAAATTTAAACTACTCTTGAATGGCAACCCCCTAGCCAATCAATTGGTTTATGCAGATTTTAAAGGAAGTTCAAATACTCATACTCATGACGCAACTGCGGCAACTGACCACCACAGTCATGATAAAAAACCTTCTACTTCTAGCGAGCATACCCATGGTGGTTCTACCCATAGTCATGAAAAAGAACCAGAAAAAGAGCATCATCATGAAGAAAGTATCGAAACTCACACGCATACCTCGGGGCAACAACTGCGTACCGATGCCAAAGGTATAGCAACGGCCAAACTGACTGCAGACGGAATTTGGCACCTACAAACCATACATTTGATACCTACTGAAGAAGAAGGTATGACTCATGAATCAAACTGGTCTACCCTAACATTTGAAGTGACACACGGTCACGGTGCAGACTCACATACCCATGATGCTTCAGAAGGTGGTATACCATCTTACTTATATGGGCTTGGTAGTATTTTATTAGTAGGCCTCTTGTTCTTATATTTCAATAAAAAGAAATAATGAAGTGGGCACAGCATAAGTTCGTAGTTTTCACCGTATTTTTTCTCACTCCGTTCTTTCTTTTAGCACACGGTGTAAGTTCTGCTGATCAAGAAATATTGAGCACAGGCGGGTTGTTATCTTATATATATGTTGGGGCTAAACACATGGTTACCGGGTATGACCATTTGCTTTTTTTAGCTGGAGTTATTTTTTACTTAAATGGATTCAAAGACATTGTTCGCTTTATCACTGTATTCACCCTAGGGCATAGTATTACCTTAATTGGTGCAACTTATCTAGGAATTAAGGCAGACGAACATTTGGTTGATGCTGTAATCGCCTTAAGTGTTCTTTACAAAGGCTTTGAAAATTTAGGTGGATTTAAGAAGTATTTTAAAGTAAAATCACCCAACCTTTTATTTATGGTATTTCTTTTCGGTTTAATACACGGATTTGGATTATCAACACGATTGCAGTCTTTTGACATTGGCCATTCGCAGTTTTTGGCTAAAATTGTAAGCTTTAATGTTGGTGTTGAACTAGGTCAAATCGCCGCATTAATTCCGATTGTTTTCATTATCACCAAATGGAAATCAATGAAAAGCTACGATAGCTTTTATAAGGCAGCCAATTTTTATCTCATAATAGCAGGCGTCGCTTTATTTATTTATCAAATACATGGTTATTTAAATGGTGCACATTGATATATAAAAAATCACATTGATGTAAAAATTATTGTATAAAACAAAAAAGACCTTCGCGCTGCGAAGGTCTTTCAAATTATATAATAGTTTATTTTGTCGTTGACTTATTTTGAAAACGCATTGAACCCTTCAGGTAGATGTTCTTTTGTATTAAAATTTATTTCTAAATCATCATTTTCATCAATAAAATTAATGCTCTGCACGTCAGTTGGCGCGGCATAAGCATCAAAACCTTCAGGCAAATACTCTGCAGTATCAAACCCTAAATCTAATGTAACCTCATCTTCAATGTACTCAATAGTACTGATATCAAATGGCTTTCCTTTTTCTTCGGTTCCGTTAGCGAATGCTGCATTCGCTAGAAATAAACCTGTTGCTAAACTTAGAATAAATGTCTTTTTGTTCATAACGTACATAGTTAATGTATGAGATATAATAACGCCTTAGACGGGCAATATTGCAGACCTTGCAATTCGTTAACATTAGAATAATGGCTCATAATATCACATTCTCAAAATAGCATCAATTTCATTATCAAGTTCACATTTTAACACAATCAACAGTAAAATTTTGGTAGAGAAATGAGCTAATTTTTATTACAAAAAAATTCAACTTTTTTCACTTTATTAGTAATTAAACATTTCACTATCAACCGTTTATCGGATTTTTTCTTAAAACAACGTAAAAAAAATAAAGCCATTTGCAATTGCAAACAGCTTTATCATTACTAATTCGAATTCCGACTGATGCGGAAAAGAGATAATGAGATCTCTATTTAAAAGACTTCATAAAAAGTAAATTGTTACAATTAATAATGTTAAAAATTGATCATGGCCTTCTTAGCTTATGATTTCATTAACAAAAGGTGCCATTTATTTTTC
>ENA-ORXM01002240-ORXM01002240.1-marine-metagenome-genome-assembly--contig:-NODE-2240-length-23372-cov-667.890320_pt1 | contig 23372 bp, 18 predicted proteins | sample MGYA00237867_ERZ511480 | MGnify/ENA primary metagenome ERZ511480 (study PRJEB26309, sample SAMN06266103) | marine metagenome | isolation source: Algal blade | place: United Kingdom:Sidmouth, United...
AATGGCTATATTTCAGTGCGACCATATAAGAAAAAGAACAATTCAGACGGGTAGATTATTTTTTTCGTCTTCCCTTAGCTCGATAGTACACGGTAATTACGCCACGGTTGAAAACAAAGTACAGATAAGAAAGTCTATTACGTAGAAATTTAGATGCGTTTGTCTATCCCATTTCCCTTGCATTTCGTAAGTTTGCATTTATGGCAACGAAAACAGAAAAAAAAGGAAATATCGAATTTAATCAAAATGACGATGCAATGCGTCTGGCGATTTCGCGGATGCAGTTTGAGTTGAACAAAATTTATATAGGCGGTGGAAAAAAACGCCTTGAAAAACTCAAAAAGAAGGGCAAAATGCCCGCTCGTGAACGCATCGCTTATCTGATTGATGATGGGAGTGATTTTTTGGAAATTGGAGCATTTGCAGGTTACGAAATGTATGCGGAACACGGCGGTTGTCCTGCCGGCGGTGTGATTGCAGGGATTGGTTATGTGAGTGGAAAGCAGTGTATGATTGTCGCCAATGACGCTACGGTAAAAGCTGGTGCGTGGTTTCCGATTACGGGTAAAAAGAACCTTCGCGCACAGGAAATCGCTATGGAAAATCGCTTGCCGATCATTTACCTCGTGGATAGCGCAGGCGTATTTTTGCCACTGCAAGACGAAATTTTCCCGGACAAGGAACATTTTGGACGTATTTTTCGGAATAATGCCGTGATGTCGAGCATGGGCATCCCGCAAATTGCAGCGATTATGGGAAGTTGTGTGGCTGGTGGTGCGTATCTGCCGATTATGTCGGACGAGGCATTGATAGTGGAAGGAACAGGGTCGATTTTTCTCGCCGGACCTTATCTTGTCAAAGCAGCTATCGGCGAATCTGTCGATAAAGAAACGCTCGGCGGCGCACGTACTCAAAGCCAAATTTCGGGCGTGACGGACTATATTATGCCTGACGATCCGACTTGTTTGGATACCATTCGCGGCATCGTTGATAAGTTTGGGCAGTTTGAAAATGCAGGGTTTAACCGAGCCGAAGCCCTGCCACCGAAAAAAGACCCGGAGGAACTCTACGGGCATTTTCCCGAAGGTGGTTTGAAGCCTTACGATTCCTTGGAAATCATTGAGCGTTTGGTCGATAATTCGGAATTAATACAATATAAAGAGGATTATGGAAAAAGCATTATTTGTGCTTATGCGCGAGTTGATGGCTGGTCTGTGGGCATTGTGGCGAACAGCAGAAAGGTCGTCAAGAATGCTAAAGGAGAAATGCAATTTGGCGGTGTAATCTACTCTGATTCAGCAGATAAGGCAGCGCGATTTATTATGAATTGTAATCAGAAAAAGATACCGTTGGTATTTTTGCAAGACGTGACGGGCTTTATGGTCGGCACGCGTTCGGAGCATGGCGGCATCATCAAAGATGGCGCGAAAATGGTCAATGCCGTCGCCAATTCTACCGTCCCAAAATTCACTATCGTCATCGGCAATTCGTATGGAGCAGGCAATTATGCGATGTGCGGAAAAGCCTACGATCCGCGCTTAATTGTGGCTTGGCCAACCGCCAAAATCGCCGTGATGGGCGGTTCGCAAGCAGCAAAAGTATTGCTACAAATTCAAGTAGCTTCGCGTACTGCAAAGGGTGAAGTCGTGACCGCCGCCGAAGAAAAGGAAATCTTGGAAGATATAGAGGCTCGCTACAAAAAACAAACAACGCCCTATTACGCAGCAGCCCGACTTTGGGTAGATGCCATCATAGACCCGCTCGAAACACGCAAGGTGATTTCAATGGGTATCGAAGCCGCCAATAATGCCCCTGTGGCGAAGTTTAATCCGGGTGTTATTCAGGTATAGATTGGGTAGATGAATAAATGATAAAATGAGTAAATGAGTAAATGTTAATGCGGCAATGTCAATATCTTCGCCAAATTAAAAATGAAAAATTGATAATTAATGCACAAATGTAATCTATAATTACATAAATTTAAATTATTTACAAAATTATTTTTATTTAAATTATCTTGATTTAATGTTGAAATTTCTATTTCACAAACACATTGTAATGTTTACATCATTATCGCATTGAAAACACTTCACTCGTCCCCAATTTAGGATAAAATTCATTCTTGAGAAAAAGTAACACAGGCTTCCAGCCTGCACTGCGTTAGTTCGTCTTGTTTTATCGCAATAACGCGTCGATATAGCGCGATTCAGGCTGGAAGCCTGTGTTACTTTAACCCTAATGTTGGGAATGAGCGAAACATTTACTCATTTTTTCATCTACTCATTTACTCATTCAAAAAATGCGTACAGAAAGAGCCATATTAAAATTTAATAATCGAACTATCGAAATACCTGTTGGAAAAAAGGTTTTCGAAGAAGAATTATATGTCGATTTTTCGGTGGAAAATACCGACGAAGGGCAACGTCTGCAGCTCACGATTCACCCTAAAGAAAGTATTACGATTGATTATCTTGCCATCGAATTATATCATGCTTATCCGTCAGATGAGCGTATTTTTTGCAATGGTTTTCAATCGTGGACAGAGACACGCGAATTTCGTCCGGATGAAAAAATAGAAGCCATTCGCCCTATCGTCAAAAAGCGTTTTGGGACTTTTGGCGATTATGCTTTTTGTGATTATCCCGACCGCAAAGGTGCGCTGCACTCGTGGACTTACACGTATGTAAGACAAGGCGATAATATCGTCTTGCTCGGCTCGCTAAATGAATTTACGGGTTATACGCTTTTTCGACACGAAGCCTCAAAAGATGCACTGCTCATACAGAAAGACTGTGCCGGATTGCAACTCGACCACTCCTACCCTGCCCTCGACATTTTCATTGGTAAAGGCACTGAAAATCAGCAATTTGAAAATTATTTCAAACTTGCAAACATAAGTCCACCAAAGGCAAAACCTATTATCGGTTGGACGAGTTGGTATCATTATTATACCAATATTTCTGAGCAAATCATACTGGATAATCTGGCTGCTTTCTCCGAAAAGCAGTTAGCAATAGATATTTTTCAAATAGACGATGGATACGCAACACGAATGGGCGATTGGCTTTCGATAAAGCCTAATTTTCCCAATGGAATGGCGCATATTTCTCGTGCAATACATGAAGAAAATTACAAAGCGGGTTTGTGGCTCGCACCTTTTGTTTGTGAAAAAAAGTCGGAACTTTTCAAACAGCATCCTGACTGGATTTTGAAAGACGGCGAAGGAAATCTCGTTCGCGCAGGTTGGAATCCTTTATGGAGTGGTTGGTTTTATGCCCTTGATTTTTATCATCCTGAAGTTCAAAGTCACCTAATTATTGTTCTCAATACCGTACTGCAAAAGTGGAATTATGACATGGTGAAACTTGACTTTTTGTACGCCGTTGCACTCGCTCCGCCGCCCAATAAAACACGCGGTCAGGTGATGCACGAAACAATGTCTTTTTTACGGAATATCATCGGCAATAAATTGATTTTGGCTTGTGGTGTGCCGCTTGGTTCATCTTTTGGTTTGGTGGATTATTGTCGCATTGGTGCGGATATACATACGCGATGGGAACACCAACTTTTGAAGTGGCTGCGCGGACGCGAACGTGTTTCGACGATACTTTCTTTGCAGAACACTTTGAGCCGTTGGCAATTGAATGGTAAGGCGTTTTTCAATGACCCTGATGTGTTTATTTTACGAAAGTCAAGACAAAAACTGACCCTTCCACAACAACATACTTTGTTCTTAATCAACGTGTTGTTAGGTAGCGTCCTTTTTACTTCGGATAATGTACGCGAGTACAAAGAAGACACTTGGGCAATGTATGAAGACGTACTTAAATGGAAAGATAGCCAAATAGAAAAGGTGGTAAGCGAGGGCGATTTTTACGAAATACATTTTGCACATAAAAATGAAAAACACATTGCGTATTGTAATTTATCGGACAAAATTCATCAAATTAAATCTAATGAATTGATGCCTTTTCAGTCGAAAATTGTTTGAACTTGAATGACACTTGCGCCTGAACTTAAGGATGAAAAGATAACAAACACTACTCTTCACGCCGTTATTTTTTCTTTACACGAGCCAAATTTGACGCGTCCCGAATGCTTTCGGGATAAGTGAAAGAATTAAATAAATTGTTCCATAATGCGCCGTAATTTTTTTTTCTAAAGAATTCAAAAAATCGTTGCATAGCCATAGCTACGGAACTATTTTTTGTGTTTTTTAGAAGGGAAAAGAACAAGCATAATGGGGCAAGTTATTTATTTTCTTTCACTAAGGAGAATTTAGTAAAGTATAAAGGAAAAAGAACAAGTCGAGATGTGTTGTTTATTGTTTTTTCATCCATTAATTCAATCTATTCCTCAAAAAATCGCCATCAAAACGAATATAAATCATCGGTCTGCCTTTCTGTGATGCGAGTGCCATACAACCGATTTTGAGGTCATCAAAATAGAAATAACTCACCAAATGTGCAGCCATAAAAAACTGTCCGTGAAAGAAATTATCGGCGCGTTTTTCAAGATAAACTGCTTTGCCAATTATTGCTAAACCGTCCTTAACTCGCAGTACATTTTTCGCCAATTGATGCACCATATCCAGGATATTATCGTCGGTACATCTATCAAGATTGAACATATAATCATCGTTTCCTTCCATAAAATCGTAGAAGCGAGGCATGATTTTGCTGCCGCTGGTTTCATGCTTTGCCATTGCTTTGATTTCTAATAGGGTGGGAATTTTTCCTTTTGGTTTCATCGTTTTCATGCAAATTGAGCGAGGAAATAGTCATCATTTCCTCGCTCATAATTAATAGCTTCTTATCTCGCAATAGATAGCTGTAAACTCTCTACGCCTTCGTCGGATCGGAAGCGAATTGTGTAAAGTCCTTGCGCCAAATCTGTTATATCTAAGTTAGTGTTGTGGTAACCTGCATTATAGTTTGTCGCCGGAATTTCCATGACTGACTGCCCCAATGCGTTGAACAAGCCAATTGTCATATTAGTTGACGTTTCCAGGTCAAATTCGAGGGTAGCTACTTCATTAGCAGGATTTGGGTACGCGCTTATCGAAGATAATTGCACCACGCCCGACACACCAACACCGAATGATACGCCACATGTTTCAGTCAATTGAGAACGAATTTCATTGAGACCTTCAGTCACAGGCCAAGTATCCCAAGCGATAGAACCATCACTACAAATGACAGAATAAGTAGGATATCCGCCGAGATTGAAATTTTCACTATACAAATTCAATACTTCATTACCTCCTCCGTCAGCTCCACCGACTTTAACGTTGTCGTGTGTCGGTGCGAACATGCTATTATTAATGTAAGCATCTGAATCCGTGAAACTTATAGCCCAAATTTCGAAGTTAGAATCTGCATAATCAATAGCCAATTGCTCAAATTCAGGATGCCACTGCTGGCAAGGAGGGCAATCTACGAAGAAGAAATCCAACAGAATCACCTTTCCTTCGGCGAGTGATTCCGACAAGGTATGTGTGTCTCCATTGGCGTCTGTAAAAGTAAAATCCGGCGCAGTTTGCGCAAAAGTAGTAGTTGCTAGCAGCAAAAAAGAAACGAAAAATGTATATAATTTTTTCATCAATTAATAATTTTATTAAAATGTAATAATTTATATCTGCCAAAAGACACTGTTAAATTTTAAATACACCTATTTGCCTTAGTCATTTATATGTCATTTTACCCAGATGACATATAAAATTAGTCTTTTATACGTTTTATAAAATTACTTATTGAGGCTTTTTCTGTCGTGCGAGCCTACTATTTCAGAGCTATTTTTTTTCTAAAATATTCAAACAAACTCATATTCATCAGCAGTAAAAGCAGGCAATATACAAGGTCGTCAAGTGGAATTGTACCCAATCGAATACCCAGATTTTCGGCATTATTATACACCACTACGGGTGTCTCGGTGAACGCCCCTGTCAGAATGCTATTCACTATAAAAAAAGGTATCAAACTCACCAAATAAGCCAAATAAAATCGACTCAATTGAGCGCGTTTTTCTACGAAAATAAAATACATTAAAAAAGCGGCAGTCAATAAAAAAGTAGTCGCCGTATACATCTTATCCCAATGAATAATCGCTACGGTCAAAAGTAAAATCACTAACAAATAAGTGACAAATGGTTCGATGTTTTTCAAATAATCCTTTGGAAAATAATAATTCAAACATTCATATATAAAAATACAACCGTAAGGCATTACAATAAAGAACAACCATTCCCCCGCTGGCAGCGTTAAAAACTTCAAGGGCGCATAGTAATAATTCGGATTAAAACCCCACACTCCCGACACCGTAAAAAATATATCCCAGGGGATAAAAACCAAAGCCGTCAAAAAAATAGCCGGAAACAAATACTTCCATTTCTTATAAAAATGTACCCGTTTATCAAAACTCAAAAACAAAGGTCCAGCTAATGCAAAAATATTAATTATCAAATATAAGTAATTGGTTTCAAATATTTTATACGGCTTTACAGCTTCTATGTCATAAGCTAAATTAGCCATTTTTACATCTTGCTCCCCCCACAAAAAAAGGACAGCAATAAGCGGAAATGCTATTGCTGCTATTTGTGTAATTCCTATTTTTAGTCCATAACTCATAGTCGATAGTCAATAGTTGTGCATCCGTAGGAAATAATCTCTCGTCCTACCTATGGACTATCGACTATTGACTATGGACTGACATTAGTACCAATTCATTTGGTGACGCAGTGCCGAGCTGCATAAGAGATAGATTTTACGCCCGTCATTCACTCGTATACGTTCTTGCACGACGTCTGATGCAGGAGCATTTTTTATTTTTGTAAACAATTTAGTGTAATAAACATACGCTAAATAAACCCCCAATCGCGCACTTTTGGGCAACTGCACTATTCCCTCATGTGCATGGTCAAAATCTGCCTTAATGTCTGTTTCAATTTCTGCCTTCGTCATATTGTCGAATGACATGAAATCGACACCCGGAAAATACACCCGCCCGCGTTCGTCATAATCGCTTTTCATGTCGCGTAGGAAGTTGATTTTCTGAAATGCCGCACCTAGACTGCAAGCGTAAGGTTTCAGCCGCTCATACTCCGCTTCATCGCCTTTGCAAAACACCTTTAGGCACATCAACCCAACCACTTCTGCCGAGCCGTAAATATACGTTTTATATAGCTCATCACTGTACAAACTGTAATCCAAATCCATCTCCATGCTACTCAAAAATGGGTCAATGAGGTCGCGCCCAATATTGTATTCGCGGCACACTTTCTGAAAAGTATGTAACACAGGGTTCAGGCTAATTCCTTCTTCGATAGCCAGATATGTATCTGCACGAAATTTATCTAATAGTTGTTTTTTCGGGAAATTATGAAAAGTATCCACTATCTCGTCCGCAAAGCGTACAAAGCCATATATCCCATATATCGGCGGACGAAGCTCTTTGGAAAAAACACGGATGCCCAAAGAAAACGACGTACTGTAACGCTTGGTAATCAAGGCACTACATTCGTCGCAAGTGTCATCGTATAATTTCATGTATACCATAAATCTTAAATTTACGTCCGCAGTTAGTTGGTTCGCTGTTCGCCGTTTTACGTAAAAACGGCGGACAGCGGACTGCTGGGCAGCGGACTATAATGCAAATTCTTTTTTCACCTCTCCTGCTACGACCTGCCCCGAAATCAGCGAAGGCGGCACACCTGGTCCGGGTGTTGTCAATTGCCCTGTAAAATATAGGTTGTTGACTTTGCTGCTTTTCATGCGTGGTTTCAAAATTGCAGTCTGTCGCAGCGTGTTTGCCAAGCCGTAAGCATTGCCTTTATAGGCATGATAATCTGCTTCAAAATCGCGGTGTGCGTAGCTGCGCTTATACACGACTGCATCGCGGATGCTTTGTCCTGTCAAATCTTCTAACCGATTCATTATCAAGTTGTAATAATGTTCGCGTGTCGCCTCTGTATCTTCCAAATCAGGCGCAAGCGGTACGAGTAAAAACAAATTTTCGCAACCTTCGGGCGCACCCGAAATATCGGTTTTGGTGCTACAACAAGCGTAAAAAAGCGGCTTTTCGGGATAAGCCGGTTTTTCGTAAATATCGACCGCATGTTGCTTGAAGTCCTCATCAAAAAATAAATTATGATGAAGCAAGTTATTTATTTTTTTATTAATACCTAAATAAAATAATAAGGAAGAAGGTGCCATCACTCGCTTGTCCCAATATTTTTCGTTGTACATGCGTGCATCAGGCTTCAAAAGATGCTGCTCCATATGGTGATAATCGCCTCCGGCAATGACAATATCAGCATCGTATGCTCCATTTTCTGTTAAAACTTTTTTCGCAGAACCGTTTGGCACACTAATGCTTTTGACCTCTTGATCAAGTTGAATTTTTACGCCCAATTCTTCGGCAAGATTTACCATGCCTTCGATAATTTTGTGCATACCGCCCATCGGATACCAAGTTCCGAGTACGAGGTCGGCATAGTTCATCAGGCTGTACATTGCAGGTGTTTTTTCAGGTGTCGCACCTAAAAAAAGCACCGGAAACTCCAGTAATTCAATAAGTTGCGGATGTTTGAACAAGCTACGAACATGTGTAGACATGGAACTGAACATCTGAAGGCGAAAAAGCGATTTGAGTACACGCATATCCGCAAATTCCAAGATGGAGCGACCAGGTTTGTACACAAATTCATTGATACCTACCTGATATTTATATTCTGCTTCGCGAAGAAATTTATCGAGGTTTTTGCTGCTGCCTGGTTCGTATTGCTCAAAAAGTTCGTAGAGTTTTTCGCGGCTTGCAGGGACATTCATTATGTCATCTTTTCCGAAAAAAATACAATATCCAGGGTCAAGCCGCACAAGGTCATAATAATCCGATACTTTCTTTCCAAATTCCGAAAAATACTTTTCAAAAACATCTGGCATCCAGTACCAACTCGGTCCCATATCAAAGGTAAAACCCTGTGCCTCAAACTTTCGCGCCCGTCCGCCCGGTACGCTGTTTTTTTCAAGTATCGTTACATCGTATCCATCTCTTGCTAGAAAAGATGCTGCCGACAAACCCGCAAATCCCGCCCCTATCACGATAATTTTCTTTGACATTTATTTGTTTTGAGTAAAAAAAACGAATATAGGAATATTTGGCAGTATTAAGGGAAGACGAAAAATAACCTACCCGTTTGAATTGCTCTTTTCTCCGTATGTTTCCTCAACTTCTTGCGTAGATTGTATGCACCTCGAATTTGAGAAAACATATGAAAAAAATAGCTGCGTCAATTCGGATAAGTGAAAGAAAATAAATAACTTGCCCCATTATGCTTGTTCTTTTCTCTTCTAAAAAACACAAAAAATAGTTCCGTAGCTATGGCTATGCAACGATTTTTTGAATTCTTTAGAAGGTTCTACTGAAATAAGCGTATTTTTTTATTATTTTAAAATAAATTAAATTTATAAATTATTATTATTTAATAAAAAACAAATTATAAAATTATTTTAATTAATTAAAAAACGTCCATATTTCAGTGCGACCTTAGAAGAAAAAATTACGGCGCATTATGGAACAATTTATTTAATTTCTTTCACTAAAGGGCGAACGCATCAAAATATTTTGTTCCGATGGAACAATGAAAATGAAGTTTTGGTGATGTTTTACCAATATTTTACCTCTACCGAGGCATTGATTACGTTCAAAATGTTCCGTTAGGAATAAAATATCGGTAGAAAAACATTAAAAATACGTTTCGAGTGCCGTCAGGTACTCAATATTTGACAAAACAAATTTCGATGCGTTTGCCCTTATTTTCCTCCTCGAAAACAGTCATTTATCCCGATAAACTCCCGCTTTCAAGAAGAAAACTAAGGACAAAATAATCTCATCGAAATCGTAAACTTATTATTTGCTCGTTACTTAGTAGTAAGTCAAACTAATTATGATAAGTTCATTTGGCGAAATTTGTCCGATTACTTTGTTGGAGAACATTCAGCGTAGCTACGGCTATGCTGAATAACCTCCGCCTCGTACTCGAAAAAATTTCACTCAAAGCAACATATCATAATTAGATTGACTTACTACTAAGGGAAGACGAAAAAAATAATCTACCCGTCTGAATTGTTCTTTTTCTTATATGTTTCACTAAATCTTCCTTACGTAGCTCGCTATGCGCGTCAAATTTAGTGAAAGAAAATAAATAACTTCTTCATTTGGGGTAGATTATTTTCTTCCTCTTCCCTTAATACTGCTGAATATTTAATTTCCTATTTAAATAAACTTTAATTCAATCTTTAAAATGACATACAAACAATGATTACTTTATTTTGTTTAATAATTTGACAATCAAAACTAAGGGAAGACGAAAAAAATAATCTACCTGTCTGAATTGTTCTTTTTCTTATATGTTTCACTAAATTCTCCTTACGTAGCTCGGCTATGCGCGTCAAATTTAGCCAAACATATAAAAAAAATAACTTCTTCATTTGGGGTAGATTATTTTCTTCCTCTTCCCTTACTTTTGTAGTTCTCCAAATGTTTCCCTTTTGGGAAATAGCAGCTCGCTTTTATAGCGGACTTTTTTTTGTTTGTGAGTGTTTTTTGATACATTTGTTTTATGAAAAACTGTATTGCACTTATTATTGTCTTATTCTTTTTTGTTGCGTGTTCGCCAAAAACATCGACAAAAATTTCTAATAAACAGCCGCAATGGGAAGCCCAAACTGAAACGAAAACACCTGAAATAGTAGACGAGGCATTGAAAGAAGTGGTACTTCCGCCTGTAACTCCTATCAAAAAAGGAGCATTTGAAAAAAATACGGTGCCTTTTACTCCCACAGTTGTTGCTGGCTTGAAGCGTGAGGCTTGTTACGGAAAATGCCCTGCATTTGAGCTAAAATTATATAGTGATGGTACGGTAAAATATAATGGAAAAGCAAATGTACAAAACTTGGGTTGTTTCATAGCTTATGCAGGAAAACAAATGGTGGTGGAAATTCAGACGAGGGCAGAGGCGATAGGATATTTCAATTTGAATAATCAATATCCGCTTGCCGGAAAACAGCAGATTTATGATGTACCCAAAACAACAACTTTCATCAAAGTAGACGGGCGAGAGCACCGCATTAGCAATCGACATGATAGTCCACCTGCCTTATTTAAATTTGAAAATTATATCGAATCACTTATCGAAAATTTGACTTGGAAACCTATTCGATATGAGGAGTTTTGATTAGGTTAGGGAAGACGAAAAAAATAACAAGTCGAGAATGTACATTTATTTTCTTCCTCTTCCCTAACATAATTTGACCGCAGAGCGGTCAATTATGTTAGAGCATGTTTAACATTAGTTTCGACCGCAGAGCAGTCGCACTGCTCTTAGAGTCTTGATGTAGAATTGGGAACGATGCAAAAATATTTTACAATGAAAAATTGCCTTATTTTTTCTTGCTTATCGTTGACTTTGGCACTTCAGTCATGCCCGGTCGCGCCTTCCAATCAAGGGGCTTCGCACTCCTCTCCACAGGTGAATTATAAAAAGTTTTGTGCCGATTGTCACGGTAAATACTTAGAAGAATTTGTTGATAGAGATTGGCAGTATGGCGATTCGCACGAAGCTGTTTTTGGTTCTATCAAATATGGCAATGATGAAGACGGAATGCCTGCCTATGACACCACTTTTACTGATGAGGAAATCGAGGCATTGACCAACTATATCCTCAATGATGCCATACGTGTAGCCGAAAACAAACCAGACGACATCGTGCTTTCTGCGGTGATAAATTCCGAAGATTTGGCATTTCGATTGGATACGATAGTCCGCGATTTGGATAACCCTTGGGGCTTGGCATTTTTGCCAAATGGCGATGTATTGATTAGCGAACTTTCCGGCAAATTGCTGCGAAAAACAGCAAATAGCTTAGAAGAAATTGACGGATTGCCAGCTATCAAAGCAAAAGGTCAAGGCGGACTGATGGATATAAAATTGCATCCGAATTATGTCGAAAATGGTTTTTTATATTTGTCATTTTCAAAACCTAACCCGACCAATTCAAGAGAAAGTACAACGGCTGTTCTTCGGGCTAATTTGGAAGGCAATCAACTCATAAATAGTCGTGAAATTTTTGAAGCAAAACCTTATGTTACGACTTCACATCACTTTGGTTCGCGGCTCGAATTTGATAATCAAGGCTTTCTTTACATCAGCGTGGGCGATAGAGGTCGGCGCGATGATTACCCACAAAGCATTGATAATCAGTGTGGTAAAATTCACCGTATTCATGATGACGGCGCGATTCCTGCGGATAATCCTTTTGTGAATATACCGAATGCTGCACCTTCCATTTGGTCGTATGGGCATCGCAATCCACAGGGCTTGGCGCGACATCCGGATACTGGCGAGATTTGGGAACACGAACACGGACCGAAAGGCGGCGATGAGATTAATCGTATCGAAAAAGGCTTGAATTATGGTTGGCCTATCATTTCCTATGGCATCAATTATAGCGGTACACGCTTTACGAAAATTACTGAAAACGAAGGCATGGAGCAGCCCATCTTGCATTGGACACCTTCGATAGCTCCTTGCGGAATGGATTTTGTCAAGCATGAAAGGTATGGTGCGTGGAACGGCGATTTACTGGCAGGTTCGCTCAAGTTTGAGTACGTCAATCGCTGCGTGATGCAAGATGGTAAAGTGCTTCGAGAAGAAAAATTATTGGAAGGTATTGGGCGGGTACGTGTGATAAAAATGTCGCCAGATGGATACATTTATATTGCGGTGCAAGATCCGGGCGCAGTGTATCGTTTGTTGCCGCAGTGAGTGGGTGAGTGATTTTTGCATGTTGAGTAAGGGAAGAGGAAGAAAATAATCTACCCTAAATGAAGAAGTTATTTTTTTTATATGTTTGGCTAAATTTGACGCGCATAGCCGAGCTACGTAAGGAAGATTTAGTGAAACATATAAGAAAAAGAACAATTCAGACGGGTAGATTATTTTTTTCGTCTTCCCTAAAGCTAACTAGACTTTGGACGTATGACATTTTTTTTAACAAAAAAATACCATAAAGTGATGTTTTTAATTGTTTGATAATCAATGGTTTGAATGTATAAAATAAGCTACCTCTGCATAGTTTAAAATTTCTATTTTTCGCCCGTCTGGTCGGAAGGGGAGCTTCATAAACATCCAAAAAATAAATTATTTTATATGTTATTGATTGACAGTTAGTTTTTTATTAAAAAAATAAATGTCAACTCACGTCCAAAGTCTAGTAAAGCTAAATCCCGTACTTGATTTGGAGAGTGAATGTTTTTGACGAATGAATGTCGATTTCTGGCGTCAAATTCAGAAAAGACACATAGGTTTTTTGTGACATTAAAAACTATAATTTGTCTCTTTTGTTTGGGTGTTCTTCCTCATATTTTGACATTTTAATTACAACGTAGGTACTTATTCGTCAATTAATAAAACGAAATCATTTTTAATATGATAGAAAAAAAATATTTATAATACATGTTTTTATCAAATAAATAAATAACTTTGAAGTACTCACCATTATATTTTCTCTTAAAATATATTGTTCTGCATTAAGTTCTTAATATTCATAAAAATTGTGACTTTGCTTTTATGTCTCGTCTCAATATCGTACAATAAGTCAAGTATCAAATTAATTTATTTTTAAATCTGTAAAATCACGTAAGATGCTAATTTTCCTCATTGCTCTCGGAGCATTTCTCGCAGGAGGCTGCTTTATTTTAGCTACTAATTTTTACTCGCATAAGAGTAAAAAACACCAAATGAGAAGGTATTAAATCCTATCATGCACCCAAGCATTATGAAAAGCTAAAATCGAACTAATTATGGCTTCCTTTTGCCAATATAAAAAGCCCTTTGATTGTGTCCAAGGGTTTTTTTTATGTCCTTAGTGAAAGAAAATAAATAAGATGTCCCATAATACGAAGTATTTTTTTTGTCTAAGGATTTCAAAGGATTCTTAGACGGAAAAAGACGAGTATAATGGCACATGTTATTTAATTTCTTTCACTTACTCAATATTCACAGTATAATCCTCTACTTCTCCATGCTCATAAATTGCACAACCACCTCTGGTATAGTTTTCTTTTTGCATCTGAACTCGCATGCGGGTTTGTCCTTCAAGTACTGATGTTGGGATAGTGATATTTCCTGTCAAAGTATTTTCTCCGTAGCCTTCATAAATCATCTCATTGGCGTCCCAAAAATCGCCATCGCGCGAAAAATCTATCCAAACACGCCAGTACAATTTACTTATTTCACCATTTATAATTGAAGGCGTAAGGTAAATACTATACGTAGAATCAGCCGAGATCGGAGTATTCAAATCCGTAAAATCACCATAACCGCCATCATTACCCGAAGTGTTATTTAAGGTATTAAAACCAACTTGACTGATATATTTATTGTCGGAATTTATAGCATGAGAATCACAATAAAAACAAGCCGAACAATCGCCACCGCAATCAATTCCTATTTCATTTCCATTCTGAATCCCATCATCACAAGTCGCAATTAATCTGCCAGCACAGCTACACAAACCATCTGTAATATCGTTTTCTGTATTGGGATTCCCATCATCACAGGGCGTGCCCACAGGTGGGCATTCCGTACCATTGCACAAGCAGTTTTCATCAAAAATATCGTTTTCCGTAGCTGAATTATCATCATCGCAGGGTGTACCGTCGGGCAGACATTCCGTACCTATACAATTGCAATTCCCATCCTCTAAATCATTGTATGTCAATGGATTATTATCATCACAAAACGTCCCTATATAGGGGCAGCAAGGCTCGCAAAACGTACCACCGCAGTCCACGCCTTGTTCGTCCCCGTTCTGAAGTCCATCGTCGCAAGTCACCACACCTTCTACAATTAAAGCATAATCTTCCACCTCGCCATAGAGAAATATTTGACACCCATTCGCAGTCGGTGTATTGTACTTCATCTGCACACGCATTTTCGGAAAAGCACCTATAAGAGATGTCGGTATTGTGATTTCGCCTGTCACTTCGTTTATATCACTTCCGCTAAAAACCAATTCATCTGCACCTGCAAAATTACCATCTAAATTAGTATCAACCCAAACCTTCCAATGCTGTGTTCCCGTATTTCCGGCATAGCCGGTATACAGTTCAATCGTATATGTTTCTCCAAGATTTACTACCGTAAAATAATTCGTGAAATCAGCGTACCCATCGTCATTACCCGAAAGATTATTTATCGTATTAAATACCACTCTATCAATATATTCGTTATTTGTACTATTTCCATACGAAATACAAGATTCGCAAGGCGGGCAGTTTACACCGCCACAATCAATGCCCGTTTCTGAGCCGTTTTGAATGTCATCTCCACAGTTAGTTATTGAACCGGGGCTACCTATACAATTACATTGACCATCTTCTATATCATCAAAAGTTTCAGGGTCTCCATCGTCGCAAGGCGTATCTTCAAGCAGGCAGCAAGGGAGACAATTTCCGCCACAATCCACCTCAGTTTCTATACCGTTTTGAATACCATCGTCGCAGGTAGGCTGCGGGCAGGACGCACATATTCCACCGCAATCCACACCTATTTCGTTTTCATCTTGAAAAGTATTATTGCATAAATTATTTACTTTAAAATCAATAGCTAATACATATAATCCATTAATAATGTCTAATGCTAAAATATTTCCCGAAGGGAAAAAAGGGTAGACCTCGATACAACCGAATGCACCGTGATATTCGGTGTTTTCATAGGTATCAAAATAGGCAATTCGCAGCACATTTCCAAGGTTACTATTATCGAAAACCACCACGCCATCTTCGTAATGTGCCACAAAAATATGGTCGCCCACCATGTAAATATTAGCCGCCAAATTATCACTATGTTCAGGGGCAAGTAATGGCGCGTGAAAAGTACTTATCGTTGGCAAAGGATTATAAAACGTTTCGCCCACAAATAATAAACCAAGCGACTGTCCTCCCGAATTATCCGTATACGCTAAAATTTTGCCCGTTTCGGAGAGCCAGCAAGCAGTTTTATTTCCTTCGTTTTGAGCTATAAATGTGACAACAGGATTTATAGGATTACTTAGGTCATAAGCAAACATTTCGCCTGTATCGTGTATGCAATACGCGATGTCGTGTCGTACGTAAACCTGTTTTACTCCACCTCGCGGCAGGGGAACATCCGCCAACAAAACAGGCGTACTTGCTTGAGTCAAGTCAAAGACCAACAAACCATCTGCTCGCATGTCTGTACCCGCTACGTAAAGACGTGCATTTGCGTGGTCAATAAAGATGTTTTTGGCAGTCGAAAAGTGTGTTGCATCCTCTGACACTTGCAATATAGAACCGCTCGGCAAAGCACTCATGTCAAATATCTGTAGACCTGAATTATCTTCGCTTCCTACGGCATAAATATAGTCCTTATATCGCTTAAAATCACGACTTTCTGACCATTCATCCATAAAAAATTCATCCAATAAAACAGGGTTTTCCGGTACGGTCACATCCAAGAAGTGAATTGCGGAGCGCGAACCGACAATCGCATATTCGTTGCCTTGTTCATCTACATATCCCCAAAGGTCTTTATAAAAAGAAGTGTCTGTCGGGTTCTGATTCCACTGACCGAGTAAGGTCATATTTTCGGCAGATTGTGCCTTTGTTTCTCCATAAAAAAAAGAGGAAATTATTAGAAGAAAAGTAAATCGAAAAGTATGGTTTGTATAGGACATTTTTTAATGGATTTTAGTTAAAAAAATCCATCGAAAGTAGTCTTAATACAGCTGTTTTTTAGTTATTAAAAACTAAAAATGTGACGAGGTAGGAGAGAGATGAGAGTGGAGAGACGAGAGACAAGGAAGTATAGTTCTATCTCTCCACTCTCTACTCACATCTCTTGTCTCTCGTCTCTTGTCTATCTCAATCTATCCATTGACTTGACTAATTTTTCATCTTTATTGATAAAACGATTGGCTAATGCCGTGAAAACCAAAGCTAAAATCGGTGCTGCCAATCCTATGCTATAAGTTAATTTTACATTAGTAGCTAAGGCATTAAATTCGCTGTAAAATAAGGCTATCGCTGCAATTGGTAATGCGATTGCCAATAAAATCACGCCATAACCGAATTTCATTTGCAATTTGCGATTATTAAATAAAAATACCGCCGCTAAAGCCAATAAGCCACCCAATACAGCCAAGACCGTCAGGGCTATATGGTCTTGAATATCAAAAGCTTTATCGGCTAAAAAGCCTGTATTTTCGGTATTACTTGAAGCGAAATCAAGTCCGAATAAAGAGAAAAATGCCGCCGCAGCAAGCACTAAAAATATGGTCTGAATGCGTTGAATCATTGTATTGGTTGATTAGGTAACTGGGTGATTAGGTGATTGGTATTAATCAATCACCAATCTGGTGTAAAATTAATTTTTTATAATGAAATCACAAAGGGAAATCGTGTCTTGAATCAGCGATTTGGAAAACATAACGGTAATTGATGAATTGTCTCTGTGTTTTCCAACTAAAAATTAGAATTTATGTTTATAAATAGATAGATTAGACGCGAGTTACGGATTGCGAGTTATGAGTTAGAATTTTTCCGCCTTGCGAAAAAACTGAGAACCCGTAATTCGTAACTCGTAACCCGTAACTAGAACAGAATGAAAGAGATTAGAAAAATTATCGCGGATTACGATGCACTTGACCATAGCAAGGAGAAAGTTGCTTTGGCATCCGTTGTGAATGTGGAGGCGTCTTCGTATCGGCGTATCGGTGCGCGGATGTTGGTACGTAGCAATGGTATCTGGACGGGCGGCATTAGCGGAGGTTGTCTGGAGGGTGATGCTTTGCGACATTCTAAGATGGCGATTTTCAAAAATGCAGCCTCAAAAGTCGTGTATGATACAATGGATGACGACCAAAATCAAATCGGTGTAGGCTTGGGTTGTAATGGTCGGATTGAGGTTTTGTTTACGCCCATAGACCCAACGAATGCAGATAATGAGATAGAACAATTGCGGAAAATAGTTGCGCTTGACGAGCCTTCGATGATGTTGAAAATTATTGGTGCGGCAGATAATGGGGACTTGTTGGGGAAAAGTTATTTAATTGAAAACGATTCTGAAAACATTGATTTACAAGGAATTAAGAACGATGACTTGCAAGAGTGGATTAGTGAAACTAAAGCTAATCGCAAGCCGCGAATCGTAGAATGTAATACAGATTTTGGCGAAAAATTGAAATTATTAATCGAATTTATCAAACCCGAAACCCGACTTGTCATCGTTGGTTATAATTATGATGTGAATGCTTTTGCAGGGATTGCACGAGAGTTGGGTTGGGAGATTTACGTTGTTGGTAGAGCCAAAAAGTTGTCGAAGTCTTTATTTAATTTAGCCGCACAAGTTCTTGAATTTGAACAAGCTGATGCAGTTGAGACACATGATTATACGGCGGTGATTTTGATGTCGCACGATTATAATTGGGACAAAACGCTGCTGCCTATTTTCCTCGAAAAAAATCCGCCTTATATCGGAATGCTTGGTCCGAAAAAGCGAATGCAGAAAATGCAAGCCGAACTGCTCAATTATGACCTTGAAAGTCTCGTAAATTTTTACAGTCCGACAGGTTTGGATATTGGCGCAGAATCGCCGGAAGAAATCGCATTGTCCATTGCTTCGGAAATTGTAGCTACCTTTAGAGGACGAGATGGTGCATCACTCAAATTCAGAAAAGGAACGATACATACGTAATGAATGAATGAATGAATGAATGAATGAATGAATGAATGAGTGAATGAGTGAATGAGTGAATTTTGAGTGAGTGAATGTCTAATGTGATAATGCTCAAATGCGTTAATGCGACAATAAATTAATTTTGAATATTTATGAAAACACCTAATGTGGCGCGAATGCCCGCACTACTTGATAATCATGGCAGAACGATAGATTATCTGCGCCTCGCGGTGACGGATAAATGCAATTTGCGTTGCTTTTATTGTATGCCGGAAGAAGGTATTAAGTTTGTCAAAAAACAGGAATTATTGTCGTATGAGGAGTTGCTGCGAATCATTCGGGTGTTGGCACAAAACGGCGTGCGTAAGGTGCGAATCACGGGCGGCGAACCTTTTCTCCGTAAAGATATTATGTCTTTTTTGCGTGAATTGGTAGCCATAGAAGGCATTGATAAAGTGGCAGTTACGACAAATGGAACGCTAACACTCCCCTATTTGGATGAGTTGCTGGATTTGGGGATTCGCTCTTTCAATTTGAGTATTGATAGCCTCGACCCAAAACGTTTTTATGAGATTACTCGACGCGATTATTTTGATAAAGTTTGGGCATGTTATGAAGCGATGCTAAAGCGTGATGTTGACCTAAAATTAAATGCTGTTGTGATGGCAGAGCAGAATATTGACGATATTATTCCAATGATAAAATTGGGCGAAAAACATGAGGTTGCCGTCCGTTTTATCGAAGAAATGCCCTTCAATGGTGCAGGGATGCACTACAAAAAATTAGATTGGACTTACCCACAAATCCTCGAACATATACAAGCCTATTTTCCAAAAATCAATAAGCAAATAGACCCAAAAAATTCTACTTCTTTTAATTATCAAGTCGATGGTTTTGTGGGAACTTTCGGAATTATTCCAGCTTATACGCGCTCGTTTTGCGGTACGTGCAATCGCTTACGTATGACCCCGAAAGGCATGATTAAAACTTGTCTGTACGATGACGGTGTATTCAACCTCCGCGACCTACTACGTGCCGGAGCAACTGACAATGAGTTATTTATGGCAGTCCAACAAGCTATTAGCCACCGCGCTAAAGATGGTTTTGAAGCAGAGGCAAGGCGCAAGAATAATTCTTTGGTAACAGAATCTATGGCGACGATTGGGGGGTGAAGCGCAACGCAGACATTCCTATCTGTGTTGTATGAGGTACAGACAAGAATGCCTGTCTTACGTGGGCATTCCCGTCAAATACATCTTCTTCATTCGTCCTTCAGTAATACGTTTTTCCCATTTATAATCTTCTGTTTGAATGTCACTTATCAGTTCGTCCAAATCTTTCCTCGTATAAGTTCGCACATTAGAAATCGAACCATCCCAAGCATAACAAATTGGAATAATCGGCATCAAATAAGTAAATACCAACTGCTGCCAAGTCATCGGACGTACCAAAGGCGTAATGAACAAACACATCAAAAAAGTAATCGGAAAAGAGAGCATCAAGGCGGGTAAAATCGGTGCGCTATTATCACTCAATTCAAAAATACATATCGGCTGTTTATCATCTTGTGCGCTTTGTAAGATTTGCTTTGCAGCTTCGGGTTTCATATGATGAAAACTACAAATCATGGTTCTAAGTCCTTGCTTATCAGCACCTATCTTCGTGACATCTACGGGCTGCGTTTCGTAACTGATATTATCTTTTTCGGAATTAAAACGCGCTGCAGCTTCCAAATTTGGGTATAAATCTGAGAGTGTGAGTTCCACATTTTTGCGCTCATATTTCTCTTCTAATATCTGCACCACTTCCGGCATAGGTCCGCCACTCCCCGAACACAAATCAATGATTTTCGTCTCGCCGGATGCACTTAATGCGCCGTTAATGATTTCCGCCAATTCCTCACTCGTTCCCATGATGCGGTGCATAACCACAATAAGTCGCGTCATACGCACCCGCAGCCAATTTGGAAACCAACTAAAATCCTCAAATTCAAATAAATGTATTCGTTTCATGGCTTAATTTCGAATTTTGAATGAATGAATTTTGAATATTTTAACTCTTATCTCTCGTCTCTCTTTTCTATTCTCTCGTCTCAAGTCTCTCGTAATCTTCCGGCGTATCCACATCTCTCAAAATATGGTCATTCGGCATATCAATTGTAACGATATGTTCTTTATTCGCTTGAATAATTTCCTTACAACCTTCCATGTTTTTATGCGTCAAAATTACTTCGCGATAGTGTGCGGAAAAAATGACGGGATTTCCTTTTTTTTGGTCAAAAAACGGTACAATAATACATTTTTTATTTAATAAATATATATTCTCGAATGCCTTAATAATTAGATTATAATCTTCGGAAGTAATCAATGGTTGGTCAGCAAGACAAATCATATAGCCCGTCGCGTTTTCTGATGCTGCTGCTACACCTACTTGAATGGAAGTTGTCATACCTCGTTGATAATCAGGATTTACGACGACTTTTATTTGCTCGTTTTCTTGTCCGTTTAATAAGTTATTATCATTATTTTCCATCACAATCACGAGTTGCGACTGCTTTGAGTGCCACAGATTGAGCATGATGTGATTGACGAGCGGCTTTCCTTTATATAATAAAAATCGCTTATCCGTATCGCCCATGCGTTTCGATTCTCCTGCTGCTAAAAGTATTGCGCTGACCAATGAATGAATTTTATTGAGTGAAACGAAATTCCGTACTTGTTTCGGGAAATGAATGAATTCGTAGCGTAATGCCTCCGGCTTGCGCTGCGTTAGTTTGCGATAGTACGCGGCGCAAGCCGGAGGCGTTACGCTACTTGATATAATCGCTCGGTACTTTTTCAAATTTTACCTTGCACCCATCACAACAAAAATACACCTTTTCTCCCTCGTGTTCCAAGACATATTTTGCCGTACTTTTTTGAATGGGAATATTACAAACGGGATTCATATAATAATCATCATTGAGTGCAATGGCTTCGTCATTTGCGGGCTTTGCGGCTTCCTCTTCGCTGCGAAATTCCTGTATAATTTGCGCCAAAATACTCACCGCGACTTCTTCGGGCAATTTCGCACCAATATCCAATCCTGCAGGTGTTTTTATTTGGGTCAATTGTTCAAATGTCACGTCTCTATCGCGCAAATCTGCGAAAATCGCATTGGCTTTTTTGCGACTCGCCACAAATGATATATAACTTTTGCCCATTATTATCGCCTTGTGCAATGCGTCCACATCGCCATGCCCTTGTGTGCATACGATGAGGTGGCTGTTTTCGTGCAAATGTTTGTTCTCCAAATCGGCAAGTGCATAAAGATTATCCGCAGTTGGAAACACGACTTTATCAGGTACATTCATCACTACACTGACCGTGTAATCCATTGCTTTTGAGATTTTTGCGAGTGCCATAGCGATATGCGAATTGCCAAAAATCACGATATGCGGCTTCGGCAAAACAGGTTCAATATAAACATCAACCTCGCCACCGCTTTGACAAGTCATCGTATAAATTTTGGTGTGGCGCATGGTGTTTTCCTGTGTATTCGGACTGATAGAAACGAACCGCGGCTTGCCATCGCGCAGCGATTCAAGGGCTTCTTTTAACACAATTCCTTGCGTACATCCGCCCCCAATCCAGCCATGAATATTGCCATCTTTCGTGATAATCGCCTTATCGCCCGGCTTCCCCGACGAGGGCATCGTGCGACGCACAATGAAGGCGGTCGCGTAGGCTTCGTTGCTTGCTTTGAGTATTAAAGCTTTTTCTAAAAATGTATTCATAATTTAGTCGATAGTACTCGCACAGGCGATTGCAATCGCCTGTACGACGATTCTATCAATATTTAATTTTATCTGCTTTGTTTGCCCATGAATTAAAAACTGCTACACCCTCTTCTCTCGATAATTGTAGGGTAGCAATTTGGCGGTCTTTTACAGGTAGTGGAATTTCTTTATATATAAAATCGTCGTCAAACCCGATGGCGGCGGCATCTTCTCTACCGGCAGCAAAAAATATGCGTTCGGGTCGCGCCCAATATATTGCGCCCAAACACATCGGGCAAGGCTCACATGATGTGTAAACCGTGCAGCCCTCCAATTGGAAAGAATTCAAATTTTTGCATGCGTCTCTAATTGCAACTACTTCGGCGTGTGCAGTGGGGTCATTCGTAGAAGTGACTTTATTGTTTCCTCTACCTACAATTTTACCGTTTCTATCTACGATAACCGCCCCGAAAGGTCCGCCGTCGTTCGATTCCATACCTTTTCTGGCAATGGCAATCGCCTCACTCATATATTGCTTATCTTTTTCAGTCATCGTTCCTATGTGAAAGAAATTAAATAGAGTATGTAAAATATTAGGGGCAACTTAATATGTTAAGCTGCCTTTTTTCGATATTTTTGTTGATTGCGTAGGATGACAAAATTGATAAAATCCGCCCAGTCTCCATTCTTTTTGACGGCTCTTGCATCCATCATGTTTTGCGCTCCTTCCATTGACCACCTCATACGAGTGTGTAAAATATTAGGGGAACTTTAATTTGTCTGAATGTATCATAAGTTCGTGGCATTAAAGGTACGTTAGGGAAGAGGAAGAAAATAATCTACCCCAAATGAAGAAGT
>ENA-ORXM01002241-ORXM01002241.1-marine-metagenome-genome-assembly--contig:-NODE-2241-length-23366-cov-6.231354_pt1 | contig 23366 bp, 18 predicted proteins | sample MGYA00237867_ERZ511480 | MGnify/ENA primary metagenome ERZ511480 (study PRJEB26309, sample SAMN06266103) | marine metagenome | isolation source: Algal blade | place: United Kingdom:Sidmouth, United...
AGTGCCGATCTCGTGATAGGCCATCTGCTTGCCGTTGACGGTCTGGTACTGCTTGGTGAGAGGTGCGGTGCTCATGCGGCGATTCTGGTGGCGACTGTTAGCTTCTGTCAAAGCGACCAACGTGGAGATCTCCCATGCCTGATGCACCCGCCATTCCCGTCCATTTCATCGCCCACTTCACGGTGAACGACACCGACGGTTATCGCCAGTACGAGAAGGGGTTCTTCCCGGTTCTGAAACCATACGGCGCCCGGTTCGTGACCTTCGATGACAATGTGACGGTGCTCGAAGGTGAACGCACTGCCGGGCGAACGGTGATCATCGAGTTCCCGTCCGAAGAGATCTTGATGCAATGGTGGGATTCCGACGAGTACACCGAACTGGCCAAGCTGCGTCACGCCAGCGTGACCACCCACTCGGTCAGCATCGTGCACGGCATGGCGCCGCGCTGAAGCTTGTCAGCCGGCTCGGCTGCGCAACAAGAATCGTTGGATCTTGCCACTGGGCGTCTTCGGTAGCTCCTGCACGAACTCGATCTGGCGCGGAAACGCATGCTTGCCCAAACTGCTGCGGACATGCTCGGTGAGCTCGACACGCAGATCCTGGTCGCCATCGACACCAGGGTGTAGCACCACGAATGCGGCCACGATCTCGCCTCGCTGCTCATCGGGCAGCCCCACCACTGCACTCTCGGCCACCGCCGCGTGCTCGAGCAATGAGCTTTCGACATCGAAGGGGCCAATGCGGTACCCCGCCGATGAGATCACGTCGTCGCTGCGGCCCACGAAACTGATGTAGCCATCGTCGCTCTTCTCCACGGTGTCGCCGGTCAGGTAGTAGTCGCCGACCCAGCCCTGACCTTCGTCACCCAGGTAGCCGTCGAAGAAGAACAGTGGTGAGTCGGGCCGGTGGATGGCCAGAATGCCAGGTTGGCCATTTGGCACCGGCTCGCCGTTTTCGGTCACGACCTGCAACCGGAAACCCGGCATGGGGAAGCCAGCTGAGCCCGGCTGCACTGCATGATCGAGGCCGTGATGATTGGCCAAGACCATGCCGCATTCGGTTTGCCCGTACTGGTCGTAGAGCGGCACGCCTATCTGCTCGTCGAACCAGCGCATGACCTCGGGGTTCAACGGCTCGCCTGCGCTGGAGGCCACTCGAAGGCGACCTGCGAGCGGTTCGGCCACTGCGTCACCCGCCGCCATCAGCATGCGATAGGCGGTGGGTGCGCCGGCGAAGTTGTTGATGCCCATCTCTTGCACCAGCTCGACCGTGCTGTCGACCGTGAAGGGGCCATCGTGCAGCGTTGTCTGACGGCCGATCAACAGCGGTCCCAGAATCGCGAAGTACAGGCCATAGGCCCACCCGGGATCGGCAATGTTCCAGAACACATCGTTGGGCCGTACGTCGAGCCCAAAGGTCATGTACGCACCGATTCCCGCCAACGCCCGTAGCGGAATCTGTACGCCCTTGGGCAGCCCGGTCGTGCCCGAGGTCGACATCAACAACATGGGATCGTCGCCGGTGCGCATGACGGGAGCGAAAGTCGTGGGCATAGCGTCGGTCTGGGCGCTGAAGTCGACGTCGCTTTGATAGGGCGCAGCCGCGTCGATGGTCAACACCATCGGTGTGTTGGCGAGGCCGTCGAGCTTGGGACGGTTCGCCATGTCGGTCACGACGATCTTGGCGTGCGAGGTCGACAGTCGGTGATCGATCGCCTGGGCCCCGAAGGCGGTGAATAACGGTTGATACACGGCGCCGGTGCGCAACACACCAAGAATGAGTCCGACCAGTTCGGGGATCCGGGGTAGGAGCCCAGACACAACATCGCCCGGCTTCACACCATTCTGAACGAGCAGGTTGGCGACCTGCGCCGATCGCGACTGCAGGTCCTCGAACGTATACGCGGCGCGCTCGCCAGCCGCATTGGCCCAACGCATCGCCACCAAGTCGTTGCCCACATGACGATCACAGCACTCGACGCACGCATTCACTGCTGTGGCAATTTCACCATCGAATGCACTGGTGAGAACACCGGCATCGAAACCGGCATAGAACTCGTGATAGTCGAGCCGATCGCTCATGGGGCGACCTTGCCACCCTTGAACACGAACTCGCTGGTCGGCTTGCGGTCGCTTGGTTGTTCCTTTTCCTGCAGCCCCTCGGGCAGTGCCGAGGCATCACCGCGATGTCCAATCACGAAGCCGCACAAGATCTCGGTTGTATCGCGATCGGCGCCGGTGGCCTGGTAGGCGGCGTCGAGATCGATGCCACCCAGCAGGTGCACCGACAACCCGAGCATGGTGGCCTGCAGCGTCAGGCTCATCACGGCGGCACCGGTGTCGAAGTCACGGGTGCGTGCCATGAAGTCCTGCAGCTCGGTGCGGGCCAGCACCAGACCAACGACAGGTGCGGTGGCGGCCCAGTTGCGGTTGAACTCCATGAACGAGTCCAGGATCGGCTGGCGACCGGGCCCATCGGTGTCATAGGCGAACATCCACGGCTGGTTGTTCATCCACGAAGGTGTCCACCGAGCGGCTTCGAACAATGCATCGAGTTGCTCCACGGTGACAGGAGCGTCGGTGAATGATCGGGGCGACCATCGATCCAGGAACACGCTGTTGGTGAGTGGCGACGATGTTGTGCGTTCGGCCATGAGATGAAGCCCTTCAGTTTCTGTTCACGACTGCTTCCGATGCATCACGATCGATAACACCGGCCAGTCGCAGGAGACGGTATCTGCCGTACAACGTCACGATCAAGGTGAGCAGGGCGAGCAGGAACAACGTCAGAATGACGCCAGGTCCACCATTGCTGGTTTGGCCAGCGATCCAGAGCGGCCGGTCGCGTCACCCTCAACACAGGTTTCCAATGCGATCCTGATGTCCGGCTCAGCCAGGTGTGTGATGATGGAGAGGCACACAGCCATGCGTACCAGCGAGGAAAACAAACGATGAAGCAATTGACCGGGGTCGACGTCGGGTTTCTGTTGATGGAAACGCCCAACGCGTATGGCCATGTCAATGGACTCAGTATCTATCAGCGGCCGTCTCCGGACTTCGATCCGTTCACCGAGGTGCGCAACCGTCTGAACATCATGGTTGGACATCTCGAACCCTTGCGCCGCAAGGTCGTCGAGGTGCCGCTCGAACTCGATCGGCCCTATTGGGTCGAAGACGACGAGTTCGACCTCGACTACCACGTGCGTCATCTCGGATTGGCTCCCCCAGGGGCAGCGGACCAGCTCGCCGAGCAAGTCGCACGCATTGTTGGTCGCAAGATGGATCGTTCGCGCCCGCTGTGGGAGGCCTACGTGATCGAGGGCTTGGCCGACGGTCGTTGGGCACTGTTGCAGAAGACGCACCACGCCACGATCGACGGCGCTTCGGGTGTGATCATGCTGCGAATGTTCACCGACCTGACACCCGACGCCGAGTACGGCTACCAGGCCAAGGAATGGCAGGGAGAAGCCCCGCCATCGCAGGCGGAGATGTTGCAGCGCGCCGGGCGTAACCTGGTCATGAACCCCTTTCGTGGTGTTCGGCTGGGGCTCGGCCTGGTGCGAGATGCGGCCGACGCCGCCGGGATCACCAGCGTGAGTGATGTGGCAGTTCGTGCTCGCGACGGTGTGGGTACTCTTGCCAAGCTGGTCGACCCCGACAAAGAGCGCCGTCAGTCAGTCAACCTGCCGGTGAGTTCGGCACCGAGCACCCCCTGGAACAAGGCCATCTCGCCGCATCGTCGTTTTGCGATGCGATCTGCTTCGCTCGCCAACCTGAAACGTCTCAAGGACGTGACCGGCGGAACCCTGAACGACGTGGTCATGGCGGTGTGTGCTGGTGCCTTACGCGCCTACTTGATCGAGCACGACGCGCTTCCCGAGGGTCCGCTGCGAGCCATGGTGCCGGTGTCGATACGAACCGGCGAGGAAGAAGATCCGTGGACGAACCGGGTATCGGGCATCGTGGCCGAACTGCCGACGAACTGCGACGATCCGATCGAGCGAGTAGCGCTGTGTCGAGAAGCCATGAACGAAGCGAAGCGACAATTCGAGCTGGTGCCGGCCGATGCCCTGTCACAAGCGACCGACCTGACGTCGCCGGTGGTGGCGGCGTCGGCGATCCGTCTGGTGTCGCGACTCAAGCTCGCCGACCGGGTGAACTCGCCGATCAATGTGGTGATCTCGAACGTGCCAGGCCCACGCGAAGACCTCTACTTTGCCGGGGCGAAACTCGACGCCTACATTCCGGTGTCCACGGTCAGCGATGGCATAGGGCTGAACATCACCGTGCACAGCTACAAGGATCGACTCGACTTCGGCCTGATCTCGGACCGCTACCTGGTGCCCGATCTGTGGCACCTGGTCGATCTGCACATCGACGAGATCGCTCGACTATTCGAAGCCACCGGAGCCGAGTGGGCAGAGGAACCTGTGGCACCGCCGATGCGGTTCGGCGGCGACGGAGTCGAGCCGGTTGCCGCCAGCTCGACCGATGTCGAGGCCATGATCGCCGCCCGAGCGCAACTCGAGGCCCGCATCACCGAATCGACGCCAGCTCCACCAGCCAAGAAACGCGCAGCCACCCGCCGCAAGCCCGCCGCGGTCAAGAAGAAGCCTGCGGCCAAGAAGAAGCCCGCGGCCAAAAAGAAGCCTGCGGTCGAGAAGGCCGCCGCCAAGAAGCCGGCGGCCAAGAAGAAGCCCGCGGCCAAGAAGGCCGCCGCAAGGCGCAAGCCTGCGACCAAGAAGAAGACAGCTTGATCGACGTCGCGTCCGGTCTTCTTTGCCGACGCAGTAGTTCACCTGACAGTCTGGCGACGTGACCGGACTGCTATCGCCCTACCGAGTGCTCGACTTGACCGACGGGCGAGCCGAACTGGCCACGTTCATCCTGGCTGGCATGGGCGCCGACGTGATCATGGTCGAACCTCCCCAGGGTCGATCGTCGCGCCGGGCGGCGCCGCTGGCCCAGGGCGAACCCGAGTCGATGGCCAGCCTGGCGTTCCAGTCGTACAACCGAGGCAAGCGCAGCGTGGTCGTGGACCTCGACACCGACGACGGGCGTGATGACCTGCTGGCACTCGCCGCCACCGCGGACTTCGTGTTCGAGAATGCCGGGCCCGGCGCCATGGACGCGGACGGAATCGGCTTCGACGCACTGTCGACAGCACGACCCGACCTGGTCTACGTGGCGCTGTCGCCATTCGGCCAGACCGGCCCCTACGCCGATCATGCAGCGACCGACCTGACGTTGGCGGCGATGGGCGGCGCCATGGCGTTGAACGGCGACCGCGACCGGCGACCGGTACGGGTCACGGTGCCACAGACCTGGCATCATGCTGCGGCCGAAAGCGCACTGGGCGCCATGATCGCCCACGAGCGGCGCTTGGCCACCGGCGAAGCGCAGTTCGTGGACATGGCCGTGCAGACCGCAGTCTTCTGGACCGGCCTGAACGCCATGATCTCCTCGGCGATCGACGGCCGGAACCTGGAGCGCGGCGGCACGGCGTTACAGCTCAGCACGATCACCGCCGAGCTGGTGTACCCGTGTGCCGACGGTGAGATCTGCATGTTCTTCATGGGAGCCACGCTGCTGGGGCTCGTGCCGTGGATGCAGCAGAACGGCGTTGTCGATGCCGACTGGGTGGCTTCGGAAGACTGGACTACCTATGAACAACGCATTCTGGGCGGCCAGCCAACCACGATTGCGATCGAGGAACTGCGGGCCAAGATCACCGAGTTGACCCGCAGCCTGACCAAGGCCGAGATATTCGCCGGGGCACAGGAACGCAGAATGACGCTCGTGCCCGTGAACACGGCGGCGGACACCATGGCCATGGAACAGCTCACCGTTCGCTGCTACTGGGACGATCTCGAGCTGGCCAGTGGAACCAAGGTGCGTGCGCCGGGCCCGTTCGCCAAGCTCTCGAACACCCCGATCTCATGGTCGGGTTCGGCGCCGGAGATCGGCCAACACACCGCCGAGATCTTTGGCGACCTGGCGGTCAAGCCGGCTACGGTCCCGGCTGAGCCCCGGCGGAAACTCCCGCTCGAGGGGATCAAGGTCGCCGACTTCTCGTGGATCGGCGTTGGGCCCATCACCGCCAAGTCTCTCGCTGATCATGGTGCCACGGTCGTGCACATCGAGAGCGAGTCGCCCGCCGATCGGCTTCGGCTGGTGGGACCGTTCACCGATGACATCGCAGGCATCAATCGGTGCCAGTTCTTTGGTTCGTTCAACACCTCCAAATTGTCATTGCAGCTCAACCTGAAGCATCCCAACGGCAACCAGATTGCTCGCCGAGCTCTGGACTGGTGCGATATTGCGCTCGACTCGTTCACCGCTGGGACAATGGACCGGTTGGGACTGGGCTACGAAACAGTCCGTGAATCGAACCCCGAGATCATCATGGCCACCACCTGTCTGTTCGGCCAGACCGGACCAGTGGCAGCACTTGCCGGCTACGGCTACCACGCCGCCGCGATCAGTGGTTTCTACGAGATGACCGGGTGGGACGATCGTGCGCCCGGCGGTCCCTGGAATGCGTACACCGACACCATTGCACCCCGCTTCTTGACCACCACGTTGCTGGCAGCTCTCGATCACCGTCGCCGCACGGGCCAGGGGCAGTTCATCGACCAAGCACAAATGGAATCGGCATTGCACTTCCAATCGCCGCAGCTGCTCGACGTGCAGCTGTCGGGTCGCAGCGCCCGCCGCAACGGCAACTTCGACCCGGCCTATGCGCCTCACGATTCGTATCCGTGTGCGGGTGACGATCAGTGGTGTGCCATTGCCATAGAGACCAACGAGCAGTGGCAGAGCTTGTGCCGGGTGATGGGCGAAGCAACCTGGGCCAACGATCCCTCATTCGCCGAGGTGGCGTCTCGTCAGCAGCGCCATGAACAGATCGACGCTCGGCTCGGCGAATTCACGCGCCAACACGAGCCACGAGATCTGATGCTCTTGCTACAGCAGCACGGCATTCCTGCGGGCATGGTGCAGCGCTCGAGTGATCACCTGGTCGATCCGCAGTTGGCGCATCGCAACTTCTTCCGCCGAATGCAACATCCTGAAATGGGTGAGGTTCCCTACGAGGGCCACCAATACAGGATCAGCGGCTATGACAACGGGCCACGCATGCCGGCGCCCTGCCTGGGCGAGCACACGTTCGAAGTGTTGACCGATGTGCTGGGTATGTCGGTCGAAGAAGCCAGTGAGGTGCTGATCAGCGGGGCGTGCGGTTGAGGATCACCGGCACGTTGCGTGGCCCGCGAATCTGACCGTTGGCCGGGTGACGCACGGCATCGGGCCGCCCGCATGGTCGACTTCGTAAGCCATGACCAGAACCTCGTGCATCCAGCCGTGGATCTAACCCAGCCGAAAGACCGAGCCCCCGAAAGACGAGGCGTAGAGCGCACCGTCGGCACCGGTCGCAATCGAGACCAGTTCGCTGACCCGGCCGAGTTCTATCGCTCGTTGCTCGCTGTCGCCGCGCCCGTCGATAGCGAAGATCTGACCGCTACAGAAGTCGCCGTACACGTACCAGCCATCGAGTTCGGGGATCGACGGGTCACGGGAAACGGCGCCACCGCTGATCGAACATCTGCCGTTGGACCGGTCGTAGGTGAAGAACGGTTCGGTATGGCCATTGGATGGTTGGTCGCGGTTGAATGCCTCGAAGCCTTCGAACGCACTCCAGCCGAAGCTGAGGCCTCTACCGGCGTTCATCCCGTCTGCGGCGCGAGCGGCGTCGATCTCTTCCCATTCGTTCTGACCCACATCGGCGATCCAGAGGTCGCCGGTTACCGAGTCGAACGAGAACTTCCACGGGTTTCGCAGGCCATAGGACCAGATTGCCGGGTCGGCGTCGTCATCGTCGACAAATGGGTTGTCGCTCGGGATCGTAAAGGGAGCGCTGTCGTTGGCTCGTGGGTCGACTCGCAAGATCTTACCGAGCGGCGTGGACAGGTCCAGTGCGGCGCGGTTGGGGTCGTTTCGGCTTCCGCCATCACCGAAGCCGAGATAGAGATGACCGTCGGGTCCGAAGTCGACCTCGCCACCGTTGTGGTTGTTGAACGGTTGTTCGACGATCATGAGTGTTCGTTCGGAACCGGCGTCGGCCGCACCGGACTCGGCGTCGACCTCGAACTCGGCGATAACCGAGTTGCTGTCGCGATCTGTGTAGTGGACATACAGCAGGTCATCCGAAGGATGAAACGCTGCGCCCAGGAAACCACGCTCGCCTTGAACGAACGTCTGGTCGCTGATGTCGAGGATCGTTGCACCGGAAGTCGTGGCCGACTCGATGGCCGTGAGGGTGCCAGACGCCTGAACCACGAACACTCGATCATCGCCGGGGCGCACGATCACATCGACCGGACGATCGAAGTCGCCAATGCTGGTCAGCGTCACCTCTGTCGGGTCACCAACGGGTTCCGCCGGCTCAGCTGCCCCTTCGTCGCCCGCTCTACCGTCGGCTTGGGCTGCGGCTGACTGGCTTGATCGAGTGGGTGCTGCTGCGTCGGGTTCGTTTGGATCGGTGGGTTCGTCGGCTGGTGGCGTGGCGTCGGTGGCGACGGGCTCGCCATTGCTCGAACAGGCCACCAGCAAGGTCATCGCCGCAATGATCACCAGGGCGAAGCCAACAACAGGGTGGAGCCGAGCACGACGTGGATTTTGCATCGCCTTCAGTCTGCTGCGTTTCGGCAGCGATTTGTACGCGGCCAGGACTACTACAGTCTGCGCTGATGACCGTGTTGTACGAGACCAATGTCGATGACATGGATCCGCGTTTGTGGCCCAACGTCCTCGATCGACTGCTGGAGGAAGGGGCGCTCGATGCGTGGGTCACACCGATCATCATGAAGAAGGGCCGGCCTGCCTTCACGCTGAGCGTGTTGTGTGACGAAGCCCACGCGGAGACTATGCGAACCACGATCTTTCGCGAAACCACCACGATCGGCATTCGCGAGCTCAACGTCGATCGACATGTGCTCGATCGCACGCAATCCACGATCGAGCTCCATGGCTGCGAGATCGGGGTGAAGACCGCACTGCTCGATGGAGAGGTCGTGAATCGCAGCGTCGAGTGGGACGATGTCGCCGCCACCGCCAAGGCAAATGGACTCTCGGCCAAAGAAGTACTGGCCGCGGCCAATGCACTCGTGGCCGACCGAGATGGCGAATCCGAGTAGCTCCCCGCTTGCAACTGTGCTGATCCAACCGTCATGATCGAGGCACCTACTGCGGGGGAATCACGAACCATGAATGTCACCGAAATCGATGTGCTGTCGAACCGGGCGTACGCCGAAGGCGTTCCCCATACTCTGCTGGACCGGCTGCGCGAAGAACGCCCGATTCACCACCAGCAGATCCCCGACGAGCGCCTCTTCGATGCGGCGTGGGTGCTTACTCGTCACGAAGACGTGCTGGCGGTGAGCAAGGACACCGCCAACTTCATCAACGGCCACGGCTTGAATCTGCGCGGCAACTACAGTGACGACGAGGACCGGCACCTGCTGAACCTCGATGATCCCGAGCATCTCCGACTGCGTCGCATGACCAACAAGGGCTTCACGCCCCGCGTGGTGCGCCGCTACACCGAGCACTATCACGACATGGCTGGTGTGCTCATGGACCAGGCCATCGCCGGCGGCCACCAAGGGGTCGACGGGGGAGTGGTCGACTTCGACGCCGTCGATGACCTCTCGGTGCCGATGCCGTTGTTGGCGATCTGTGAGTTGCTCGGCACCACTCCATCGGATCGCGAGCAGCTGGTGGCGTGGAGCAATGCCATCATCACCAACGACGATCCCGACTACTCGCCGTCGGACCAAGCCCGCGAGCAGGCCAACATGGAAATGCAGGCCTACATCCGCCAGATGTACGCCGATCGAGTCGAGACTCCGGGTGATGACATGGCTTCGATGCTGGTCGAGAACGTGCAGCGTGGCGAGCTGACCGCCGAGGAGTACGGCGGCTACGTCGGGCTCTTGTTCGTAGCCGGCAACGAGACCACTCGTAATAACATCAGCCACGGGCTGTTGCAACTGGCCAAGAACCCCGAGCAGTACGAACTGCTCAAGACCGGCGACTACTGGGACAGCGCGGTCGAAGAGATGATCCGCTGGGCAGCGCCGGTCATTTACATGAGCCGCACCGCCACCGACGACGTCGAATACGGCGGCCATCAGATCCGCAAGGACGACCGGGTGGTGCTGCACTATGCAGCGGCAAACCGTGATCCGTCGGTGTTCGAGAACCCACACAAGTTCGACATCACCCGTGATCCGAACCCGCACCTGTCCTTCGGCTTCGGGGCGCACTTCTGCCTGGGCGCTCACCTGGCTCGCTTGGAGACACGCTGTCTGCTCGAAGAGTTCGTGCGCCGAGTCGAGTCCTTCGAGCTGGCCGAACCCGAGTCCTACGTGCGCTCCAGTTTCATCAGCGGCATCAAACGCCTCCCACTTTCGGTCAACCTCAAGGAACCGGCCAGCGTCTGAGATCGGCCGACGCCGGGTGGGGGTATCGCTTGTGGCATGGACGCATTGGTTCTATGGTGCGAACACGGGCATGAAGACAATTGAAGGATTCAACCATGTCGTCTGTCCCCCGTTATGCGAGCCGTTGCCCCCGGAGGCGAGGCAGATCGATTGCCCTCGTCGCAGTAGTGAGTCTTCTCGCAGTGCTGTGCTCGCCGGTGAGCGCTGATGCGCTCGAAGATGGCGAGTTCGACGGCGCGGTGGTGTACCTGGTCAACCTCGAGAGCGGGCGCTATCTCGATGGCGATGGTGATGGTTCGGTCAAGCAGTCGCTGACACCCAAAGCCGACGACCGGTGGGTCATGAGCGAAGTCAGCCCCGGCGTGTACAACTTCTACAACACTGATCTGGGCCGCTGGCTCGACGCCGACGGTGCAGATCGCGATTTCGACGTGAATCTCTCCGACAACAACTTCGATGCGGATACTCAATGGCAGGTCATTGCCGCCGGCGATGGCATCTATGAGATCGTGAGCGCCGAATATGGACAATGGCTCGATGCCGACTACGGCGCCGACTATCAGGTCAACCTGACCACCGGCGGTGATGAGCCCGACGCTCGTTGGTACATCGCACTCGCCAACCCGACTGTCGATCAGCTCGACGGCGCCACGGTCCTGCTCTCCAATGCATCGACCGGCCGGTATCTCGACGGCGACGCAAACACCGTCGACCAATCCGTTGCCCCCAAGGCCGATGACTACTGGGTCGTCGAAGGTGACAGCAGCAGCGGATTCACATTCCGCAGCGTGGCGCAGGACCGTCTTCTTCACGGCGATCTTTCCGATGTGAGCGTGAATGGGTCTGGCGGCTTCGACACGATCTGGGATCTGAACCAACGAGCCGACGGCAGCTATGAGATCCTGAACGGACTGTACGGACAGTGGCTCGACGCCGATTATGCCGACCAGAACTACAACGTGGATCTCACGCCCAATGGCACCGATGTCGATGCCGCATGGCACATCCTGGTGCTCGACACCGACCTGGGCTGCGTGACCGAGAACTTCGCGGAGATCGACGACGTACTGCTGTGCATCAACGCTGGCGACGCATTCGTTCACCTACAGGCGTGGCAGGACATCGCCGACGCCAATGGCGGGATCCGGGCCTCGGGTACACCCGGTTACGACGCTTCAGCCGACTATGTCGCCACATTGCTGGAAGAGGCAGGTCTGATCGTGACTCGTCAGGAGTTCGACTTCAGCCTGTACACCGAGAACTCGGTATTGCTCACCGCCGATGGTGTCGACATAGAAACTCAGTCGGTCTCATTTGCCGCCGCAGGTGGTGTGCTCGACGGCCAGATCGTGCCGGTCGACCTGGACTTGGGCCTGGACAATGCGTCGACGTCTGGCTGCGAAGCCGAGGACTTCGATGCCGTGGATCTGTCGGGTCCAACCGACGTGGTCTTGGTACAACGCGGCGCGTGCGCGTTTGCCGACAAGGCGCTGAACGCGCAAGCAGCTGGTGCCGAGGCGGTCGTGATCTTCAACCAAGGCAACACCGAAGACCGCAAGGAGATCATCGGCGCCACACTTGGTTCCGGAGTCGTGGGTGTTGTCGCGATCCCGGTCTTGGACATCTCCTACGACGATGGTGTCGCGCTGACCGATGCCGCACTGGTCACCGTTGCCCTCGATGCAACCACCGAGACCAACACGACCGAGAACATCATCGCCGACTTCCCCGGACTCAATCTGGGGAACGTGGTGATGACGGGCGCCCACCTGGACTCGGTCACCGAAGGTCCAGGCATCCAGGACAACGGCACCGGCTCGGCCGCATTGCTCACCATTGCGTTGGCATTGGCGAACAACGAGAGCTATGTGCCCCAGAACAGCTTGCGATTCGCTTGGTGGGGCGCCGAAGAGTCGGGCCTCATCGGGTCGACCGAATACATCTTCAATCCCGACTTCGGGATCAGCGACGAGGACTACGCCGCCCTGGCCGCCTATGTGAACTTCGACATGGTGGCTTCCCCGAATCACATATTCGGGGTCTATGACGCCGACGAGTCGACGTTCGTGGCTTCGGCGCCGGTGCCTCCGGGATCGGCTGCACTCGAGGATCTCTTCGAGGCGTACTACACGATCGAGGGTGTGCCCTATGACGACTCGGAGTTCTCGGGTCGCTCGGACTACCAGGCATTCATCAGCGTCGGCATTCCGGCCAGTGGCCTGTTCACCGGCGCCGAGGGCATCAAGACCGATCTGCAGGCTTCGATATGGGGCGGCACGGTGGGCGACCAATACGACCCGTGTTATCACCTTGCCTGCGACACCATCGACAATGTGGCATTCGATGTACTCGAGGAGAACATCGACGCCATTGCCTACGCCCTGATCAACCTGGCTGCCTCTACCGAAGCAGTCAACGGTGTCGCTGGCACCGATATCGAAGGCACCACACCCGACGAAGTCATCTTCGACGGCCCTCAGGGCACGTTCGTGGGTGAACTCGGAGGTGGCGCCAGCGACATCGCCCACGGCCACCCCCTCGAGTAGCCCGTCGATCGACATCTACGAGCGTCAGCGGACACGAGGTGTCCGCTGACGCTCACAGAACTCAGGAAAATTCCGTGCGGATGGCTTCGGTGTGTTCGCCGATGGTGGGCACGCGTCCAGCGGGTCGTTCGCTCATGTCGGGGAGCTCGGTCCAGCGCACAGGGTGAGCGGGAAGCTCGACGGTCTGGTCGGTGCTGGTGTGCACGGTACGTCGGCGTAATGCGGGGTGATCGGACAGATCACCGAGCGAGCTGACGTTGCCGAAGGCAATCGACGCGTCGGCCAGGCGACGTTGGAAGGCCTCGCTGGTGAGCTGCGCGATGATTGCGCCCATCCGCAGTTCCAGCGCGTCGCGGTTCTCGACGCGGTTGGTGTTGGAATCGAAGCGGGCGTCGATGGCCATCTCGGGAGACTCCAGCACGGATTCGCACAGCCGCACCCATTCGCGCTCGTTCTGAATCGAGATGAGGGTCAGCTTCCCCTCGCTGGTCTCGAAGGCGCCGTAGGGCGCGATGGTGGGGTGCTTGAGCCCTACTCGTTTCGGGCCGCCAGCGCCGAAGTCGTGTTGCGCCAGCGGCACGGTCATCCAGTCGGCGGCGACGTCGAACAGCGACACCCGAACGCCAGAGCCTCGGCCGGTGATGCCCCGCTGGATGATGGCTTCGAGCACCCCGTAGTACGCCGTCATACCGGTGCCGGCATCGACCATCGACACCCCGATACGGCCGAGTTCGGTCGGCCCGCCGGAGATGGTGATGAGCCCCGACTCGGCTTGCACCAACAGGTCATAGGCCTTCTTGTCGGCCACGTCGGGTGACTCGCCATAACCCGAGATATCGCACGTGATCAGCCGCTCATATTGCGACCGAAGCGAGTCGGAGCCGAAGCCGGCGCGTTCCAGCGCGCCCGGAGCCAGGTTCTGCACCAGCACATCAGCTTTGGCCAGGATGGCGTGCAGCAGCTCGGCGTCGGCTTGATCTTTGATGTCGAGCACGAGTGACTCTTTGCCCTGGTTGGCCCAGGCGAAGTACGAACTGTCGCCGTGAGCAGCATCGTCGTAACCACGAGCGAAGTCACCACCGGCTCGCTCGATCTTGATGACCCGGGCACCGGCATCGACCATGCGCGCCGTGCACAACGGAGCGGCCACCGCCTGCTCGATGGCAACGACGGTCAACCCGGCAAGCGGAAGCGTGGTCATGAGTTGGCCAGGCTAACGATTGAAGCTCTCACGCGCCTCGACTGCGGCCCGGTAGCTGCGCGTGAGCGCCGACTGATCGGCGTCGGCGAACGAGCTGGCGCGGTGCAGCGCATTGGCGGTGGCGTTCACGGCCTCTTTCACCATACGGGTGGTGGCCGGCGGCATCGAAGCGGCTCGGGCGGCCATCTCCGTTGCGGCGGCAACGGTTGCGCCTGGCTCGGCGATCTTGTCGATCAGGCCCCAGTCGAGAGCCATGTCGGGGCCCATCTTCTCGCACAGCAGCGTTATCTGCTTTGCCTTCGACGGACCCACCAGGGTGACCAGGCGGGGGAGTGCGCCCCACTGCAGGTTCAGGCCGATCTTGACCTCGGGCACATACAAGTAGGCGTCGCTGGCCAATACTCGCCAGTCACAAGCCAGTGCGATCGCACAACCGGCGCCCACGGCCAGGCCTTCCATGGCCGTCACGGTGATCTGCGGCATGTCTTCCCAGGCCTGGCACAGGCGTACGCCCCGGTAGAAGCGCTGGCGCGACGCCACATCGTCGAGTTCCTCCCACGTGGCTGGATCGTTCAGGTCGATGCCGGCCGAGAATGCATTGGGAGCACCACTCAGCACCACGGCCTGGGTTCGGAGATCATCGTGGAAGCGCCGAGCGACGTCGGTGAGTTCGAGAATGGTGGCCTGGTTGAAGGCATTGAGCGAGCCGTTGCGATCGAACGTGACGGTGGCGACATTTGCCTCGCGCTGAACGGTGACGTTCTCGTAGTCGATGCCGGCGAACGGGTCGTTTTGCATGCAGCCACCTTAGGCACGTCAGACTGTGGCATGGCGATGCCGAATCTCTCGAGGTGCACTAGCGCTGATTGCTGCTGCCTCCCGATGCCCAGCGCCGTCGCCTGGCCACTGATCCACCTGACGTGGCGGTTGGCTCTACCGCGGTTGATCCAGGCGCCCCTGCGAAGGGGCCGGTGATCTCGAAGGTTGTGCCTGGGTTCCGCTGTGAGCTCACGTACAGGCGTGTGCCCCACGGATCAAAGGCTGCGCCGGTCACCTCGGAGCCGTCTACGTCCATGCGCAGAAACGGTTCGACGGCGCCGTCGGTGGTGAGCACCACGACCTCCATGTTGCCGCCGTCCTCGCAGACGTACAGGTCGCCCGACGCCGACATCACGACGTTGTCGACACCGCTGAGCACCGGTGTCGGCGAGGTATCGATGTCGTAGAGCACCTCGAGATCATTGGTCGCAGGGGTATACCGCCACACCCGGTTGTCGCCCTTGGTGGTGAAGTAGAGCTGGCCGTTTTCGAACCACGCGCCTTCGCCGCCGGCGAATTGCTTCACGTCGTCGAGTTGGGTCCTGGTCGAGCCACCGGTGGCGTTCGGATCAGGGATCTGTTTCCAGCCGAGCCCGGTGGCCGTCTCGACCATGGCTTCGAGCAGACCGGTGGAGAGATCGCCCCAGGTGTCGGGCGTGAAGCGGTACAGGGCACCGTCGGACCGGTCTTCGGTCAAGTAGATCTTCTGCGCGCCGGGATCTGCGGCCGCGGCCTCGTGGGAGAAGGTGCCCATCGCCGGGCGGACGGTCGCTGGTCTCAGGCCGGCTGGGTCGCACTCCCATACCCGACCCTGGTCGTACTCCTCGCAGCTCAGCCATGTGCCCCACGGGGTCGGGCCGCCAGCGCAGTTGCGGCTGGTTCCCGACAGGATCTGGCGGGCCTCGACGATCGCACCCGCCGAGTCGAAGCGGATCATCGACACCCCGCCCAGGCCGTCGTTGGCTTCGTTGTTGGAAACATAGATCCAGCCGCCGCCGTCTTGGGAAAAGGTGGCGCCGCCATCGGGATTGGGGTGCCAGCGATAGCCGGTCTCGCCAACGACCTCGCCGGTGGTGGCCACGACCCGAGAGTTGAACCCGGGCGGAAGTCGCAAGCCGTTGCGGTCAGGTGCCAGCAAGTCACCGTTGGACTGGGCTCGAGAAATGCTGGGCAATGCGAGTCCACCGAGTAGCGCCAGACCAGTGCCAGCGGCTGCGGTCTGAACAAAGCGACGACGTTGCACCGTGCAAGGGTATTCGGGTCGCAGACTTGGTACGCCGCGCCCTGTATGGAAGCGTTGCCGGGATGGCAAACCCCTCACGGGCGCGTAGTTCGCTCGACCCAGATCAGTCACCGCTGGCTGATCGGGCACCCGAGGTGATTTCATCGCAAGCCTGGAAAGCGCTTGCCGTGGGTGCAGCTGGCTACGTGCTGGTCGGCTTCAACCTGACCGCCACCAACATCGCCTTCGACGACATCACCGCGTCGTTCCCGACCATCGCCGCGACCACGACCGCATTCGTCTCGTCGGGCTATCTCATCGGCACTGCTGCCTTCCTGCCATTGGCCGGACGTATCGCCGACCGTCAGGGTCGCGTCAAGATCTTTCAGCTGGGCATGGTGCTGTTCGCCATCTCGTCTGTCCTGTCGGCCCTTGCTCCGAACGTGTGGGTGCTGATCGCAGCGCGTGTAGTGCAGTCGGTCGCCGGCGCCCTCGTCATTCCGGCCTCGCTGTCGATGGTCTTGCCGTTGTTCCCCTCTACCCGTCGGCCGAGCGCGGTGGCGGCATGGGCTGCAGCGGGGCCGTTGTCGGCGGCCGTTGCACCCAGTGCATCGGCCGCGCTGTTGCAGTTCAGTAGCTGGCGCTGGCTCTATTTCCTGAGCGCACCCGTGTCGGTCGCGATCTGGTTGATCGGCCGCCGACGGTTGCAGGAAGTCACTGCACCCGACAAGGTCGGCACGCTCGACATCACCGGTGCCGTACTGGGCACGATGGGCATTGCGCTGGTCGTGCTCAGCGTCGGCAAGGGAGGCGACTGGGGGTGGGCCAGCCCGCTCACGATCTTCGCCTTCATCGTGGCCTGGGCCTTCATCGCCGCTTTCCTGGTTCAATCTCGGCGTCACCCTCAACCGCTCATCGACTTGAGCCTGTTCCGTATTCGCGAAGTGTGGATGACGAATTTGGCGAACACCTTGATTTCGCTGACGAGCTTGTCGATCTGGTTGGTATGGCCGCTGTACCTGAAACGCCTTTGGGGCTACTCGAACCTACAGATCGGTCTGGCGTTGACGGCCGGTCCGATCGCTGCAGCAACGATGACCCTGGTGGGTGGTCGAGTCGCCGACAAGTACGGTCATAGATGGCCGATACACATCGGCAGCCTGGTCATGGTGTTCTCGGTCGGCTGGTGCTGGCTGGTACTCGATCAGGACGGAAGTTATGTCACGTCGTTCCTGCCGGGCATCGCCACCTTCGGTTTCGGTTGGGGACTTTCGTCGCCCACGATGAACAGCTACGCACTCGAGGCGGTACCCGAGTCGACCTGGGGTTCGATGAACGCGGCATTCAACATGTTGCGCAACGTTGCGGGAGCCATCGGCGTTGCGGCGGCGGTGGCCTTTGTGGGAGCTGCAGATCGAGTCGATATTGTCGCCGCATTCGATCGAGCGTTTGCGTTCTTCTTTGCATCGACCGCGCTGGGAGCGCTGGTGATTTTCCTGTTCTACCCCCGGGCAACCACTATTGTCGGCTGAACGCCGAACATGATGTTGTGATCAAGGGTGGCACGGTTGTCGATGGCACCGGATCCGCTCCCCGCACCGAACGACCCGGCCGCCTCATTCGCCGCCACTAGCGAGAAGCGACGCAGCCAATACTGCAATCAATTCGTCATAGACATTGTGTCCGGCGAGGCGCATGCTGACCTCTCTGAGCCCAAATTCGAGCCCAGTTCACCAGAATCCGCATCGTGACGCTTGCAACGCTCACATGCACGAGATCCCAAGCACTACTCAACACCTCCGGCGCCCTGTTGCGCTCGGAAGAAAGTACAGCCGTGTCTTCTACGTATGACGCACCCCCTACGCCTCCTGGCCCCCAGCGCGGGCCGACGAACAACCGAACACTCATCATCGCCCTCGCCGCAGTCTCCCTGATAGCGATCGCGGCACCAGTGTCGGTGTATTTCCTCACCCGATCGAGCGACGACACCGCCCAAGTCGATTCCGGTGCCGATCCCATCGTGACCCCGACGCCGGATCCATTGAATCCGGCTGCTGTTGACACCACCGACACGACCGACGGCTCCGTTGCTTCAGGCGCCACCGAGAACCCGGCTGCAGTGGCCCCAGCCCCTACGCCGGTGCCCACGACTTCTGGCGCTGCGGCTCCTCCGGCTGCAGCTGCTGCGCCCGTGGTGCAAGAGTTGAGTAGCCAGTCGCCGAGTGTCTACCGCATCACCGGGATCACCGCGGGATCCTCGGTGAACGTTCGCCAGAGTGCGGGCACCGCCAATGCTCTGATCGGCACCATTCCCAGTAACGCAGTGGGGATCGCAGGCACTGGTCGGCGCGTGCTGGTCGACGGTAGCGAATGGCGCGAGATCCAGTTCCGAGATGGCACCGGATGGGTGTTCGGCGGTTATCTCGCACTTGCACCGGTTCCTGTGCCGACCTCGGCCGCTGCAGGCGCAGCCACTGCCACGGTGGCAACGCCTGTCCCCACCGTCGTGGTGCAAGCACTGGGTAACGAAACCGCAGGCCTGTACCGCGTGACCGGCGTGAGTGCTGGCGCATCGGTGAACGTTCGTGTCGAACCGGGCAGTCTTCAACTGCTGTTGGGCACGCTCCCAGGAGATACTGCCGCGGTTCCAACGACGGGTCGCCGCACCCAGGTCGATGGTGTCGAATGGCGCCAGATCGCTTTCCGAGACGGCACCGGATGGGTCGACGCACGCTTTCTCGAGCTGGTGACCGAGCCGCCCACGACCGTCACACTTCAAGCAGGTAGCGCCACCACGGTCGGTATTGTGCCGATGGGCTCGATCGTGGATCGCATCGTACTTCGGGCCGAACCCGGCATTGATCAGGCCTCGGTTGGCACCGTTGGGTCCTCTGTGGTCAACATCACCGCCACTGGCCGCACGGCCCAGGTCGGGACACAGCGGTGGTCAGAGATCACCGCCTCGGGTACAACCGGCTGGATCCAGACGCAGCAGACCATTTCGAATCCACGTTCGGCCCAACAGGTGCTGAGCAGCGGTGGCGCCGCGGCGGTCACCATCGATCAGGTCGTGATCGGCCAAGACGGCCGGGTGTCGGTTGTCATAGGCGGACAGACCGTCCCGACCGTCGCGAATGCCATGGTCGTATCGGCGGCGGGTGGTCAACAGTCCATTGCCGATTGGGCAACTGCCGCAGGTTCCAGCACCGGGATCCGAGTCGAGGTCAACGTGGCTTCGGGCAACATCACGCGAATCTGGCTCACCTAGTGCCGAAATCTTCGAGGGTCAGCTCCACATGAACGTCGTGATCGAGGTAGCCGAACTTGGGCAGGAAGTCCATTGGCCCGAGCTTACGGCCCGGGGTATTGTCGGCTATGGCTACACGACATTGCGAGCTGCGGCCCGTGTCGAACTCCACCGCTAGCGGCGCCGAGATGCTCGATCACTTTCTCGATCTGTGCTGCACCGAAATCGAACGTCGCGCCCAGTTGGCCGAACCCGAACCGGGTGTTTTGTGCCAAGGCGCCGCCGCATTTCGTGGCGCGCTGCAAGCAATGCCGGCAGGCGGACCGGCGTCTTCTCCATTGGCGAGTGTCCCGGCAGTCAGCTACCTGCGGGAGCTGCAGCCTTCCCCGAGTGTCCCGCCTGCCATCGCTCAGGCAGCGACAGGTGCAGCTGTCGACATCCCCTGGATCGCCACGCCCCGGCTGAAGGATGACGACGGTCAGGACGTGGCGCTCGGCATCATCGACCAGGTCCGCAGTCTGGGTGAGCTCCAATGCGGCCTCATGCTCATGGCGCCCGGTGCGGCCTATCCCGAACATGCCCACCCGCCTCAAGAGATCTACCTGCCCATTGCCGGCGATGGCCACTGGCGCTTCGGTGGGAGCGCCGACTACCGAACGCTCGATGCAGACGCCCTGATCTACAACAATCCCCGGGATCTGCACGGTGCCGTTGCGACAGACGACGCGCTACTGGCGCTCTACATCCTGTGGCCCTGACCTAACAACAATTGTCAACGACTGATCACCACGCCGGCGTCGATCAGATCGTCGATGAGCGTTTGCTCGAAGCCGACTTCGGCCAGCACCTGCTTGCTGTCGGCGGCGAAGCTCGGGCTGGGCCCCGGCACCCGTGACTTCGACTTCTCCATCTGGAACGGCATGCCGCTGGCCTGGTACCTCCCGAAGTCCGGATGATCCAGCTCGACCACATAGCCGTTCTGGACGGCATGGGAATCTCGCATGGCCTGGTGCGGCATGTTGTAGGGCCCGCACGGATAGCCAGCTTCTCGAAGAGCGGTGAGCCACTCGCTGGTGGTACGAGTCAAGAAGATGGCATCGGCCTGATCAACGATCGCCTGGAATGCGGGATGGGCAGTGTCCTGCACGGGTGGACGCTCCAGCCCGGTCACGGCATGGAACTTGTCGAACAAGCCAGGAGAGAGGCCAGCCAGCGAGATGAGGCCGTCGGCGGTCCGATAGTGGCGAAAGTACAGCTGGAACGCCCCGCCACCAGCTTGCACCCGCGACTCGTACAGATCGCGCTGGGCATCGAAGTCGAGCCCGGCGGCCTGCAGGATCGCCATGTCGGCGTCGAGTTCATCGAGCTCGGCTTGGTCGCCTTCGAAGATGCCCAGCAGCGGAGTGCCCAAACTCATGGCGGTGCCGAGCAGCGAGGTGTCGATTCGCTGACCCTCACCTGTCTGATCGAGGTGTCGCAACCCAGCCATCACGGCGAACGCGGCCGAGAAGCCAGAGCCGAAGTCGTTCACTGCTGGTCGGGTCGGCTTGGGTGCGGTCTTTCCGGAGCGATTCATGATGTAGCCGACACCGCTGCGCCCCTGCACCAAGGCGTCGTAACCGCCGAAGGCGGCATCGGGGCCATGTGGGCCCAGCGCGCTGTGCGTCAAATGAATGAGGCGAGGGTTGATCGTCTTGGCGTGATCCCAGTCGATGCCGTAACGCTCGAGATCGGGGAGCTTGAACGCCACCAGTGCGACATCGGCCCACGCGAAAAGAGCGTCGATCACCGCAGGTGCATCTGGCGACGCCAGATCGATGGCGATGCTGCGCTTGCCCGGGTTGATCACCGCATAGGCACGGCTCTCCATGTCGCCCAGGCCAGCCAGGCGCCGCATCGCATCGCCGCCGGGCGGTTCGACCTTGACCACATCGGCACCGAGACCGGCCAGCAGACGACCGCAATGTGGGATCGCCGCATTCTGCGCAAACTCAACGACCCGAATGCCTGCGAGAACGCTCGGCAGTTCGCTCACAGAGCCGCTTTCTTGCGGGCCACGATTTCGTTGAACTGATCCCAGGTCAACTCGCCTCGCATCAATGTCATGACAGCTCGCCCCAGCGGGTGGCGCGGCCAGCGGTCATCGTCGACCAGCTGCACCTGGCTGGTTATCGAGCCGTCGGTCGAGAACTCGTAGGTGCGGTAGCCGGGCGGAAGCATGGTTCCTGCGTCCAGATCGAAGTTGTTCTTGAATGCCGGGCTGACGAAGACGGGACACCCGAGAAAGTCGTAGTGGGCCGGCACGTGGGTATGGCCACCGCCCATGCCCCGGACCTTCCCCAGACTCGGCAGTAACGATCGCCACTCGTCGGTGTAGTCATCGTCGCGTGACAACCCGTCGGCCGCTGGCGGATGATGCAGCCAGATGAAGACATGGTCGGCGCTGGTCGCATCGTGCATCTCGCGAATCCAGGCGCTCTCGCGCGGACCCAAAGCGCCGCTGCGATGCAGGCGGTCATCGTAGTCGGGTGGGTCGATCAGGCGCCCGGTCTCGTCGGGCAACATCACCCCGGCGTTGGAGTCGACGAACAGAAAACACCAATCGCCCACTTCGACAACGCGCGAGGTGCCGATGGTCGGCCGACCCATACCGATCGTGAATGTCGCATCCTGGTCATGGTTACCCGGGCACACGTTGACCGGAGCGTCGAGCTGCGCAAACGCCATCGCCGCCTTCTGATACTGGGCGGCTCGGCCGTGGTCGGCGATGTCACCGGTGACCACCACCATGTCCAGCGGTGCCTTCGCCACCATATGGTCTCGCACGGCATCGAACGCCTGGGCGGTGTCATACGCGAAGCCACCTTCGGGCGACTCGCCGTCTTCCAGGAAATGGGTGTCGGAGAGCTGAGCGATTCGAATCGGGCTGGTGCTGGTCGGCGCGGTCACCCGGCCAGTCTGACACCGGACGCGACGGTCGGCATACTACGAACAGTGCAGATGGGCCCGGTTTTTTGCTGCGGTGGTCATATAGGCACCGTAGAGCTCGCAATGGGAAGGGGAGACACGCCACACTCGAGACATGCCAGCAACGCCGCTCGACACCATCTGGGTGCTGGGAGATCAGCTCAATCGCACCGTAGGTCCGTTGGCAGCACGCGCGCCGGGTGATTGTCGCGTTCTCATGGTCGAGAGTGACACCAAGCGCCACTCGAAACGGTGGCATCGCCAGCGACTTCATCTGGTCCTGTCGGCCATGCGGCATTTCGCCCAAGAGCTGCGCGACGAAGGGTTCGAGGTCGACTATCGCCACGCACCCACGTTGCGTGCCGGCCTACGAGCCCATGTCGACGAATTCGATGTCGACCGGGTGTTAGCCATGGAACCCATGAGCTGGGACGGCCGGGTCATGCTCGAAGAACTCGGCATCGACATCGACCGCAACGAACAGTTCACGTGCCACTACGACGATTTCGCCCAGTGGGCCGACGATCGCAAGTCGTTCAAGATGGAGGACTTCTACCGGTGGCAGCGCCAGCGGCTCGACGTGCTCATGGACGCCGTGGGAGACGAAGTCGAACCCGCAGGCGGCAAATGGAACTTCGATCACGACAACCGTGAGCGTCCTCCCAAGGACGGCCGCTCGTGGCCCGAGATCACTCAGTTTGCACTCGACGACATCGACAACGAGGTCATTGCAGGCTTCGGCGAGAACATTTGGGGTGACCCGCCGAACGGCACTTGGCCGGTGACCCGGGACCAGGCTCTGACCCGGTTGCACGAGTTCATCGACACCGGCCTGGCTCCCTTTGGCCCGCACGAAGACG
>ENA-ORXM01002243-ORXM01002243.1-marine-metagenome-genome-assembly--contig:-NODE-2243-length-23359-cov-22.365819_pt1 | contig 23359 bp, 19 predicted proteins | sample MGYA00237867_ERZ511480 | MGnify/ENA primary metagenome ERZ511480 (study PRJEB26309, sample SAMN06266103) | marine metagenome | isolation source: Algal blade | place: United Kingdom:Sidmouth, United...
TACCATCAATAAACATTGTAGTGGAAAGATCTTAGAGATAGGCAGTGGAATAGGGAATATATCACAACACTTTATCAATAATGGACAAGACATAACCCTCACAGATATTAGAGATAACTATGTTGATTCTCTTAAGGATCAGTTCCCTACTCACAATGAGAATACTTTCTTACTGGATTTAGTAGACAATAACTTTGAAGAAAAGTATGACGATTTCATAGGTCTATATGATACTGTCTTCGCTTTAAATGTTATAGAACATATCGAAGATGATGGCTTAGCGATAAGCAATGCTACAAAATTGTTAAAGCCCAATGGCAAACTAATAATCCTGGTTCCAGCCTTTCAATCGCTTTACAATTCATTTGACACAGCATTAGAACATTACAGAAGATATACTAAAAAATCCCTCAACAATCTTATATCCTCTCAATTAGAACTTCAGCACTCTCAATATTTCAATGCCTTTGGAATGTTAGGTTGGTTTGTATCAGGTAGAATCTTAAAGAAGAAGACGATTCCTATCAAGCAAATGATAATCTATGATAAGCTTCTTTTCATAGCTAAAACTATAGATAAGCTAAGTTTCAATCTGCTCGGACTCTCTGTGATATCCGTGGGTGTCAAGAAGTAGTAATTGAGTACATAAATCTCAAGTTTAGAATACATTGTCTAATACCATTTAAATATTAGAATGTCGGTTATATCATAATAGAATTGGTGAATCTCTGCGTTAAAAATACTCATCATTACGTATGCCGTCCACGGCGATAACTACGGCTATGAGTCAGCCCACCCACTTTCGTGGTTCACTTTTTTCGAGTATTATCATACTCGATTCGTCTGCAACGAAATCATTCGTTCATGCCTTAATCTTAACAAATTCTCTTCTATAATCTTTCCCGACAACTAAAAAATTTAAATTGTACAATAAGTTTTAAGAAGAAACCGACCTTTGCATAAGAGAATAATTATAAATTTTAAGAGATAAATATGAGCAAAACAACATTAGTTATAGGCGCATCTACTAAGCCCTCAAGATACGCATACAAGGCAGTTATAGACCTCACTAAATACGGACATGAAGTTATAGCATATGGCAGAAGACCTGGAAAAATAGAAGACATTCCTATCGTCACTGAAATTCCTACTGACATTAAATTCCATACAATAACTGTCTACATTTCTAAAGAGAATCAAAAAGATCTACTTGAAATAATTAAGATGGTAAAACCAAAGAGAGTGATTTTTAATCCTGGATCTGAGAACTTTGACCTCGTACCTAAAATAAGTCAACTCGGCATAGAATCGATCGAGGCGTGCACACTTGTGTTGTTAAGGATAGGTAACTATTAGACTACTACAGTCCACGCCTTCTCATCTCAGCGCTTATAAATTTTAGCTCGCGGCTCATATCACCTGTCACAGCAGTATTCTCTTTTGCTCTTCTAATGAGGTATGGAATGACCTCTTTTATAGGACCGTATGGGACATACTTAGCGACGTTATATCCAGCTTGAGCAATGTTAAAAGTAATATTATCACTCATTCCATATAGCTGACAAAAGTTAAGGTGAGGATGACTTTTATCTATGCCTCTTTCCTCTATCAGTTTAGCCTGCAATAGATTACTTACAGCATTATGAGTAGCACAGACTGAAGATATATTCTTATAATTATCTACACAAAACTCTAATGCACTGTCATACATTCTGTGTGTGTCCTCTATCGTGTCGTTTATAATATTAGGAAGGTTATTCTCTTCTGAATAATTCCGTTCCTTATCCATGTAAGCTCCTCTGACAAGTTTTGCCCCGAGCATATAACCATTAGCTATCGCCTTATCATATGATGCCTTAAGATAGTCTAACTTATCTTTTCTATAAAGTTGGTAAGTATTGTAGACAATGACTTCTGTCTTGTTATAATTGGCCATCATATCATCTACTATAGCATCTATAGAATCTTGCATCCAACTCTCTTCGGCATCGATCATGACTCCGACTTTCAGATCGTGAGCACGCTTGCAGATTGTATCCATCCTATCTAAAAGTTGCTGCCTTTGGATAACTTCCGCTTCCGACAGAGACTCATTAGATTGCATTTTAATAAGTAGATCATTATTAGATAGACCAGTAACCTTGACGGAAATAACTGGTACAGAACTATTACTGGCAGCGAATTCTATGACCCTTATAAGCTCAACCATAACCTCGTCAAGTTCTTCTTGAGAAGTCTTAGCCTCTGCACCATAATCTAAGACAGTAAGCGTATTATAACTGTATAAATGATCTAATACTTTCTGGGTATCAAGGAGATTTTCTCCTCCTACAAATTGCTCGAATATCGTAGCCTTTAATGCGGACTTAACAAATGGAAGATTAAGCTTTAAAGCGAGAGGAGTAAACAAAGATCCTGCACCTACTAAAAACTTATTATTCATCATTCTGAAGAGCCATCGAGATTTCTTCAATGCCTTATCTGTCTTACTACTGAAAGCAATTTCTGTATTACTAAAATCTATCTGTCTACTGGTTACTCTGTCCATTAAGCAATATTACGAATTCCAAATCTGCCAAGATTTCTCAGCTTGTAATTCAAGCATTTTTAAACCATTAATAATTGCAGCTCCTCGAAGCATACCTTCTTTCAAAAATAATGTTTTTTCAGGATTATATATGAGGTCAACGAGTAAATGTTGGGGACTAATCCCATTATATGGTATCAAAGGTTTTTCGGATATATTAGGAAACATTCCCAAAGGCGTCGTATTAATAATGATTGTATGATCACTTATATATTGACTATCTAATAGGTTGTAAGTAATATCACCACTTGATCTTGAAACATAATGGCACGTAATTCCACCTTCTTCCAATACATGATGAACTGCCTTACTTGCTCCACCAGTTCCTAATATTAGGGCATATTTAGCTTTACGAGTAGACAAATGTGGTTTAATACTTTCACTGAATCCAAAGGTATCCGTATTATATCCAATCAGTTTATCATCTACTTTCTTTATTGTATTCACGGCATTAATATCCTTAGCGTCTCCTACTAGTTCATCTAATAATGGTATTACCATCTCCTTGTAAGGGATCGTCACATTAAGACCCAAAATTCCATTCTCAAAAAGGACAAAAACCTCGGACAAGTCGTCCATCTCATAGATTCTATATTCAGTATCTAAAATACCTTCACTGTTAAATTTTTTCTTAAAGTAATCAGGAGAAAAACTGTGTTGTAACTTCTTTCCTATCAGTCCATATCTTCTTACATTATCCATACTACTTACCTCTACCTTGAATTAATATTAATACTGTATAGATGAGGATCTTCACATCCATCATGATGGACATATTCTCAAGATATATTAAGTCATACTTTAATCGCTTAATCATCTCAGATACATCTGAGGCATAACCAAATTTCACCTGTCCCCAGGAAGTAATTCCAGGTCTAACCTTTAATAACTTTCTGTAAATCGGATCAGTATCCATGATCTGATCTATGTAGAATTGTCTCTCAGGACGTGGCCCTACTAAAGACATATCCCCTACCAAAACATTATAGAATTGTGGCAACTCATCCAATCTATATTTTCTCATAATCTTACCCCAAGGCGTGATACGACTATCCGAATCTGTAGCTAATTGAGGTCCTGATTTTTCTGAATCTACATACATGGATCGGAACTTAATAATATCGAAATTCTTATAGAGACGACCGACTCTTTCTTGCTTAAAAAAAACTGGACCTGGAGATGATAATTTCACTTTTAAAATGATAAAAATATACAGAGGAATACAAATCACTAATGCCAGCAATGAAATAGCTATATCCATAATTCGCTTAGCATACCTCTCGTGTTTTGGCATTAATTCTTGATCTACCTCGATAAGTCCTGCATTATAGATGTGATTCATCTTAACTGCTCCTATCATGATATCATACATGTCAGGTATAATCTTTACGTTAATACTATCACGTAATTCATACAATTTATTAAATATGCGATTAATCTTCTTGTGATCCGTGGTCTCTACCGCAATAATTACATCTTCTATTTGAGCTGTTTCTATAACTTCTACAATGTTATCGACAGTCCCTAATTTAGGTAATTTCAATTTCAGGCTATCTTTTACATTATTATCTAAAGGGATGTAGCCTACAAATTTATGACCATAATTATTCTCTTGACTTTGAAAATTATCGTACAACTGAAGTGCATTATCATGACCTCCCACTAAGAGTGTATTGTACTGAATCTTACCAGACATCAATCGGCGCTTAGCCCAGGTCAGATAGATTAATCTAAAAGCAATCGTTATAAAAAAGTGATAGAAAAACAATCTGAGAAATGGATGTATAAATGAAGTATATTGATAAGTATTGTCATCAACTAAAACTGTAAAAAATATACCCACTACACCAAACAAACTCAATAAGAATGTACGCCTTAACGTCGCTAATCTTGAGTGTCTATAAATATCTTGAAAGTTATCGAATATTGTATAAATAATTAACCATGCTAAGGGTACAATCATCAGGCCTACTATCAACTTAGAATCTTGAAATAAAGAGGTAAAATCTGTAGGCAACTGCTCTACAGACTTACGATATCTAAAAAACAGAATCCACGCCATAGATGCTGATAACCAGTCTAATAGCCTGTATAAAAGTACTTCCCTATGACGTCTATTACTCATTAAAGTGTATGCCCTGCCAAAAAATCAGAATGTTATCAACTTGACATTATCAATCTGTACTGTACCATAATCAGTATCTCCTGGAAGGCTGGAGAAAAGTAACTTATAACTCGTATAATTATTAGTCAATATCTCTGGTGTCAAGTCCAAGTAAATCTTATTCCATTCTTCAGATATGCTTAACTGAATCTTATATTGACGTTCTGCTTGATTACCTATAATTCCTATGATTCCAACTCTGAATGGAATGTCATTTTTATAATCCATCTCAAGGTAAGCAAAGGTATTATTTATGTCAGCAGAATTAAAAGTATTAAAAGTTGCTTTTTCAAAAAATGGATTAGCTTCCGATGTCATAATAGCACCTGAAAAAGAACCGCTACGAGCATCACCGACCTTCTCGATTACTATAGTGTCACTTCCGTCAATATTCTCAGTGATTCTGTGTTGATCTTCAAAATCTTCAATGTATAAAAAATTCAAATCATCCTTATATTCAAATTGTGGATTAACAGGCACCGATCCTCCAGGCTCGAAAGAGCGAGAAATTTCTATAGACTTGTAGAAGGGATATTCTAATGGTCTATCACCCTGTCCATTATTACGAATAACCGCAAAAACACTCAAATCCGTCTCAGAATTATTATCAAGCACAGGCACATCAGCAGGTAGATTAAATACACCTACATTGAAACCGTCAGCGTATACTGATACTCCAAAAATGTCATGTGTGTCAGCGCCTTCATCAGGACCTACAACTAAAGATGGATCCTCAGAAAAAGAAATATACATCGGTTCTTCCTCAAATCCATCAAAGAGTGAACAAGAATTAAACGTGATACCTAAGGCTATAAAAAATACTATTTTAAATTTCATATTATCGAAGATTCAAGCGCTATTTTTTCTATCTGATCAGCGACAATACTCGTCTTAAGTGCTGCCCTACAATTAGTCATAGGTTGCTGATTATTTTTAATAGCATTATAGAAATCATTTAATTCATCGACGATGGCATTACCATCAAATTTTTCAGAATTAGAAATAGATAAATACTTATCTCCTCCTCCAAAATTCATTTTCATTGCATCCTTAGCTGAGACATCTGAGAGACTTACAACCTGTGCTTTTTTTTCATCGAGATCTAAGCTTACATATGCATCTTTCTGGAACACTCTAAACTTACGCATCTGCTTAAGACTCATACGACTTGCAGTAAGATTAGCTACAGATTTATTCTTAAATTCGATCCTTGCGTTACAGATATCAAGAGAATCAGAAACGAGCTTAAGTCCGTTCGCTTTTATCTCTTTGACTTCACTCGGTACCATACTTAGAACCAAGTCAAGATCATGTATCATAAGATCAAGAACAACTGAAACATCATTACCCCGATCTGAAAATCCTGACAACCTATGGACCTCTATAAATCGAGGCTCTACGATAGCTGGCTTTATAAATGTGTATGCGGGGTTATACCTTTCTACGAATCCTACTTGTGAGATCAATTCTGGACGACTACTAAGAAGCTGATCTATTTCTATCGCTTCAGCAGCCGTGCTTGTCATTGGTTTTTCTACAAAAAAATGTTTGCCCATTCTTATTGCCTGCTTAATCAATTCAGCATGAGAAGAAGTGGTGCTTGCAATGATACATACATCACATTCAGTCATTAATTGATCATCGTTCTCAAATCTTCGAATCTCAGATTCTGCTCCTCCCGATTGGCTCACATTAGGATCAAAGTACCCTATAAAATCAAAGGCAGTCTGCTGAAGACACTTATAGTGTATCTTCCCCAAGTGTCCATAACCGAATAATGCAACTTTAATCATAAAAAGTGAGCTAGATGTATGGCTTTATTTTGTATTCAAATAAACGGCTAAAAAGATAACGACTATAATTATGAGTCCTGCAAAGCTATATAAAAATAGGCGCCTTAATTGTCCTACAAAGCTTATGAGGTCATCTGCTTGATCAGGATAATTAGATCTAAAGAATGATTGTGCTTTTTCAGGGTTCATAATCATGCCCGGCAGAAAATCTACATTGCTATTTCTTAATTTTTTGTAACTTCTCAGGATTTTTACTCTGAAAAAGACATTCCCTATGAGCAATAGCAACACAACAGGGACAACCAGATATGATATGAAAATAGACGTCAATACAAATAGCATCATGAAGCAGATAAAGGTTTTGGTAAGTAATAGGATAAATGTAACGGCATTTATTCACATTTTAGCCTTCACTACTATAAGTTTTAGCCAAGTTGACCTAAGCTATTATCTACCAGAGATCAGCTATGAGGAGGATATGCCTACTCCTGAGTCCATATTAGACTTTCAGATCGGAGAATGGCATATCAGCCATGATAAGCTTGCATATACGATGAAAGAACTGTGTGAGAACAGCGATAAGTGCATCTATCAAGAATATGGTAGAACACATGAGAATAGACCCCTAATCAACCTTATAATAAGTAGCCCTAAGAATCTCAAAAACATAGACAAACTCAGGAAACGACATGCACAACTCACTGATCCTCAGTTATCTAATAAAATAAAAACCGAAGACACACCCGTCATCATTTATCAAGGCTACTCTGTACATGGTAATGAGAGCAGTGGTGCCAATGCCTCTCCGCTCGTCGCATATTACCTTATGGCAGGCCAGAGTGATATGTTGGATTCTCTGCTTGATAACGCGATTATCATCTTAGATCCATGCTATAACCCAGATGGCTTACAGAGATTCAGCACTTGGGCAAATAGTCACAAGCATAAAAACCTCACAACTGATGCCAGCAGTAGAGAATTTAATGAAGTATGGCCAGGTGGTAGGACTAATCATTATTGGTTTGACTTGAATAGAGATTGGTTATTCACTATACATCCAAGTAGTCAGGCTCGTATAGAGAACTTCCATAAATGGAAACCTGACATCCTCACTGATCATCATGAGATGGGTTCTAATTCTACATTCTTCTTTCAACCAGGGGTACCAAGCAGAACCAACCCTAACACGCCACCGGTCAATCAATCGCTGACTGAAGACATCGGTAATTATCATGCTGCCTCTCTGGATTCTATAGGGTCATTGTACTATACCAAAGAATCGTTCGACGATTACTATTATGGCAAAGGGTCTACCTATCCAGACATTAATGGGTGCATCGGAATACTATTCGAGCAAGCGAGTGCAAGAGGCCACTTACGTGAAACAAAAAACGGATTGCTCTCTTTTCCATTTACAATAAGAAATCAATTTGTTACAGCATTATCTACACAAAAAGCAGGACTTGAGATGAAAGAAACTCTGCTTAATAATAAGAGAGATTTTTATAAGAAAAGATACGATAACGCAACGGATGGATACTACATTTTTGAAGAAGAAGATTATTATAAAAAAAATTACTTTATCGAGATGCTTAACAGACATGAGATTGAAGTATATAAAAATGACAAGTCGAGAAAAATAGGTCAACAAAAATTTGACACAAAGCACACTTATATCGTACCGAAAAAACAAAGACAAACTACCCTTGTAAAAACGATATTCGAAAAAGTAGATCAATTTAGAGACAGCATATTCTATGATGTATCTGCATGGACTCTACCCCTCGCATTGAATATAAAATATGCTGAATCTCAGGATAAGATTTTAATCGATAAAAAAAATCAAATCCTCAATACACCTACATTTAAAAATAATGAGATTATAAATGAAAAAGCCTTTGCTTTAGCTATAGATTGGTCAAGTTATCTCTCTCCTGCCCTACTTAACGACTTGCAGTCCAAAGGCCTGAAAGTCAGAGTGATACAACTAAACACTAATTTCAAATCCAATAATAAAAGCATACAGCTACAGTCAGGAGACATCATTGTCCCACTATCTAATCAATCGATGGACAAACAAGAAATCATAGATTACATTACTCAAAAATCGAACGAACTGTATGTAAATATACGCTCTATAGATTCTGGACTTACCGCTGATGGAAAATCCTTGGGCAGTCCTTCTCAAGAGGTACTCCCAAAACCAGAAGTTGCAATCATAGTAGGCGAAGGTATAAATGCTTATGAAGCCGGTGACTCTTGGTATCAATTAGACTTCAGATACAAGATGCAAGTAACGATGATAGACAAAAATGACTTACCTTTTACCAACCTCGATCGATATACTATAATTATACTTCCTGACGGCAATTATTCTACAGAAAATCGGGGTCATAAAAAGATCAAAGAATGGACAGAAGAAGGTGGCACTATTCTCTGTATGCGTAAAGCCATAAAGTACCTCTCTCAAGTAGGCATGATTAACCTTACAGTAAAGAAAAATAAGAATCTAAGTAAAGCCGATTCTACACATACAAAGTTCAGAAACTATAGAGGCTCACAAGTTATAGGTGGTGCTATAATGGAATCCGTAGTCGATTTAGAACATCCATTATTTTTTGGCTATAAGGACAGCACATTACCGGTATTCAAAAAAGGGACACAATTCTACGAGGTCGACCAAGCCTCAGCATCTCCGATGCAATATAGCTCATCACCCATGTTATCAGGTTACGCCTCTAAGACTAATCAATCTAAAGCTGAGAATGCGATGGGGATTCTATGTAGTCGCTTTGGCAGAGGAAAAATCATTTCGATCGTCGATAACCCTAATTTCAGAGGTTATTGGCTCGGTGGCAGTCGCTTATTCGCCAATGCTATATTTTTTAATTCCCTAATAAATGAAGACTCGCTGGCTGAATGACACCAACTAAAATCATAAAAAAGCATGAAAAAATGTCGATTTTAGGCATTAAACGCTCTCTTTTCATACATTTGCCCCGCTTTTAATCACAAAAAAATTAGAATAAAATGAGCGGGACAAAGATTACAATGTCTAAAAGAGGGAAACTAACAGTACCAAAAGATCCAATTATTCCATTTATCGAAGGTGATGGTATAGGACCTGACATATGGGCTTCAGCGATAAGGGTATTCGATGCAGCTGTAGAGAAAGCATACGCTGGAGATAGAAAAATACATTGGAAAGAGATATATGCTGGAGAAAAGGCGAATGCAAGAAGAACGGGAGACTGGCTTCCTAAAGAAACTACTAATGCTATGGAAGAGCACTTAGTTTCTATCAAGGGCCCACTAACGACTCCTGTAGGTGGCGGATTCAGATCACTTAATGTAGCAATCAGACAGATCCTCGATCTATATGCTTGTGTGAGACCAGTCAAGTGGTACAGAGGTGTTCCTTCTCCTGTAAGAAAGCCAGGATTAGTAGATATGACAATATTCAGAGAGAATACTGAAGATATCTATGCAGGTATAGAATACATGCAAGGCACTGAAGAAAACAACAAACTAAAAAGATTCTTAATAGATGAGATGGGTGTCACTAACATACGATTCCCAGATACTTCTTCATTAGGCGTTAAGCCAGTATCTATAGAGGGTACAGAGAGACTTGTCAGAGCAGCCATCAATGCTGCTATCAAAAATAAGAAAGCGAAGTCTGTAACATTAGTACACAAGGGTAACATCATGAAGTTTACTGAAGGTAAATTCAAAGAATGGGGTTACAAATTAGCTAAGAAAGAATATGGTGCTCAAGACTACCAAGGTGGTCCATGGCAAGTAATCAGATATAAGGATAGAGAGATTATCATCAAAGATGTCATCGCAGATGCATTCTTACAGCAGATCTTATTAAGGCCTGCAGATTATGATGTAATCGCTACATTAAATCTTAATGGAGATTATATCTCTGATGCACTCGCAGCAGCTGTAGGTGGTATAGGAATCGCTCCTGGTGCCAATATCAACTATGAGAAAGGTGTCGCTGTATTCGAAGCTACACACGGTACTGCTCCTAAGTATGCTGGTCAAGATAAAGTAAACCCGAGTAGTGTTATATTATCTGGTGTTATGATGTTTGACTATATGGGATGGGGTAAAGCAGGTAAACTGATAGAGAAAGGACTTAAAGGTGCTATCAAATCTAAAAGAGTTACTTATGACTTTGAGAGACTTATGAAGAACTCTACTTTAGTTAAGTGTTCTGAGTTCGGTGATGAGATCATCAAGAATATGTAGGATGTTTTTTTTATAGTGATGAGGGATGAATTACGAGTGATGAGTTATTAGTTATGAGTGATGAATGATTAGTTATGAGTTATGAGTTATATGAGTTATGAGTTATGAGTTATGAGTTATGAGTTATTAGTGATTAGTGATTAGGGATTAGGGATTAGGGATGAGTGATTAGGGATTAGGGATGAGTGATTAGGGATGAGTGATGAGTTATGAGTTATGAGTGATTAGTGATTAGTGATTAGTTATGATAATTTAGCGATTTAAAAAAATATGATGCCTGCTCGATTGAGTGGGCATTTTTTTTTACGATCTAAATAGGCGTTTTTGTTAAGCTATATTTCTTCTATATTTATAAATAATACCATTTAAATTTTAAGGTGTCGGAAAAGATTATGGAAGAGAATTTGTTAAGATTAAGGCAAAAAACGCAATCATAGCCGTAGCTATGATGAGTATTTTTAACGCAGAGATTGACTAATTCTATCATAATATAACCGACATTCTAATATTTAAATGGTATAATATCATAAATTAGTAACTAACTCCATCCTTTGAAATTTAAATCTATAAAAAGTTTTAAAACCCATACCACACCTCTACTCCTGCTGATATGTATATTTATTATAGGACTAACGATAAGGTTATGGATGATTACATTAGATCCGTTTCTCCATGAGTGGGATGAGAGATTTCATGCACTCGTTGCTAAGAATATGATTACTTCCCCATTTAAGCCAATGTTAAGGGTAGACCCTGTAGGTGGATGGATTCCAGAAGCATGGTGTTGCAATCATGTGTGGGTACATAAGCAACCTCTCTTTCTGTGGCAAATAGCCCTGTCATTAAAAATCTTTAGCTTAAAGGTGTGGGCGGTAAGAGTACCTTCTGCCATCTTAGGAGCACTCTCCATCCTCTTAAGTTATGATATTACGAGGCTATGGACAAAGAATAAAATTGCCAGTATCACAGCTGCAGCACTCACCTGCTTCTCTTATTTTCAATTAGAATTAATATCGGGGAGGCTAAGCTTAGAACATAATGACTTATCATTCTATTTCTATGTCTCTGCCTCTATTTGGGCTTTTCTGAAGTATAGAGAGAATCTGAGAATAAGATGGGCAGTCTTAGTAGGATTATTCGTTGGTGCTGCTATACTTGTGAAGTGGATGACCGGACTTCTTGTATATGGAGGTTGGGGGCTATTTATATTATCTAATAATCAATCAAGACTAAGTCTTAAATATTACTTGCATCTCAGTCTTTCAATGATCATATCGATATTTGTTTTTCTGCCGTGGCAGATATATATTTCCATAGCTTTCCCTATAGAAAGTGCCGTAACCCATGATTCTAATTGGAGACATATTACAGAAGCCATAGGGCACCATTCTGGTGATCTTTGGTTTCATATTATCGCAATCAGAGACACACTTGGCTTACATCTTATTCCGTTTCTCCTTATAGGGATTATACGTTTATTTACGGATCACAGAATAAGCAATAGAATCAATCTATCCCATCTATCTATGATCACAGTAGTGATCTTATTTTTCACTTTGGTTAAGACCAAAATGCCCGCTTTTACCTATGTTATAAATATTCTCCTAATTTCCATCTGTGCTCTTGGAATCAGTACAGTATTCGATCTACTAAAAAAAATATTAGGTTTATATAACATCTACCTTTTTGTATTTATTCCGATGCTTACATACCTCATCTTTTTGACTTTTAATCCATTAGATATTATTAAGTACCGGGAGGACTCTAATCTGTTAAGGGCTGCAAAAATTGCGAATACAGAATTCTACAAAGGAATGGATAAGACTGTTAACGAAAATGTCGTAATACTAAATTCTAAGAAATTTGAAGGCGTAGAGATTTTATTCTATAACGATTATAAGTTATACACTTGGTTTCCAGATCAAAGGGAATTAGATAGTCTAATTAATGAAGGTTATAATTTTGCAGCATTTACCAACAACAAATACTATGATATGCCTAATCATATAAAAATAGATCCTCGTGTACAGAAGATATCTTATGAGATAAAATGATCTAAATCCGTTCATAACACCTCTCAATCCAATTTCAATTATATTTACATCATGATAGAAATAGGTCATTACAATACATTAGAAATACTAAGAGAAACAACCGTAGGGCTATTTTTAGGAGATGAAGAAGGCGAGGACGTACTCTTACCTAATAAATATATTCCTGAAGAATACGAGATAGGTGATATGCTGGAAGTATTCGTCTATCTGGACTATGATGAAAGAAAAGTAGCAACCAATATAAAGCCCCTCATTCATATGAATGAATTTGCTCTACTGCAAGTCGCGATCGTAGATGAAGTAGGCGCATTCATGGATTGGGGATTAGAGAAGCAGTTGCTCGTTCCATTCAGAGAGCAGCGTCAGAAACTACTGGAAGGCAGATGGTATATCATCTACTTAGATATAGATGAAGAAACCGATAGACTCTATGGGAGCAACAGAATAGAAAAGCGATTAGACAATGAAGACTTAACGGTCGGAAGAGGTGAAGAGGTCGAGGTTATCGTATACCGTGAGACCCCTATCGGATACTCTGTCATCGTCAATCATATACACAAAGGTCTCATCTACAAAAATGAAGTACCTAAAGAACTAAGAATCGGCGAGAAAAGAAAGGCTTATGTTAAGATGATACGTGATGATAACAAATTAGATATTTCTATCACTCCTGTAGGTTATCAGAATGTCAATAGTAGTAATAGTGCTCTTATCTTTTCTGCATTAGAAAGTAACCAAGGCTATCTTGAGATTACTGATAAAAGCTCGCCAGAACAAATAAAAGCATTATTCGGCTTAAGCAAGAAAGCATTCAAAAAAGCTATAGGCGAACTCTATCGCGAACGTAAAATAAAATTGGAACCTAAGGGAATTAGATTGACTGCGTGGGCCAAAGGGGATGCGAAGTAAAAGATAGCAATAGTAAATAGTAGAAAAAATATCACTTTTGAAAAAAAATAAAAGCTTCATTCAGTATTCTGAATGAAGCTTTTATCTTTTATATATAGACAATTAATTTGCTTGCATAAAGCTGATAGAGACCTAATTTTTAAAAAGCTACTCCTAAGGAAACCGTGAGCCTGTTAGCACTTTTATTTAATTTCATATCATCACTGCCAAAATTAAATCCATCTGCTATAGAACTAAATCTGTTGACATATTTCATGTCTACATGGAATGCGCCGATGTGATATCCAAGCATAAGCTGAAAACCATGATCTATATTTTTGCTGGTGTCTTTATAATAAGGTAAGGCACTAAAATCACTCTTCTTATCGGCAAGTATTTCTAAGACATGTCCCACCCCTAATTTGAAATTCTTTTGGATTACTATACCAGCCGTTATCGGTATTTCTAAGATGTAGAACTCATCTTTATATTCAGGAGTTGCTATGTCACTCTTTCTGAAATTATCTAATTTATATGTCTGACCATATGTTGTACCCAGCACTTCCGTCTGAAGAAAAAATGGTCCCAACTCTCTATAAGCCATTAATCCTATAGACCTTACAGAAGTACCACCTGTAAAGGTCAAGTCATATATTCCATGATCTGACATAGGAAGTATACGGAAATCTGATTGAGATTGTATCACTGAACCTATAGCCACCTTAGGGCCTACAGTCCACTGTGCAGATGCAATTGAGCAATATAATGCTATGGCCAAAATGGCAATTAGATTTTTCATCTTTAAGAATTTTATAATTTATTTTAAAATATTCAAGTATATAATTACTTGGATTTAGACTTGTTTTATTTAATTAGATCAAGGACTTAGAAAAAAAAATCATGTGATAAAATCTTCAAGGCCCTATAATCAGAAATCTTCCCAACCTTCATCTTTACAATTCGATATATATAAAAAAACGTTGCATGGAGTATAAAATTAATTATTGAGAAGCGGTATATCAGATTACTTTAACTGCCTTTACTCTACCTGATTATATAGGACTTCTTGTATTAATATTATGCTATTATCTGTAGAAATATTGCAGTTATATATTGTCTTATAAAGCAGTTTATTATACAAGTTGTTATATAAGAATACATGGAGTTTCATTTCTAATTTAAAATAATTAAAGTTGCTACTAAGCCCTATATCGTTATATCAATTTCAAAAAGCAAATGATCTAATATTCTGTTAAGAGCACGTATTAAAAACTAAAATTGTGTTAACGTCTATTACTTGCTTTTTTTATACTGCGTTATTGAACTAATTTGAAGCAGATTAAAATCAAAGTAATTATGAACAACTTCACTACCCTCCTCTTATTTCTCTTATTCGCAAGTATCTCTCAAGCTCAGATAGATTGGGGCGACTTTAAAGAACCTGATGGCACACTGCAGAGACTGACAATAGATCCTCGCATATCGTTCAGCTCGTCCGATAGCGATTTTTCTGGTGATGATATCTCGACATTCCGTGGTCAGTTACTTACAAGATACTCTATGGATAAGGTAGAAGAACTAAGAATTTTTAGTCTTGCTATGAACCATGACATAGTCTACAACAGCGACAATAGAAACTCGACCACATCCTCAAGTACAACAAACGCAATTAATATCAATGGAACATATACGCAATATCTTACGCAACGTAGAGGACTATTTCTAAGAGCTCAGACACGCTACTCATACACTAACAACGGCGCTTCTACAAGAGAAAGCCAAAATAATCTGAGTGGTCGATTTGTAATAGGATATGGTCGATTAGAAAACGTATCTACGGTATATCAAGCAATAAGAATTGATAAGAATCTATATGGCAATGAAGGAATCGATCAGGATAAATTATTTGATATGGCGGCGGCACTGAGATCTATCGATTACAATAATGCACTTGACACAAGAATGAGGACTGTAGAGAATCAAGCCACATACCTTCAGACATTAGAGAACTATGGCTACGATGTATCTTCATACATTAATATAGCCAATGCAATAGACATGTTTAGATTCGAAAGACCATTCACACTGACACATGGATTTGAGGTAAGTGCAGGCTTGAGACCTGATGTTTCTTTCGGGAAGCCTAGTGATCTTTTAGGAACTATTGAGGCTACATATGCTAGAGCTATTAGCGACATCTGGCATTGGACAATTACGGGAGAGATAGCTACTCATATGTTGCTTGATGACTTAAGGGGAGATTTTGCAAATGTATCTAATACAGTCTCATACATTCCGACTGCTCGAACTCAAATTAACTTCAATCAATCATACGTCAAAAGATCTAATTCTGATCAATTAAATCTTGGAATAAATGCTTCCTACTTTGTATCACCGCAATTAAATTTATTTGCAAATACTAACTACAATACATTGAGCAACTTTAACTTAAACCTAGGTAGATTCTCTCATGATATGGGACTGAAGTACTTTTTCTTTTAATACAATTATCAATATTTATATAATACAAAATGCCTTAGCTTAATATTAACGGATTAGGTTAATAGCATTTTAAAGCATACTTAGAATAGCAGATAGCAGCTACTACCTCCATATATTTAATTCTATTAGTAATCATTAAAAATTAATCACAATGCGTCAACTCCTAACATTAGGTATTCTATGCCTATCATACTTTTCTTACTCACAGATCGACTGGAACTCATACGAAGAAGCCGATAATACTATTAAGAATTTAAGCTTACAAGCGAGCAGCAACTTTTCTGCAGTAGCGACTAACTTGTCTAATAATAGTTTCTTAGGTAATCTCGGCATCAATTATTCAAGTAGAAAAGTCAAAGACTTAGGCATTACAAATTTTAGCATAGGCAATCAGTTCCTTAGTGATTATGAGAACCTAAGCAACTCTACCAATCAGTTCAGATTTGACCTTAATCATTCTCATTATTTTAATGACAGAAGAGGTTTATTCGTCAAGGGATCACTGTCAGGTAATTACCGCTTTAATAACGATGATTCATTTGCATCAGACTTCTCAGATAACAATCAGGTAGGTATCCATATAGGTTATGGTAGAATGGAGAATATATCTAGAGTCTACCAATCTATAAGAATTAACAAAAGCCAAAACAACATAGGAGCACTTAATCAGGATAAAGTTTTCCATATGGCAGATGCGCTTAGTCAGATCAATTATAATGATGTCTTTAATAATGGAAGTATTGATGCTGATAAGCAAGCAAGATTTATCAGTGAACTGGAATCTCAAGGACATGATCTCAGCAGTCAAGCTAACTTAGGTGCAGCACTTAACAACTTTACTTTTGAAATACCGAATGTACTCAGGCAAGGAAAAGCTATAAGTTTTGGAATAGAAGAGAATCGAAGTTTTGACAGAAAGTCTAGCAGTAGATCAGCTGTGATAAATCTTGATTATGCTTCTGCAATTAATGACAAGTGGCACTTCGATTCCCATGGTGACGTTCGTCAACGACTTGGTGGAAGTAATAGTAGAGGATACAACCTTAATACGACATTGAGCTACATTCCATCAGCAAGAACCAGAATTAGTTTTAACAACTCTCTATCCTACGACGACTTAAGGACTTATAATGTGCTTAGTAATAGCACTTCGATCAATGCAAGCTATGCTGTATCTGAGAATGTAAGTGTATTCGGAAATATTGGATATAACATACAGAAGATATCAGGATCTGATATACTTGAAACAAGAAAATTCAAGGGTCTATTCAGTGGTATGGGCGTAAAAATAAATTTCTAAAATCAACAAATAAGAAGTACAAAAAAAGCCAGCTAAGTGATTAGCTGGCTTTTTCTTTAAATATCTCTTTATTGCCTAAGCCGAAAAGCTCGTCCCACATCCACACGTATCTTTTGCATTAGGATTATTAAATACAAATCCTCTATTATTCAATCCATCGAGCCAATCTATTTCTATACCTACTAAATATAAGCCATGAGAGGCTTCCATATAGACGGTGATGCCATTGATATCAAACTCTTGATCCTTATCTGTCTTCTCATCGAATCCAAGGACATAGGTAAATCCAGAGCATCCACCACCTTTTATACCCACACGTAGACCATGGCCATCCGGAACTTGCTTCTCATCGAATAATCTTTGAAGTTGCTTTACGGCACCATCTGTTAGTTTTATAGGTGCTTGTTGTGTTGTTGAAGTTTCCTGCATAATTTAATTACGTTGCTCTATGATATCAAAATTAAGCATTAGAAGTCGTTTAAAAACATATTGTTAATTATTTTGCAATTCATTGATATCCAGTACTTCTGTTTTTTCTTAATCCGTAGCTATGGCTATGCATCTCAAAAAAAAGCATCGTCCTGAAAATCAAGCAAATACAAACTATTTTAACTTACGTTTAAAAATAATTTCTTATTAATAACTTTGTAACGGACTATAGCTATTATTAGTTTTCATACACCACAATTATATATGGGCACAATACTATTCGAAATCGTAAAATATACGCTTCCCTCACTTATCGTATTTGCGACAAGCTATTATATCCTTAAGCAATATATCGACAGTCAATACAATATGAAGGCTATGGAACTCAAGTCCAGATATAGAAAAGATGCCATACCTCTTAAGCTATCAGCATATGAGAGATTACTGCTACTCTGTGACAGACTACACCTCCCTAATCTTATACTAAGACTTAAGGTCAGAGATATGAATGCTATGGATCTCAAGAATGCCATGATCATATCTATACAACAAGAATATGAGCACAATATGGCCCAGCAGCTGTATACAAGTCAGCAGCTTTGGGATATAATTACCTTGACCAAGAATGACCTTATGAGCATGGTCAATAGAGCTGCAGAAAATTTCAATAGCAGTGACAATGCTAATGCTCTTGCCGATGTAATCGTTAAAGAATATGCAGCAATGGATAAGAATCCCCTTAACCTCTCCATATCTGCGATTAAAGAAGAGGCTAAAATTATACTCGATGTATAGACTCTATATATTTCTCATCTTGATAATTCTATTATCTGCTTGTAAGAGCACGACGATAGTGCAGCATGTTTCTGACATAGATGTCGCTTACCTACGATCTGAGCCAGGTGTAGGAACTGCATATGACTCTACCATAGAAGAGATGATCAAGCCATATAGAGAAGAGCTCTCTGTGGAGATGGATGTTGTTGTAGGAGAAATGCCTGAAGATCTAAAAAAAGAAAAACCTAATAGTAACATGGGTAACTGGTTCGCTGATATCTTACATGATGTAGCCAGTTCAGTGTATGATAAGCCTGTCGCGTTTGCAATACAGAATTATGGCGGACTCAGAGTACCGAGTGTAACTAAAGGTCCTTTGACAAAAGGAAAAATATTTGAATTAATGCCATTCGATAATAAGCTTATAATTCTTGAGCTTAATGGAACTGAAGTTCAAAAACTATGTGACCTTATGGCTGGCAGTAGAGGCTGGCCTATAAGCAGAGGATTATCTATGACAATGGAGGACCACAAAGCCAAAGATGTAAAAGTCAACGGTGAGCTGATAAGCCTAGACAAAAAATACAATATCGCATTACCAGATTATGTCGCTAATGGAGGTGGCGGTGGAGATTTCCTTAAAGATATCTCACAATATGACACAGGGTATTATATAAGAGAAGCTGTCATAGAGCACCTTACTTCTATGCAAGCTGATGGAACACCTATCACTGTAGATAACACACAACGGATAAACCAATACTAATGATACAACGACGTAGATTTCTTAAGCAGACATTAGGTGGATCATTTCTGCTAGCGACATCCTCGTTTCCGTTATCAGCATTTGATAATGATCCTGCTATTACTAAGCTGACAATCTTACACACTAATGATGTACATAGTAGAATAGATCCATTTCCTATGGATGGTAGCCGTAATGAAGGCATGGGTGGCGCTGCTAAGCGTATGGAGATGATTAAGAATATAAGAGCAAAAGAAAAAAATGTATTGCTACTGGATTCTGGAGATATATTCCAAGGGACGCCTTATTTTAACTTCTTTGCTGGAGAGCTGGAGATGAAACTCATGACGGAGATGAGATACGATGCAGCGACGATGGGTAATCATGACTTTGATGCAGGCATAGATGGCTTCCATAAGCAGATGCCACATGCTCAGTTTCCATTTATCGTGAGTAACTACAACTTTGACGATACGATACTTAATGATAAAGTATCTAAGTATAAGATATTAGAAATAGATGAACTCAAAATAGGGCTCATAGGATTAGGTATAGAGCTTAATGAATTAGTACCAGAAAAATTATACAAAAAGACTGTCTATGAAGATCCGATTGCTAAAGCAGAATACTACGGCCGACTTCTAAAGGAAGATATGGCTTGCGACTATGTCATCTGCCTATCTCATCTGGGATATAAATACAATAAAGAAAAAGTATCTGATGTCATACTTGCTGAGAACACTTCTTACTTAGATCTTATATTAGGAGGCCATACGCATACCTTCATGAGAAAGCCAGACATCAGAAAAAATAAAAAAAATAAAGAGGTGATCATCAATCAAGCAGGATGGGCTGGCATACTTTTAGGACAAGTGAATGTTTATTTTGAAAAAAATAAAAAGGGAAAATGCATGAGCTGCAAAAATTCATTTGTCAAATAAAAATCGAGTATTGTTGTCCCTTAAACGATTACAAATATTAGTAATTTTACATATGTTTTTGTTCGTCCCCATAACTCTTAATGTGGTCACTTTTTTATAATCTTATTACGTTAAAGCCTTTTCTTATAGACTTATTTTTCCAATATTTGTCATCCCGAAAATTGGCTTAGACATCCCGAGAACTAAACTCAAATAAACCAACGTCTTCCCAAACTGAGGTCTTTAATTCTTTTGCAAATTATTTTTAAAAAACAGTAGTTGATGATAGAATCTCATGATTCCGTGTGGAAGAATTGTCTCTCTACAATCCAAGAGAACGTCCCAGAGTCAAGTTACAATACTTGGTTCAAACCAATAAAACCAATAAAGTACGATGATAATACATTAACCATACAGGTACCTAATAGATTCTTCTACGATTATATCGAAGCACACTTCATTAATATACTTAAGAAAACAATATATCAAGTCCTTGGACCCAAAGGACAGTTATCATACAAGATTGTTGTAGACAATACACAAGCGACTAAAGCTAAAGAAAGCTTTTCTTCTAAGGACATCAAGAATCCATTTGTGATTCCAGGTCTTAAGAAAATAAAATTTGACTCTAACCTTATAGAGAAGTATACTTTCGAAAACTATGTAGAAGGAGATTGTAATAAGCTTGGCAGATCAGCAGGTATTTCTATATCGCAGAAACCTGGCAAAACAGCATTCAACCCACTCGTAATATTCGGTGATGTGGGATTAGGTAAGACCCACTTAGCACATGCTATCGGTAATGCCATCATCAAGGAGAATGGTGACTACAATGTAGTATACTTAACGACAGAGACATTTACAAGTCAGATAGTGACTGCCATCCGTAAGGGATCTATGGAAGAATTGATTAATTTCTATCATATGATAGATACCTTAATAATAGACGACATACAATTCTTGTCAGGTAGAGAAAAGACACAAGATATTTTCTTCAACATATTCAATCAACTACAACAATCTAATAAGCAGATCATCCTGACTTGCGATAGAGCTCCTAAAGATCTCGTCGGTGTCAATGATAGACTCATCAGTAGATTTAAGTGGGGACTGACGGCGGATCTTAAGTCACCTGACTTTGAGACAAGACTTGCAATCATGCAAGAGAAGATAGGTCCTGATGCAGAGAGAATACCATCTAATGTGATGGACTATATCTGCTTCAACATAAAGAAAAACATAAGAGAGCTGGAAGGTGTAATCATATCACTGCTTGCACAAGCTAATCTTAACAACAGAACCATAGACATAGATCTGGCAAAAGAAGTCATTCAGAAATTCGTTACTCAAGACAACAAGGGTATATCTGTGGAGAATATCGCTAAGCTCGTAGCTGAGCACTTCCAAGTACCTGTAGAGACACTAAGCTCTAAGACACGTAAGAGAGACATCGTCATCGCAAGACAACTATCTATGTATCTGGCCAAGAACTATACAGAAGACTCACTCAAGTCTATAGGTGCTAATTTTGGCGGTAAAGACCATAGTACAGTCATCTATTCTATTAATACTGTAAGAGACCTTATAGATACTGATACGATATTCAAAGACTTAGTCTCTGAGCTTGAGAAGAAGGTAGAGATGAGTCTTATAAACTAATACATATATAGAAAGATATAAATGAAGCATGACAGTCGGATGATTGTCATGCTTTTTTTTTGTGGGTAACACAACTGTTCATATAATAAAAACACTTTTATAACTGACGTATAGAAATATACATAATTCGCTCTCAGCTTATCATATTATGGCACTTGTGTAACAATATTTCCTGACTAGCTTTCATAAAATGTAGTACATCCCTAATGTAAGCATTATTCCTACTGAGGTAATAAAACCAGTAATACCTACACGCTAAGAATTAATTCCTCCAGTATATATAATACCATTTAAATATTAGAATGTCGTTTATATTATAACAGAATTAGTCAATCTCTGCGTTAAAAATACCTGCCTCTTTTGTAGGCAGGCAGGCTCATCATTACGTGTGCCGCCCACGGCGGTAGCTAAGGCTATGAGTCAGCCCACCCACTTTCGTGGTTCACTTTTTTCGAGTATTATCATACTCGATTCGACTGCAACGAAATCATTCGTTCATGCCTTAATCTTAACAAATTCTCTTCTATAATCTTTTTCGCCACCTTAAAATTTAAATGGTATAAGGTAGAAATATTTCTCTATTTCAATTCAAAATATTATTTTACTGAATCTACTTGTCAAAGCTGCACTTAAGCCAATGATATGTCGATGCAAAAATAAATTCAATCCCCAATGCAACATTTTCAAAAAAAATTCGAAAAGGGTAAGTAGACGATATTTTTAATAAAAAAAACAAAAGTTGATATGAAGCATATTTTACCAATTATATTCACAATGATGGTGATGAGTCAAAATCTATCTGGTCAAGACTATCCAGCCATTGCACCCGACTTCACAGTAGAGGATATTAATGGAGAAACTTATAATTTATATGATATTCTCGGAAGTGGCAAGACCGTCATATTAGATTTCTATACTACATGGTGTCCTCCTTGCTGGAGTTATCACAATGGAAAAGAACTTTCTAAATTATGGGAACGACACGGGCCAGATGGATTAGATGACTATGTTATTTTCTCAATAGAAAGCGATCGGTTTACTGATTTAGCTGATATTATGGGTACAGGAGACGATACTCTTGGTGATTGGACTGAAGATGTTGATTATCCAATGATAGATAATGATCAAATTCAGCATTTGTATAATATTGCAGGATATCCAACGTATTTGCAAATATGTACTGATAGAACTGTAGTGGAAATAGGCAGGGATTTCACTAATCCTAACAGTCCTGAAGTAGAAGCTTACGAAACTGAAAAACTGGGATGCGCTACCCCAGAA
>ENA-ORXM01002244-ORXM01002244.1-marine-metagenome-genome-assembly--contig:-NODE-2244-length-23347-cov-4.943919_pt1 | contig 23347 bp, 17 predicted proteins | sample MGYA00237867_ERZ511480 | MGnify/ENA primary metagenome ERZ511480 (study PRJEB26309, sample SAMN06266103) | marine metagenome | isolation source: Algal blade | place: United Kingdom:Sidmouth, United...
AATCACTTTCTAAATAATCTGGAATCGTTATGGATTTATATTTATCTGATCTTCTCTTAAAACGCTTCGCCATATATTGCCATGAGATGGCTACACCTAGTACTTCTCCCACAACAACCCAATAAGTAGACAATCCAGCGATGGCACCCATGCCTGTAAGGCCAATCAGTAGCCAGCCTGATTCACCAGTCGCACGTGCTGAAAAGGCGACAGCCCAAAAGCCCATGTTTTTACCCCCTACATAAAAGTCACTCATGCTTTTAACACGTCGTGAAGCAACGATGCCTATGAGAAAAAGTATGAGCACATAAATGCCTAGAGCTAATATTTTTGAGATTTCCATGGGGCTATTTTATAGGGATCAAGGAAAATGAAAAAGAATCATAACTAGCGTTTGCTAAGCGGTAGTTTGTGCCTCAAAGAGTCTTGCATTGGTAGCAATAAACGCCTCCATTGTCTTGAAAAAATCCAATATATCTTTATGCTCATTCTGTGCATTAATCGTAACCAAACGAATAAACTCGTTTTCTCTGAAAGTTCCATAGCCCACCATTAACTCAGAATGCTCATACAAGAGGGTGCAAATGTCACGTGCAGGAATGTCCTTATAATTAAAACATATCCCTATTGAATCGTCAAAACTGTAAAGTGTATAATCTTCATTATTCCGGATGTATTCTCTAGCTGTATCTGCCAAAGCAAATTGATGATCGATAATCTTTTCGAGCCCACTCGTACCCACACTTTTCCATAATGTCCAAAACTTTAAGGCATCGTTTCTTCTACCACATTGTAAAGACGTTTTACCCAGATTAAATCCATCATGATCTGTTTGATACAAATAAGATGCATCATTGGAGAAAGAATCGTAAAGATACTTTTTGTCTTGCACAATTATAAGCGAACAAGATAATGGTGTGCCAATCATCTTGTGTGCATTAAAACTAAATGAATCGACAAGATCTAAGCCATCTATGAGGTGCTTATATTTTTTACTGAATATAACGGAACCACAATATGCGCCATCTACATGCAGCCATAAGTTATGCTTTTTACAAATGGCATGTACATCACGTATAGGATCAAAGGCACCGAGCACAGTTGTGCCTGCTGTCAGATTTACCATAACAGGTTTTTTACCAGAAGAAATGTCTGTAGCTATTAATTTTTCTAATTTTGTAGGATCAAGTCTCCCTTCGCTATCGGTTGGAATATATCTAACGTTATCTCTACCTATCCCGCTGAAAGCTGCATTTTTTGGAATGCTGTAGTGAGATTCTTTAGATGTGTATACAATCATTTGCTCTTTTAAGCCTTGATGCGAAACTTGTGATGAAGCGGCATCTCTTGCCATAACCATTGACATAAAATTCGTCATGGATCCACCGGGTGCAAAAGTGCCATCAGCGTTTTTATTCCATCCGATCATATCACATACTTCTCGAATAATAACTTTTTCGACACCGATCTGAGGTCCAGCAGCTTTGTAAGTATACATGCTGTTATTAAGTATAACGGAAAGTAATTCTCCCAAGATGGCTTTATCGTTTCTGCCGCCAAACAACTGGTTAAAAAAACCATTTGTTGCAGTCCTAGGCGAGGCGAAAACGAGTTCTTTAACAACTTTTTCAAATCTCTCTTCGTCAAGCGGTTCAGTCTTAAGTGAAAGGTCTAGAGTCTTATATAACTCAGAGGAGGGAATATGTTGCGCAACTGGGTTTTCCTTTTCATCTTCTAAAAGATCGGTAGTAATTCTATGAAATAAATCCAGTACGTTTTTCATGCTAAAAGTTTAAATCACCAGCAACTGCCGTCGTTTAAGCGATTTTTAATTAAAAAATACTTATTGTTTAATTGAGGCAACAGTTATTATCCGGCAAAGTTAGTTAAATCATATATTTGTTATGCAATGTTTTCTTCATTAGGCTTTTAAACTGAGTAATGCTATTGAAAATGATGGAAATACATCAAATTACCTCTATGTGTCAACTTATGAGATTAAGCGAGAGCCTTTCTTTAAAATGGATTAAGAGTATTTTAGAAAACTTTGAAGCCTTATGAATGTAGTTTTGGGAAAATGATTTAGATCTCAATTGTATTTAAATTGGATTTATTATATTAGTTTATCTAACAACTGACATTATGAAAAATTGCATTTTTATTATTTGCTTTAGCTTTTTGTTTACACTCCAGTTTAATGGTCAATGTGTAGTCGAACCCATAGTCTATCTTCAGGAAAATCCACTTGAAAATAAACACAGATCATCTCGTATTTATGCGCCAGGGTATATCTCAGGAGATATCCAAAATTCTGAATCTTATTCGGCTGTAGAAGAACAATTACTTTTTAATGTTGGGTATTTTAAAAGTTTGTGGGTAAGTGGTTTTGCGCCAGATGGAACACTCCGCTTTACGGGTTTAGATTATTTATTAAATCCTGCCGAAGGTATGGTTGCCGGGCCTATATCTGGAAGTGATAATGAGGCATTTTGTGATTTTTACTCGAATATTTGGCTTGTAAGCGGTCAAGAAATTACTTATTTAAAAAGTAAATTTGAAAATGGAGATTTACGCGTTGATGATGTGCCAGAAGATATTATGACTTGGCCTGCGAAAAATAATCCACACATTGGCGAGTTTGCTGTAGACTATGATATGGCTCCATTTTTTGATTTCAATTCAGACGATATATACAATCCTTTAGATGGTGATTATCCTTTGGCTGTTCAGCAACAAGTAAACTTAATTCCGCTGGCCTTTAATTTTTCAATTTACAGTAACAATGTCAATTTTGAAGACCCCAGTGGACCTGCGGTAGATATAGAGGTTCATCAAGTAAATTTCGTGTTTGATTGCCCGAATCTGACTGAAGCCAATAATTCCGTTTTTACGAATGTAAATGTGATTTATAAAGGATCTGAAAATTTAACAGGTGTACGAGTTGGATTATGGGAAGATTCAGATCTCGGATGTTATGAAAATGATTACAATGGGTGTTCACCTGATTTGGATGCCATATTTACTTATAATATCAATGCTTTTGGGGAAAGTCTATGCCCACAAAATATTGCGGGATTGACACAACCCGGTGCGGCCTTTCAAACTTTTGTTTTTTTAAATGCGGACATTCTTTCTTACCTCGTATATAATAATCCAGCAGTTGGCAATAACCCAGGTCAAACTTCAGATCCAGAAACCTTAAATGAATATTATAATTATCTCAATGGGGTATGGCGAGATGGAACGCCTATGACTAAAGGGGGTACAGGTTTCAATCCAGGCAGCAATGATCAAACAAAATTCCTATATGAGGATTTGCCAAACAATCCCAATGGATGGTCAATGGAGAGTCAAGCTTTAGGTTTAGGTGACAGAAGAACCATCACAGGTATTTACCAAGGCGGACTGACTTTTAATCAGGAGCTTAATTTTTTCTTTGCCGATCATATTAAATACAGTCCGAGTTTTGATAACATAAGTATATTCGACATTTATGAAGAATCCGTTAATCAACTTAAAGATGAGATTAACACCCTTTTGGCCTTTGGTAACATAGATTGTCAAAGTGAGATTTGTGATGATGATTGTGTTTGGCCAGGCGATGTCGATGACAATGGCATTGTAAATGGAAAAGATGTTTTACAATTTAGTCAATTTGTCTCTCAACAAGATTCAGTGGGTATCCCAAGAGACCAAGTCTCTCACTTTTGGAGCCCGATTGCATCGGATGATTGGGGCTTTGAACAGAATAATATCAATGGAAAATTTGCAGATGCTTCAGGAAATGGAATTATAAATATTGATGATACGAAAATCATTGAACTAAATTTTGGAAAAACCAATCAACGGTATGTTGATGCTTGTGAAGAGGTAAATGAGATTAAAGAGTATAACTTAAATCTTACATCGGAGGTCACAGAAATGACTTGGCCTAATCAAAACCTAGTTGATAATGCATTCAATTTACGGATTAGCTTTAGTAGTGAAACCCAAGTCCCCAAAAAAATAAGAGGGATTTCATTTAGGATAGAATTAGATACACATATGATCTATCCGATACTTGGAGATACATATAAGGTTTTGAGTAGTCAAATAGATTATGCTCATTTTGAAGTTGATGAGATTCTTCAAGATAATGATTTGGGTTCTGTAAATTTGTTCGGTAAGTCTTTAATGGTAATATCAAATATGGACCAGACTGAGCTTGAAAAAGACATTTTTCATGTGGGCGGATTTTTTAGCTTGCGCAATCAAGCGAGCACAACGAATCTAAATGGCATAGATACGATAACGTTTAAGATTTATGATGCCTGTGCAATAACAACAGAAGGAGAAATTATCGAGCTGGGTGTATTTCACCAAGATATCATAGTCAATAACCTACCAGTAGACATGACATCTTTTGCTGATGAATTGCTTGATGGTAATTCTTTCAAAGCTTATCCCAATCCATTCTCTAATCAGATTGAACTGGATATGAAAGTGCCGACTAGTGGGGTAGTTTCTATTTATTTTGTAGATGGTCAACTTATATTCAAGAGAGATTTTTATGCTGAGTCTAAATTGACTTTAAATCTTGATAGGTATAAATCAGGAATGTACATTTTAGAAGTTAAAGACGCAAGTGGTCGTCTGTTTTCTCAAAAGATTGTTAAAATTTAAGAGTCTATTTTCTAAATAATAATATCCTTATAAAGCTTGCCCCTTAAATAGATTTTAAATCAATTTTTTCAATCCAAACCTAATTCCAAAAGCATATGGCTTTGGCTGACTATGATCTAAGCCACTAAACATGCAATCGCCCATATTGGGATTGTTTGGGTCACCCAAGCAAGGATCACTTCCTAAACATTCTTCCGATGTTTCCATATTACCAGGTCCTTTCCACGGTCCACTAAAACTATAGTCAAATCCATAACTGATCTTATTGCATTCAGAAATATCAATATAAGAGTATAAACCAATGGCGACAGAATTTGTATTAGTATACTCTATGGGTCCTTCGATGTTAGTAAAGACCTATAGATCTGCTTATATTTATAAACGAAAATTGAATGAACCTGACTTCGATAGAAGCATACAAGAAATCAATGAAATATTTTTAAGACATAAGTTTTATGAGCTATCCTACGGACATTCATATAGTTATGAATATAGACCACATAGGCGATGGAGGCGTAAAGTCAACATAGCTCTCAAAGCATGTGATGAAGAGGCTTTAGATAGATTAAGAAAAAAAGTCTTGCTGTAGGTTTTCAATATCATATTAACTTTCATGATAAAGAATATTAATGTTGTTATTATGGATTTAATAAGATTTAGATGTTCTTTTATTTTTGAAAAATAAAAAGCTCCAGCTCTGATGGTATATTCAGTTGCTGGAGCTTTCATTTTTTTTTAAAAGATCAAATCTAGCTCAATGGCTTCTCATTTAAGTCGAATCTATCCAAATTCATGACCTTGGTCCAAGCCTTGATAAAGTCATCAACAAATTTCTCATTTGAATCTTGACTGGCATAAACTTCTGCCACTGCACGTAACTCAGAATTTGATCCACAAATCAAATCGACTCTTGTTCCAGTCCATTTGACTTCTCCCGTTTTTCTGTCTTTACCTTCAAAAACATCTTGATCATCTGTTGTTCCTCTCCAAGTTGTATTCAGATCTAAAAGATTGACAAAGAAATGATTGTTTAATGTGCCAGGCGTCGCAGTGAATTGACCTAGTTTTGAATTATCATAGTTGGTGTCTAAGACACGCATTCCGCCTAATAGCACAACCATCTCAGGAGCAGTGAGACTTAAAAGTTGGGCTTTGTCTACAAGCATTTCCTCAGCAGAAATGGTATATTTCTGCCTTAAGTAATTTCTGAAACCATCAGCTGCAGGTTCTAAGTAAGCAAAGGATTCAACATCTGTTTGTTCTGCAGTAGCATCTGTGCGTCCAGCCGTAAAAGGTACTGTTTTATCTAATCCGGCTTTTTTACAAGCTGACTCTATGGCTATGCCACCTGCCATTACGATTAAGTCCGCTAGAGAAACTTTCTTAGGTGAGTGACCCGTATTGAAGTCAGTTTGTACTGTTTTCAAAGCATCCAAAACAGTTACTAATTGCGCTGGGTTGTTGACATCCCAGTAGTTCTGAGGTGCTAAATTTATTCTACCACCATTGGCACCACCTCTCTTATCCGAGTTACGATAAGTTGAAGCAGAAGCCCATGCTGCAGATATTAAAGCTGAATGTGAAATACCTGATTCTAAAATGCTGGCTTTTAATGCTTTTGTGTCTTCTTCGTTGATAATTTCATGATCTGCTGTTGGTATAGGATCTTGCCATATTAATGTTTCCTCAGGTACCTCTGGACCCAAGTATAAAGCTTTAGGTCCCATGTCTCTATGCGTCAATTTATACCAAGCTTTTGCAAAAGCATCTGCAAATAAATCTGGGTTTTCATAAAACTTCTTAGAGATTGGTCCGTAAATAGGATCTAAAAGCATTGACAAATCTGTGGTAAGCATAAAAGGGGCATGTGTCTTTGAGGGATCATGCGCATCAGGAATAAGCCCTGCACCTGCGTTATCCTTCGGTCTCCATTGATGCGCCCCTGCTGGACTTTTAGTCAATTCCCATTCGTAAGAGAAAAGATTTTCAAAGTAGTTATTACTCCATTTGGTAGGCGTTGTAGTCCATGCACCTTCCAGTCCACTCGTAATTGTGTTAACTCCATGACCAGTGCCCATATCATTATGCCAACCTTTGCCTTGAGCTTCAATTCCAGCAGCTTCTGGTTCTACACCTATATATTTGAGTGGATCTCCAGCTCCATGCGTTTTACCAAAAGTGTGTCCACCTGCAATTAATGCCACAGTTTCTTCATCATTCATCGCCATCCTGCCAAATGTTTCTCTGATGTCTTTGGCTGCAGCCAATGGATCAGGGACACTATTAGGTCCTTCTGGATTGACATAAATTAACCCCATCTGCACTGCAGCTAAAGGATTTTCTAAATCTCTATCACCACTGTACCTTTGGTCTGCTAACCACTCAGATTCTGCACCCCAATAGACATCATTTTCCGCTTCCCATATATCAGCGCGTCCTCCTGCGAATCCAAAAGTTTTGAATCCCATAGATTCAAGCGCGCAATTTCCTGTGAGTATCATAAGATCAGCCCAAGATATTTTTTGACCATACTTTTGCTTTATTGGCCACAACAATAGTCTGGCCTTATCCAAGTTTGCATTATCAGGCCAACTATTAAGAGGGGCAAAACGTTGTGAACCAGTGCCGCCGCCACCACGGCCATCTGCTACACGATAAGTGCCTGCACTGTGCCAGGCCATTCTGATAAAGAACGGACCATAGTGACCGTAATCTGCTGGCCACCATTCTTGTGAGTCAGTCATCAAATCATATAAATCTTTTTTAAGTGCGGCTAAGTCCAGAGACTTAAATGCTGCCGCATAATCAAATTTCTCACCTAAAGGGTTAGAGAGCTTAGAATGTTGTCTAAGGATATTTAACTTCAATTGGTTTGGCCACCAATCTCTATTGCTGGTTCCTCCTCCAGCACCCATCTTTAAGACAGTACTGCTAAAAGGGCATTTTCCAGCACCATTTTGACTTCCGTTATTTTCCATTTTTATTTATTTAAAATTAGTATCAAAGTGAAATTAAGCACAATAATAATCATAAATTAGTATAGATAAAAACGATATAATTTATACATTTATCGATAATATAGATAGTAATGACACGGACTCAAATAGAATATATTTTGGCTCTAGCCAAATCCAAAAACTTTGGTATAGCTGCAGTGGAATGTTTTATTTCCCAATCAACTTTAAGTGCCATGATAGCAAAATTTGAAAGACAAATAGATGTCGAACTTTTTAGTAGAAAAACAAGACCTATTCAAACAACAATAAATGGTAATAAAATCATTGAGTCTTTAGAAAACATAAACAGAGAATTTCTTCTCTTAGATGAGTTGATAAGAGAAATTAATGAGGTTGAAAAAGGAAAAATTTCTCTGGCGTGTATACCCACAGTAGCGCCTTTTATTTATCCCTTAATTCTTAATAAAATCTCTAACGAATTTAAACATGTAGATTTTAATATTTACGAACTGACCACAGAGAAAATAATTCAAGATATTAAAGGTGGGAAAATTGATATAGGCATAGTCTCTTTGCCGCTTAATACTAAAGATTTGGTAGAGTATGCCCTCTACGAAGAGGAATTTTTTGTTTATGACTTTGGAAATAAACAAAAGTCAAAAAGATATAAAATAACAGATATAGATCTTAATCGGTTGTGGATATTAGAAGAAGGGCATTGTATGCGTAATCAAATTGGTAAAATTTGTGATTTAAGACAAAAGAAAAAAATGAATGGCAATTTGACTTATAGTTGTGGTAGTATAGATGCACTGATTAAAATGGTTAACTTGAATAACGGTATTACTTTATTGCCACATTTAGCTATAGAAAATAACAAGAATGTAGATAAAAGATTTATATACACATTTCAAGGGCAAAAGCCAATGCGCAGAGTAGGTATCATTGTACATAAAAACTTCGTACGTAAAAGATTGCTCAAGCAATTTATAGAAATCATAAATACACTTTTGGTTTTACCAAAACACTCAGGAAAAAGTTTAAACTATCTGAAACCTGTTTAGGTTTCAACATGTCAAAAAATAGATAAGTGTTAGGGTAGAGCATTTAAATGTCGGTTGTTAGTATTAATACAAGCTATCAAATCTTCGACCTTTACACAACAATTTGTTAATTTCGGACAACTAAATTGATCAATGTCTTCAAAGTTTTCAAATATAAATTTCAAAAAAGGCATTAAACAAATACCGGTTGCAATACAAGTGCTTGCCAGCACACCAGGTTTTATTAAGAAACATAAGTTATGGAAAGGATTTTGGGAGCATACTTGGGTGTTGATGTTTTCTTTAGGAATTGCAGTTTCATTTACATATGTACTTTATAATAATGTTCATAACTATTTTACAGACCCTACGGAGACAATAGATATTGAAATACCTGAAGAAGGCATTGATGCAGCTATCAAAAACTTGACTTTCGCTGCTTCGCAAGTCACCGGTAAAGAAAAAGAGAATCTAGAATCTAAGATTGAAGATTTAGTAGAGGTCAAAGAAGAGTTCAATGAACATAAATCATTTTTTTCTGGGAGTTTGAAATTTTTATTACTCATCTTTTTAGAAATATTGATTTTTCATTTTGCAGTAAAAACAAATAACATTTTAAAAGATCAATCTATTACTCCAAAATTTCAATCATTCTACAAAGCGCAAATAAGGATGATAAAAGTGATGTTTAGGAAATGGGTTTATGGTCTATTAATGTATATCTTTATATCAATTCTATGCGGGATTACTTCTACAGAAATATTGAAAGAAACCTTCATGCTATTTATATACGGTTACTATCTTGGATTTGCTTTCTTAGATAATTATCTAGAACAATTTCACTTCACTATAAAGGAAAGCTCTAAGAATATTCAATCTCATTTTGGTGCGGCTTTGGTCATTGGGTTATTTGCTAGTTTGCTCATGCACATACCAATATTCGGTCCTTTGTTTGTGCCATTAATATGTGGTATTGCGGCTACTAGATATGGACATTTGTGTGTGATGGAATCATTTTTAAAACAAAAAATGTACTCGACCCAGTTATAAAAATTTTTGTAAATGCTAGAATTGTTAACTTTTATTCCTAGTAGTAATAAAATATGTCTAGAGTTTATATAGTTTGCAGTGTAAACAAATAAACGATGACCACATCGACAATTACTTAACATGAAAATATTATATAAGAATGGAAATGTAAAGAACTGTAAAACCAACGAAGCATTTGACAGAAATGAGATACTTCAGGTTAAGATTGTAACGAGTGATAATGAAGAGTTAAATGAAATTTCTAAATTATTTGATATTGATCTAAGTCCTTTCCAAATTAGGGAAGATATAGAAATAAGTTCTCATTATATTGATGTTGCTAATCAACTCACCTTAAATTTAAATATACCCGTTGGATTTAAAGATGAAAAAGTTGAAGAAGAGAATATTCACTTTATAGTCAAGCACGACATTGTATTCGTTTTCTTTACAAAAAGTGTTGACGAAATGATTGAGCAATTGACTGAATTAAGATATGATTCTGGATTATTAAAGTTTAATTCACATTTAGAATTGTTGGTTTTTCAGCTAGGTACAATCTCAGATTATTTTGCCGATTTAGTTGAGTTGATAGCCAGTAAAGTTAGAGGTACTTATTTTTCTATTTTGAATACCACAACCGTTTCTGACGATAATTTAGACAGGCTGACGCACTATAATTTTTCAAATTTTTTGCTTAGAGAGTCGCTTTCTGAATTTCATCGCATCATTTTATTGCTGAGAAGAAAGTTTATCGCAAATAGAATTATATCAGATAAGTTAGAATTAGAAACAAATGATTTAAACGTTATATCAGAGCACATACAATATAATTTTGAAAGGGTTTCCGATTTAAAATCAAATCTAGATAGTAAAATAGAGTTAGAGCAAAATAAAATCTTTAAGACACTAACAATGATTACTTTTTGTGTTTCTATTCCGACTTTGATAGCGGGAGTGTATGGTATGAATTTTAAATATATGCCAGTGCTAGAACTCACTTACGGTTATCCTATGATTATGGTCGTAATAATTCTTAGTTTGATTTTACCTCTGGGATACTTCTATGCTAAAAAGTGGTTTTAATAAAAAAGAAAATAACTATTTTGGCTCTAACTTGTCTACTATATAGAAATGAAGGTCTTTTAGATTGTTTTGTGTCTGTTGGCTCACTCGGTCATGGTGCCATTTGAAATGTTAAGCTAAAGTTCGAAGCCAATATTATTTTTATAATAAGGGTATTGTCAATTAAACTAAACCTAGCTTAAAAACTAGTTAAATTATAAGTATAATAAATTTGTAAAGCATGGAAGCTTCTTGGGATAAAATGATCGGACGAATATTTAAATGGTTCGAATCTGCAATAATCAATCTGCCAAACTTCATATTGGCTGTGGTCATCTTCTCATTTTCATTTTGGATGTCCAGAAATATAGAACGATGGGCCAATAGGGCGTTAACTCGGGTTATTACACAAACCTCCGTAAGAAGTTTAATTTCCAATGCTTTATCGATTTTAATTATTACTGTAGGGTTTTTCTTGGCCTTAGGTGTTTTAAATCTTGATGATTTACTCAAATCATTATTGGCGGGTGCTGGTGTGGCAGGATTGGCAATTGGTTTGGCATTACAAGGAACCTTGTCTAATACTTTTTCTGGAATATTCTTAGCCGTTGAAGACATACTCAACGTTGATGATTGGATAGAATCAAATGGCTATGCAGGAAGAGTTGTTGAAATTGATCTCAGAAATACAAAAATTATAGAGTCTGATAATAACATTGTAGTTATCCCCAATAAAACTGTTTTGGAAAACCCCTTCAAAAATTATGGATTAACCAAGAGAATCCGCACAAATATTACATGCGGTGTGGCGTATGACTCCGACTTAAGGCAAGTAAAAGATCTTAGCATCAAAACGATTGATGAGCTCTTCCCGATACGCGCAGCAGAAGCTGTCGAATTTCATTATTTGAATTTTGGAGACAGTTCTATTGATTTTCAAATAAGGTTTTGGATTGATGCCAAAGTTGACATAACTGCAACTGAAGCTAAGAGCGAAGCCATCATGGCATTAAAAGAAGCTTTTGATGAAAATGGCATCACAATTCCTTTCCCTATCAGAACTGTTATTCAAGAAACAATAAATCAAGAAACAAGAATTGAAGAGTCCTAACTAGATTTACATAATACCATGGATATACCTATTGATGTGATTAACTGCTCTTGTAAAGTGTCCTTATTAATTATGAGCTCAGGGTTGTAAAAAGCTATGAAGGATGCTAGATTCTACTTATTTCAAAGACAAGCAGATTGACTACAGCATCATAGAAATTAAGTCACTTTAGAACAAAGTTTTGGCATTAATATTTCTTACAATTAAAAATTATATAAATTGCCTTTTCATTTTTAGACTTTAGATATGAACCTGTTAAGATCATTCGCTTTTAAAAATTCGATTCTATACTTAATCGTTTTCTTTTTGGCCTTTGGTATTTTTGGTTATTTGTTGTTTAAAAATAGCTCAGAGAGGATTGTCGAGACAGTCAGTAATGAGCTTCAACACCGAGGTGATCTTGTCGAAATCCAAACACTAGAATATTATAATGAGCTCATTTCCTCATTAGATTACTTAACGTATAATCCTATTTTAGAAAATTATCTCAATAATCAGACGGATCAAAATTATAATTTATTAGCAGAGAATTACCTAAGCTTACTAAAAGCACATTCTGATTTTGCTCAGATAAGATATATTGATGCCCGTTCAGGGATGGAAGTTATAAGGGTAGAAAGAAATTTATCAGATATTTCGATTATTAATAAAACGCAACTGCAAAACAAAAAAGATCGCCCATATTTTGCAATAACATCAGAGTTAAAAGAAGAAGATATCTATATTTCACCCATTGATCTTAACAAAGAATTTGGTAAGATCAGCGAACCTAGAATGCCTACATTAAGATTGGCTAGGGTAGTATATAATAATGGTGTGAGATTAGGCGTAGTTGTTATCAATATCAATCTCAATAATCTTTTTGCAAGTTTAAATCAAACAGTCGGAGATGAGTTTACTCTGCATATTTTAAATGAAAATGGGTACTACTTAGTTCATGATAATATGGACAGTACTTTTCTTTTTGAATTTGAAGAGAATCAAACACGAAGCACTTCCCCCAATGGAACTTTTAATAATCTTGATTCTAAGGATAAGTTGATGCATTCAAGACGCTTCCAGAATGCATTGATGACTTATGGATTGGTATTTAAAGTCATTGCAGATAAGGAGGTACTTTTAGAAACTTATTTTGCTTGGCGCAAAAAGAGTATTTTAATAATGATCTTAACCGTTGTCTTTTTAACCTTTTTCTCTTTTTTAATGATGATTAGACAGTCTAAGAAGTTTTCAAAAATCACAGAATCTTTGCGTGATTTTCCAAATAACAGGAACCCATCAAACGTATTAATTCAAAGAAAGGATGAGTTTGGAGATATGGCTAGAAGTTTTGCAGAGATGGCCTCGGTAATTAACATACAAATGGATACGATTAATTCAGAGAAGTTAAAAGCAGAAGAAGCCGTCTTAGAAAAATCAAAATTTATTGAAAATATAAGCCACGAAATACGAAATCCTTTACAGTCTATCATGGGATTAAGTACAATGCTAGAAAAAAATAACCCCAATCCAAATCAATTGGATATCTTAAACAGTTTGAAGTTTAATACTTCCAATTTACAAGGACTGGTTAATAATGTTTTGGATTATCAGAATGTGATTAAAGGTAATATTACAGTAGAATACAGTTGGGAACACATCACCCAAGTCATAGAAGAAGTGGTAATGGGAAATAAATTTGTAGCATCGGAAAAAAAGATCCAACTACAAATGAAATTTGACGAAAAATTAAGTTGTTATCAATATTATATTGATCGTTTGCGCTTGTATCAGATCTTAGCTAATCTAATATCTAATGCCATTAAATTTACCAATGAAGGTGGGTGTGTAACTGTCAATTGCATGCTTGAGCTTAAGCCTAATAAACACTATTTGACTTTTTTAGTAGTGGACAACGGTGTGGGTATGACAGATTCAGAAGTATTGAAAATCAAAGAACGTTATTTTACTAATCGCGGCATTCAAACTTTAAATTCAAATTATGGTATTGGTCTGACTATTGTGACAGAACTCCTACATTTAATTGATTCAGAATTAGAGATCACCTCAGAAAAAGGGCAAGGGTCAAAATTTAAATTTACTTTAAATCTAGATGCTCGCGAAAACTTAAATAATAATATTAAAGATACAAAGCTGCTGAATTTAGAAAGCTTACATCTATTGATCATTGAAGATGATAAACAGATCGTTGAACTGTATAAGCATTTATTATCTCAATCAAATTCAACTATAACTTTTATAGAAGATGTTAAAATATTAAATTCTTTGAAGGGGCAATTTGACGTGATTGTTGCGGATTATAGATTTGCGAAAAAATCATTACTTGATGTGCGCCATTTACTGGAAAACTTTAAGAAGCCTGAAACAGTTCTTTTAATTGCCAGCGGCAGTACTCCAGATATTGAGCTCTTTGAAAATATGTTTAAAAATGTTTCATTTATTAAAAAACCATTTTCAAATTTAGAATTTAAGCAATCTATAAATCAAAATATTGTTCGTGTAAAATATGGTGTGCCTAATATTAATAGGATCAAAGCGGATTATGATTATCAAGAGCAAAATTATATGCGTGCTTTGAATATTTTGATTGATGAATGGGTTTCCATTTCTAATAAAATAAATAATGCAATAGAATCTAATGACTCATCATCAATGGAATCAAGTCTTCATAAGTTTGTGACGACACTCAAAAGACTAGATTTACATAAATTGGCAATTGGTTTGGATGATGTCAAGACGAAAATGCCTTTGCAGAATTTAGAAAAATCTGAAATCCAAACTGAGGTAAAATTCGTTCTGAATACAATTCTTAAAGAAATTAAAAGCCAGATATAGGATTAGGCATTCATGTAATTGAAAATAGTTGATTTTTGATTATTGCTGATAGGGATCGATTGTTCACCAATGACAATTTCTTCTTTTGTAAAGTAATCGATACGTTGCATATTTACAATATAGGAGCGGTGGCATTGTAGAAAATGCGACGGGAGTCGTCCCAATAAAGTTTTGAGATTCATTAGAGACATGATAGCGCGATTAGTGCAACTGATGACACAATAATTCGAATCAGATTTAATGAACTTTATGTCATCTACCAATATAGGTATCCACTTTTTACCATCTTTAATCATCAAAGATTGCGGTTTCAAATTTGGTTCCGATAGAGAAACTTTTGCTTCGCGCATTGTAAGACACCGTCTCACAGCTTCCAAAAAACGATCATAGTTTAGAGGTTTCACCAAGTAATCTACAACGTCTTGATAACGATAAGAGTCAACAGCAAATTCCTGATCAGAAGTCACCATGATGACTTTACTTTTGTCTTGTTTTAATTCTAATATATTTTTACCATTAAGAGTGGGCATATTTAAATCAAGAAAGAGAAGATCAAAGCGACCGTTGCCAATTAGTTTTAATCCTGCAACAGAATCATTACATGATATGCAGTATTCAATTTCATTAGTTTTACCCGCATAGTGTACCACGAGGTCCGTTATCAGCGGATCATCATCAATTATTATACATTTAAGTGCCTCCATAGACTTGATCTGTCAAATATAGCACCCATTTCACATAAAAAACCACTCCATTCATCAAATTTCTCCAGTAAATGCAGTGTAGCTAGGTACTTTTGAATCATCTTAAATCGGTAATCATGAAATATAAATTAAGGTTATTATCATTGTCAATTGGAATCCTTTATGTTTTATTTGGAGCTTTGAAGTTTTTTCCAAGCTTAAGTCCTGCTGAAGATATTGGGATCGCAACAGCGCAAATGTTAAGCTTTAACTTGCTTTCTCCTCAAGCGGCTATTATTCTATTAGCCAGTTTTGAGATTGGCGTAGGTATATTGTTGCTCTGTAACAAGTGTCAGAAAGTGGCTATCATTCTAGCTGTTTGTCATTTGGTACTTACATTTTCGCCATTTTTTCTATTTCCAGATCAAGTATTTCATGTAGGTTCTTATGGACCAAGTTTATTAGGGCAATATATATTTAAAAACATTGTGCTTTTATCGGCTTTATTTCTTTTATACCCGAGCAAAAGAGACAGCATTTTAGTAACAAATTAATTATTATATCTCGATATGAAAACGATTAAAATATTCTTTTATATACAACTGTTTATCTTCTTAAGTATTTCTGCCAATAGTCAAAAGACGATAACCGCCGAAAAATTGGGAGCGGACAATGTGGCTTACATATGGGGTAAGATGGCCTTAGATGCCACAGCGAATGATACAGAAAAATTTAACCCTAGACCTACAATCACTTCTAGGTTTTTGAGCTTGATTTTTATTTCTGTATTTGATGCCTGGAGCCGATGTGATGATAATGCTATGCCTGTCTATTTACAAGGCATAAATAGATTACCTCTAGAGGAGCGCACAACTAAAAATAAAGAGAAGGCTATAAGTTATGCAGCCTATAGAACTTTGAGTGAATATTATTACACTGACACCCCCATGTTTAGAGACTTGATGGTAAAGTTGGGGTACGATCCAGACAATCAATCGCTTGATCCCAGTACCCCAGAAGGTATAGGTAATCTTGCTGCATATGCGGTAATTCAAGCCAGAAAATCTGATGGTTCTAATCAATATGGTACAGAGGAAGGTTCACAAAATATTCCTTATTATGATTACTCAAATTATGTACCGGTCAATAAAATAGATCATTTAACAGATCTTGAGAAATGGCAACCTAAGTATTTCGAAGATCAATATGGAAAGAAGTTTGAACCTAAATGTTTAACGCCATACTGGCAAGAGGTAACACCTATTGCTTTAAATTCGGCCAATCAATTTAGACCTGGCCCACCTCCTGCACTAGGTTCAAAACAACTCTTAGCAGAAGTAAAGGAAGTTGTAGATGTGCAAGCTAGTCTTACAGATGAGGAAAAAGCATTGGTTGAATTTATGCGTGATGGTCCTAAGTCCGTGCAGCAAGCAGGACACTGGTTATTATTTGCACAGAAAGTTTCAATTAGAGATAATCATACATTAGATGAAGATGTTAAAATGTACTTTTTAAATCAGATAACAGCCATGGATGCTTTTATTGCATCTTGGGATTCTAAAATGTTTTATGATTACGCAAGACCATACGCATTGGTTCATGAATATTATAAAGGCAAAGAGATCCATGGATGGATTGATCCTGTTAAAGGGTGGGGTAAAATGGATGGCAGTGAATGGAGACCATATTCTCCTGCTGCATTCTTATGTCCGCCGTTTCCGAGTTATGTTTCAGGACACAGTTGCGTGAGTGGCGCTTGTGCTGAAGCCTTAAAACTATATAAAGGGTCCGATGAATTTGGATCTTCGATAGAATTGCAAGCCGGTTATCTTACTGAGCCAAATCACCTTGGGAAAAAAGTTACTTTGCATTTTCCTACTTTCACAGAGGCGGCAGAAATGGCTGGTCAATCGAGAGTATTAGGCGGCTACCATATCCAAGCTGATAATGTGGCAGGTTTGCAGCTGGGCAGAGATGTCGCTAGAAATGCATATGCATTTTATCTAAAACATGTCAATGAAAAGAGTTAATTAGAATTGAGTATATAAATAAATTGATTGAGAGAAATTGGGGCTTTGTCTAGAACGGAGTCCCAATTTTGTCTTCTTCTTCTTCTTCTTCTTCTTCTTCTTCTTCTTCTTCTTCAAACTTGCACATAAAATTATTTTTTTTAGAAAAAGATTTACAAGTATTTCATGTGTATATACAATTGCCAGTTCATAAGTTTAATATCAAAGTTGGTTGAAGTAGACGCTTTATTATTTAGGGATTGTGTGCAACTAAGGACTCGTAGCTAATTATTTCTTGTTATTTGATAAAGTAAGTTTTAATAAAAGTAAAAATGTCATGCTTGGAAATTTCCAGATTTGATTAAAGAGTTGTGATTGTTTTGATTTATTATAACATTCTATTATACTAAAGAAAATAAGATCTATAAGCGATGTCTGAATTTTAGGTGTTTTAGATGTGAGAATTATTATTAGTTGGGGTGAATATGACTGCGACACCTGAAAGTGTAGGCACATTACTTTGCTTTAATGCTATTTTAATTAAAGGCGTTACATGTATAGTCCTTGAAGTTATAATGATTGGAATGGGTATCTATAATAATTTTCTCAAGTATAGCTAATTCATTGTTTTTAGATTCCTCCAAAACTTAGGTGTATGGGTCAAGGTCTGAAGTTTCCTCATTATGACAGAAGTGTTTTCTTTTTTTCCAAAGGATAGGCTTTTTAGTGTAAATACTATTTAGATTAATTAAAAATAAGTCCGTATTTTCGCTCTTCAATTAAACAAACCTAATGATTAAAGGGAGTCTAGAAGAGGGTGAACGCGCAATAGTAGTTGCTATTGGTGGTTCTATGGAGTTTCAAAACTTCCTTTTAGCCAATGGTATTTCATTAGGAACGATTTTGACTAAGAATTATAGTCCTCGTTTTTCAAAATTGATAAATTTCTCAGTAAGTGGTAAAATGCTGAGTTTGCGCACCTACGATTTTAGCCTCATTGAATACCAGAAAATATAATAGGGGATGATAAAGCATATTGCGCTCGTAGGAAAACCTAATTCTGGAAAGAGTAGTCTGTTCAATTTGTTAACTGGACTCAATCAAAAAATTGGAAATTACTCTGGTGTAACTGTTGAAAAAAAAGCGGGGCGATTTCTAGATTTTAACGTCATTGATTTGCCTGGCATTAAATCACTCAAGGCTGTTTCTTTAGAAGAACAAATTACCAAGAATTCTATTTTAGATTATACTGAAAATAAGACACCTATAGTTTTTGTGGCGAATGGCATGCAATTGGAAGATTCTCTATTATTATTTTCAGAGATTGCAGATCTTCAAGTGCGTTCAGTTTTGGCCATCAACTTTAAAGATGATCTAGACAAAAATCAAATACGCGTTGACATTGATCAAATTTCAGATCAGTTGGGCTGTCCAGTTGTTTTACTCAACTCAAGAACAGGCGATGGCCTAGATGAACTCAAGGCATTAATCATTAAAGAAAGTTTTCAAGTGCCTAATGCGGTATGCAGAAGTCTTTATGATGATTTTGAAGGTGATGAAGTTAAAAATTCTTTCAAAGATAAAATCAGAAAACTCAATGCACAGGTGCTTGATGAAGATGATTTTTACAAACGTCAAAAGATCGTTGCTTCAATCGTCAGGGCTTCTGTTGCAGACCTAGAAAAGCGTACTGAGTTTTTAAAAAAATCTAAAAAGTGGGATAAGATCTTTTTAAATCCGATTTTAGGAACTTTGTTTTTTTTAGGAACGATGCTTGTCTTATTTCAATCTGTTTTTCATCTGGCAAGTTATCCTATGGATTGGATAGATGCGGGTTTTGCTGCTGCTAGTACTTGGGCAACAAATACAATTGCACCAGAATGGTTGGCCAGCTTAATAAGTGATGGTGTCCTTGCAGGATTGGGTGGGGTGCTTATTTTTATTCCACAAATTGCAATCCTTTTCTTTTTATTGGGATTGCTAGAACATTCAGGTTACTTGGCACGAATTTCATTTATATCAAATAGATTTTTGTCTTTGTTTGGATTGAGTGGACAAAGTGTCATTCCGTTGATGTCTAGTTGGGCGTGCGCTATTCCGGCAATCATGAGTACACGTGTGATCAATGACCCAAGAGAGCGCATGGCAGTTATTTTTGCCTCACCTTTAATGACATGTAGTGCTCGACTTCCCGTCTATACTATTTTAATAGCGATAATGATTCCAAATAAAGGAAGTGGATTTTTCAATATGCAAGGCGTCATGTTGTTAGGTTTATATCTTATCGGTGTTATTGCAACATTAGTTGTAGCTTATATAGTCAGCCGTCGTACAAAGACTAAGGAGAATAATTTGTGGGCTCTAGAGTTGCCCGTTTATCGAATTCCTAATTGGAGAAATGTGCTTTTCAATGTTTATCTTAAAACCAAAGCATTCGTTATAGATGCGGGTAAAGTCATATTTATTGTGTCCATTATTCTCTGGGTCTTAGCCAGTTTTAGTCCTAAGAATGATGCTTTCCTTCAAGAACAATATCAAGCCCTGAAGTTAGAACAAAACAGTGAAAACATATCTAAAGAAGCGATTGATCTGGAGTATTCTTATGCTGGATATTTAGGCAAATTCATTGAACCCGCTATACAACCCTTAGGTTATGATTGGAAAATAGGTATTGCTCTAATTTCTTCATTTGCGGCAAGAGAAGTTTTCGTCGGCTCCTTATCAACAATATATAGTGTGGGTTCAGAAGAAGAATCATTGATTAAAACACGTATGCAAAATGAAGTCAATACTCAGTCGGGTGGGCCACGTTTCAATTTTGCAACCTGCCTTTCTCTCTTGCTTTTTTATGTTTTTGCTCTGCAATGTATGAGCACAATGGCTATAGTCAAAAGAGAAACAGGTGGTTGGAAGTACCCCATCATTCAGTTTGTTGTGATGTTTATTATGGCTTATGTATTTGCATTTGCAGCGTATAGGTTTTTTATGTAAGTTTTTTTGTGGTCTTTGAATTGCTTTGACTATAATTAATGTTTGAGGATAAGCTTCAGTGAATTATTTATTAATATTTTTCAATCGCAAAATAGAATGAGCAACTGTTGCGAGGAAATTTATTGGATAAATGTTAATTTATAAGTTGTGAGCATCGATGTCAATGGAGGATGTGTAGAAAATTGCTTGGACAGTAAAATTCGATCGGCATACCTGTCCAGCCACCCGAAATCTAGATTTACAATTAAAAGCCTTGTGCAATGATGGGTGCTTTATATTTGTAATAACTGATATTGTATTTTATAAATTCGTTTACTCTGTAATACACATGTTTTTGCTCAAAATTTGTTTGCTATTTAAACAATCAGTGAAATCCATTGTAATCAGTAACTCTGTGGTTCAAAATTTATTTATCTGCGCTTCTTTCTTCTCTTTCTCTTTTTCTTTAACTCTCGTTCGTTTTTTCTGCGTTCAGCGTCTAATCTGTTCCTTTTTTCTAAATTCTGCTCTTCCTCAGTCTCTTGGATAATGACTTCTGGAACCTTAGCTTTTAAAGGTCTATCTCTATCTTTTGATAAATGATATATGACGCCTACAGAGGCGTAGATGTTGTCTTGATCAAATTGAGGCTCTGTGATATTGTAACTACCACTGAGTTGCACTTGAAATTTAAAACCTTTGGCACTTCCCACTTGGTAAGTGAATGCAGGCTCAATTAGATAATAAGTGTCGTTGTTTGTTAAGCGCATTATCTCATCTACCTGAATGCCTTCAAAATTATCAAAGGTCATCAAATCTCCTACTACATTGCGGTATGTGACTTGAGCAAATCTAAAAGATATAGCACCAGCCATTCTTGGAACACGGAGGCCAATAGAGGGTTGCAGACTTAGTTTTTGTATATCCGCATTAAGGACTCCAAATTCATTATCCCATTGATTATTTATACTGAAGTCATTAACTAGAGAACCTGCGCCGTACAAAGTATAAAGCTCAAATATAAAGTCATTTTTTAATGGGATTTGTAAGCCTGGACCAATTTCAAACAATCTTCCATTACTTTGTCTAGGGCGGCTTTCAATGTTAGGGTTAAAGAAAGTGGCATTGGCTTGGATGCCTAAGTTATTTGTAACTGCAACAGCCCCTTGCAATTCGGCATGATCAAAATCACCACTGAAAGAAGTTTTAAATTCTCCTTTTTCTCTAAGTAAAGGAACATTGTGTGTGTTAGGAGAATAATACTTTACATTGCATGAGCCTAGGAGTAAAGTAGCTAATAAAAAAAGAAAATAAATGAATTTGAACATGACTATAAATTTGGAAGTTTGATAAATCTTAAACAAAAGTTGCTATTAAAAATATATTATTGATCTAACAATTTTTAATAATTTGAGAATAATGTACAAAATCAACCATAGAATAGTTTTATTATCAAAAAAAGTAAATTATTCGGATTTCCCTTGACACCCTTGAAAGCTTTTGATTAGAGATTTCGAATTTCCCTTGATACCGATGTCAATTTTTGATTTTTGATTAGAGATTAGGGATTTCTCTCTATTCCCTATTTCTTCTTCAACTCAAACACACCTCCGGCTTGTTTTAAAATCAATTTATTTTCTTCTGGAAATTCAATTTCCAATTGTGCCGCATCAAACTTAAAAGTATTTTTGGAAGTGGCTTCTAATGGAAAAGAAGGTTGGTCCGTGGCCTGACAAATAAGTATATTGTTTTCAACAGTTATTGTTATGTCCAACGGGAAAGTAGGACTTTTGTAAACGCCAATGAATGGCCTAAGTTCTTCTTCATTTAATTTTATAGTTGCAATGAATTCAGGCAAATCATAATCGGTGCTAAAATAAATACTCAGAGCACCAATTATTATGTCATTGACATTATAGTCTACACCGTTGGAGAGATAAGTTATAGCGACATCTTCGTCTTTAAAATAGCAGGACATTGAATTAAAACCATCGATTCCTCCATTATGCCCGTAAGCTGTTTTATCATGAAAAGGAAAAGTGAATATACCCATACCGTAATCCTCAACAATTTGGCACATTCTATTCAAGGAGCTTATTGAAATTAATTTCCCCTTGAAAAGTCCATCAAAAAAGATATTGAGTTCCGTTGGTGTGGAAATGATTGATCCAGCACCTATGGGCACACTCATATGAGTTTGTGTTGCGGGTACCCAATTGCCTAGTTTTGTATACGATTTGGCTTGATTGTGCGAGATACGAATTTCTTCTCCTACATCAGTAAATTTTAAATCTAATGGTTTAATTATATAAGTTTGAACGAGTCCGTAGTAACTTAACTTAGAAACATCCTCTGCTATAAATGCCAATAAGCTATAATTAGTATTTGAGTATTCCGCCTTGGAGTTAGGCTTAAAAGAATAACCATTCTTTTTGAATATTGATAATAAGTCTTCACGAGAATGTGGTTTTTCCATATAATCTAAATATTCTGGCGCATCTGTAAAATTAAACAAGCCACTGCGATGTTTTAATAACATTTCAATTGTTATGTCATTAGCATTGGGCAAGTCGCTGAAATACTTACTAAGCTTATCTTCCAGAGACAGCTTTCTTTCTTCCGCTAATTTTAAAATTATAGTGGCTGTTAGTGTTTTTGAAATCGATCCAATTCTATAGGCAGTTTTGTCATTGGATTTTATATCATCTTCAATGCTTAAATATCCTATGCTTTTCTGGTACAGTTCCTTACCGTCTTTAAAAATTGAAAGACTACCCATTCCTTTTTGCTCAGTTTCTAACAACTCAAAAAATCTATCCATTTTTTGTTTATCAAATGTTTGCGCATTTAAAGTAATACTAGCTAAGAGCAATAGAAAGATCAAGTTTTTCATAAACACATAATTTTTTAATCATAAGAATTCTCCGATGGCTTTGCATCGGAGTCAAATAAAATTTTCATCCTCGCGAATGCGGGGATCTAA
>ENA-ORXM01002246-ORXM01002246.1-marine-metagenome-genome-assembly--contig:-NODE-2246-length-23344-cov-5.126187_pt1 | contig 23344 bp, 23 predicted proteins | sample MGYA00237867_ERZ511480 | MGnify/ENA primary metagenome ERZ511480 (study PRJEB26309, sample SAMN06266103) | marine metagenome | isolation source: Algal blade | place: United Kingdom:Sidmouth, United...
AAGAATAGAAGCTTGACCCCGTTGTAGGGTTTTGTAGGTGCGAACAGCCACAAGCTGCTCGCTCAGTGCCGTGAGGGTTTGGCCGAGCGGCGGCGTGACATTGTATGAGCGGCATTGCCCGCGCGGCCTGACAGCCGTCCGAGCCTACGAGATGAGTTTTGTAGACTCAAACGACTTTCGTGGCAGCTAAACGTATGACGCTAAAAGAATAGAAGCTTGACCCCGTTGTAGGTGCGAACAGCCACAGGCTGCTCGCTCAGTGCCGTGAAGGTTTGGCCGAGCGGCGGAGTGACATTGTATGAGCGGCATTGCTCGCGCGGCCTGACAGCCGTTCAAGCCTACGGTGTCGGTCGCTTGTTCGCGCCCAATGAAATTTGAATTTAATTAATACAGGACCAACACATGCCACAAAATAAAATAGCCGCCATCATCGGCGGCGGTGTCATCGGTGGCGGCTGGGCCGCGCGCTTTCTGCTCAATGGCTGGGATGTGCAGGTCTTTGACCCAGCACCCGACGCGCAGCGCAAGATTGCTGAGGTGCTCGATAACGCACGCGCCAGCCTGCCGCAACTACACAACAACAGCCTGCCTGCCGAAGGCGAGCTGCGCTTTTGCGACACCGTTGAAGAATCGGTTGCCGGTGCCGCCTGGATACAGGAGAGTGTGCCCGAGCGCTTGGAAGTCAAACACGCGGTGTTTGCCACAATACAAGCCGCAGCCGAACCAACAGCTATTTTGGGCTCGTCCACCTCGGGCTTTAAACCTTCTGAACTGCAACAAGGCAGCGCCAACCCGAACCAAATCATGGTGGCGCACCCATTTAACCCAGTGTACCTGTTGCCGCTGGTCGAGTTGGTGCCTTCTCCCGAGAACAGCGAAGCCAACATCGAGCGCGCCAAAGCCATACTGACGTCTATCGGCATGAAACCTCTGCGTGTACGCAAAGAAATCGACGCACACATCGCCGACCGCTTTCTAGAAGCCGTCTGGCGCGAAGCCTTGTGGCTGGTCAAAGACGGCGTAGCCACCACCGAAGAAATTGACGACGCCATCCGCTACGGCTTCGGCCTGCGCTGGGGTCAGATGGGCCTCTTCGAAACCTACCGAGTAGCAGGCGGCGAAGCCGGCATGGCCCACTTTATCGCCCAGTTCGGCCCATGCTTGCAATGGCCATGGACCAAACTCATGGACGTGCCCGAACTCACCGACGAACTGATACAAACCATCGCCGATCAGTCAGACGAGCAATCGGGCATGCACAGCATCCGCGAGCTGGAACGCATCCGCGACGACAACCTAGTCGGCATGATGCAAGCCCTAAAACAACGCGACTGGGGCGCAGGCGCCCTACTCAATCAACACGACAACGCTTTAAAAAACAAAGAATGAGATTGTAGTGGTGGTTGAGGAACTTCCTCAACAATCTTGCTGCGGCTTAGACTCAGACACCAGAACCTTTCCCCCCTGGAGCTTGAGTCGAGCATCGCAGCTGACAAAGGATAAAGTGCACTGGGTGTCTGAGGAGCTTGCGACGAGTTTCCCAGAGCACCCTTTGGCAGTGAGAAGCGGAGTTGCGGCAGGCACTGCCGTCGAACGCGTGGGAGAGCCTTTTGGTTACTTTTAGGCTTAAAAGTCACTCGCCACCGGGGCGAATCCCGGAATAGAAATCGCGATAGGTTGGATTCGAAAAATGACTCAAACGAAAGCAAAACCACTTTCACTTTTGATTCAAAAATAGAAAACACCTCTCAAATATACAAACTAACAGAGAGCTAAGCCCATGAACTTCGGCCTAAGCGAAGAACAATCAATGATCGTCGACACAGTAAAAAACTTCGTCGAAAAAGAAATCTACCCCCACGAAAACCTAGTGGAACGCACCGGCGAAGTACCCACTGAGATCGCCCAAGAACTAGTACAAAAAACCAAAGACATCGGTTTCTACGCCTGCAACCTGCCAGAAGAAGTTGGCGGCGGCGGACTGGGTGATCTCGACTTTGCTCTTGTGGAGCGCGAGTTAGGCCGTGGCAGCATGGCACTCAACCACTTTTTTGGTCGCCCATCCGGCATTTTGATGGCCTGCAACGACGAACAGCGCGAACGCTATTTGTTGCCCGCAGCCAAAGGTGACCGCCATGATGCTCTGGCCATGACCGAGCCAGATGCAGGCTCAGACGTGCGTGGCATGAAATGCAGCGCCAAACTCAACAACGACGATTGGGTGGTCAACGGCACCAAACATTTTATCTCGCACGCCAACGTCGCCGACTTTTTTATCGTGTTTATCGCCACCGGCGAAGAAGAAACACCGCGCGGCAAAAAGAAGCTCATCACCTGCTTTTTAGTCGACCGTGACACCCCCGGGTTTGACGTGCTGCCAGGCTATGAGTCGGTTTCGCACAAGGGTTACAAAAACTGCATTCTCAGCTTTAAAGACTGCCGCTTGCCCAAAGCGCAAATTCTTGGCGAAGTACACCGCGGTTTTGATATTGCCAACAGCTGGCTGTACGGCACACGCATTACCGTGGCAGCCATGTGTGTAGGCCGCGCCCGTCGTGCCTTCGAGACCACGCTGCCGTTCTGTGTTGAGCGCCAGCAATTTGGTCAGTCGATTGGTAAGTTCCAGGGTGTGAGCTTCAAGCTCGCCGACATGATCACAGAGATAGACGCCGCCGATTGGCTCACGCTGAGCGCTGCATGGAAGCTTGAAAACGGCCAGAATGCCGACCGCGAGATTGCCAGCGCCAAGCTCTACGCCTCGGAGATGCTCTCGCGTGTGACCGATGAATGTATTCAGATTCACGGTGGCATGGGTCTGATGGACGACCTGCCTTTTGCGCGCTTTTGGCGTGATGCAAGGGTGGAACGCATCTGGGATGGCACCTCTGAGATTCAGCGGCACATCATCAGTCGCGGACTACTTCGTCCGCTCGAAGGCTAAGCAAAAACGTGGCACACATTGTTCAGCTAAAGCAGAACCCACAAATACCACACAGCCCTGTGGGTTCGGCTTCAGCCGTACAATGCCGCTCGCGCAGCATGCAAAACAGCACTACACCTGTTCAGCTAAAGCAAAACCCACCAATACCACACAACCCTGTGGGTTCGGCTTCAGCCGTACAATGCCGCTCGCGCAGCATGCAAAAAAACAAAACACCTGTTCAGCTAAAGCAGAACCCACAAATACCACGCTACCCTGTGGGTGAGGCTTTAGCCTTACAATGCCGCTCACGCAGCATTCAAAAAAACACTACATCTGTTCAGCTAAAGCAGAACCCACAAGTTTTGTTCAGCCCGCTTGATTTCCTCAATCAAGCAAATTGCACATCCGCTTGCAGCTCTAACTCACAATTCATCGAGTTAGTAATTAGGCAGCTTTTTTCGGCCTTTTCAAGCAGACGTATCGCCTTTGCTTCGTCGCTGCCAGCGGGTGCGATCAAAGTCGCCTTGACCACAACCTTAGTGAATTTAGTCACACGCTCGACTCGGTTCAGTTCACCTTCGGCAGATACTTTCAAGTCATTCCAATCAAACTTGGAAGCTCCTGCGATGGCACGAAACGAAAAACAAAAGCAATCCGCGACGGCTGCCATGAGCAAATCTTCTGGTGACCAAGCACCACCCACTCCGCCAAATTGTGTGGGTGGCTGCGTGCTGATAACCGGAAAGTCATCGCAACTGACGTTCACAGCACCTGTTGACGTGTCGTGGGCGTGCGCGTGGTAATGGTGAGGAAAATCTTGCATGTGGGCTAACACCTCAAAAATGTGGCTATTAAAAGTGCAAAAAAGACTGTCGCTTTTATTGCGTCTAACAACATTATATTCCGCACCCGCTGTATGCAGTGCGTGCCAAAGTCACACAGCCGGAGTCACCGTATGAAGCTAGATAGATTGTTACGTCCACGCAGCATCGCTGTGTTTGGTGGCGCTTGGGCACGCAACGTTATCGAGCAATGCCAGTGCTCAGGTTTTGCTGGCGACATTTGGCCGGTTCACCCCACCGCCACCGACATCGGTGGTCTGCAATGCTATCGCAGCGTGGATGACTTACCCGCTGCGCCCGATGCTAGCTTTGTCGGTGTAAACCGCCACATCAGTATTGATGTCATCGAACAGTTGGCCGCGCGCGGAGCCGGTGGTGCCGTGTGCTTTGCCAGTGGTTTTGCGGAGGCTGCAGCCGAAGATGAACAGGCTGCCGATTTGCAAAGTCAGTTACTTATAGCCGCCGGTGATATGCCTATTCTGGGCCCCAATTGTTATGGCTTGCTGAATTACCTAGACGGCGTCAGCCTGTGGCCAGACCAACACGGCGGTGAACGTGTTGAACGAGGCGTGGCTATAATTACGCAGTCGTCCAACATACTGCTCAACCTCACCATGCAGCGCCGAGCACTGCCCTTGGCCTACGCGCTCACCGCTGGCAACCAAGCGCAGCAAGGTCTGGCGAGTATGGCCAGTGCACTGCTGGACGACCCGCGAGTCACTGCCATCGGCCTGCACATCGAAGGCTTTGGTGATTTACAAGCCCTGCAAGATTTGAGTCGCAAAGCGCGCGAACGCCAGATCCCCATTATCGCTTTAAAGATGGGCCGCTCCGAGCAAGCCCGCGCGGCGATGGTCTCACACACTAACTCCTTGGCTGGCTCTGATGCAGGTGCTAATGCGCTGCTACACAGGCTTGGCATACCGCGTCTGCATTCCGTCAGCAGCTTTGTTGAAACACTTAAACTGCTGCACCAAGTGGGGCCTTTAAAAGGCAACAGTATTTCGTCCATGAGCTGCTCCGGCGGCGAGGCTGGTTTGATGGCCGATACTGCCGAAGGTAAGGACTTGCATTACCTTGCACTGGACGATTCCCGTCGCCAAGCCTTGCGCGCAGCACTTGGGCCGCTGGTCGCACTGGCCAACCCGCTCGACTATCACACGTATATCTGGGGTGACGTGCCAGCCATGCAGGCAACCTACAGCGCAATGCTCGACAAAGGCGCCGACCTGAACATGCTGGTGCTGGACTTTCCGCGCGAAGACCGTTGCAGCGTAGAGTCTTGGGGGCCAGCGGTTGAAGCCTTTAGTACGGCGGCAAAACAAACTGGTAGCGCTGCGGCGGTTGTCTGCAGCTTGCCAGAGAACCTGCCCGAAGACACAGCCAAACACATGATGGCGCAAGGTATTGTACCGCTGCACGGTATCGACGACGCTTTGCTCGCCACCGAAGCCGCTGCGTTGAGTGGCCGATATTTGCGCGCCCAAACCCTGCCCACTCTCACGCCGCCGCACGCCTGCAGCGACGCGATTGTCTTGCTCGATGAGTCCAAATCTAAGAACGCCCTGCGCGACTGGGGCTTGGGCATTCCACGCTCAGCCACGGCTCAAACGGTTGATGAGGCGGTGCACATAGCAGACAGTATCGGCTACCCGCTGGTGCTCAAGGGCATGGGCTTGGCGCATAAATCAGAAGCCGGCGCTGTAAAACTCAACCTGCAAAGTGCCGATGAAGTGCAGCATGCCGCCAGCGCGATGGCTGAGCAGGCCAGTGGCTTTTTGCTGGAGCAGCAAGTGGACGCCGCTGTCGCCGAGTTGTTGGTTGGCGTGGTACACGACCCAGCGCACGGCTTTGTTCTCACCATCGCAGCAGGTGGTGTTTACACCGAGATACACCGAGACAGCACCAGCCTGTTACTGCCAGTCAGTGATAGCGATATCGAAGCTGCACTGGATAAATTACGCGTCGCGGCGCTGCTACGCGGATTTCGCGGCAAACCACCCGCTGACCGAGCCGCCATTGTGCAATCGGTGCAATGCATTGCGCGCTACGCGCAATCAAAAGCGCACACACTTGCCGAAGTAGAAGTGAACCCGCTACTGTGTCTGACTCAGGGCGCGATCGCTGTAGATGCGCTGATCAGATTGCACGGCGGAGAGACCACTTGATCGACATACATCACCCCGACTTACTGCTCGACCCCATCGAAGAGCTGGCCAAAGAAGCCCGTGTTTTTGTGGCAATAACCGGAGCACCGGGCGCGGGTAAATCGACGCTCACATCAGCATTGTGCGAGCATTTTAATACAGGCCTCGAAGAGCCTATCGCCGTGGTCGTGCCGATGGACGGCTACCACCTAGATAACAACATTTTGCAGCAACGCGGCCTGCTCGATCGCAAGGGCGCGCCTTTTACCTTCGACGCTATCGCCCTCGCCTCAGACCTCGAACGCATACTCGACAACGAGCGTGTGTACGTGCCGGTGTTTGACCGCGACCTGGACTGCAGCCGCGCTTTTGCCCGAGAAGTACACCCAAGCCATCAGATTATTTTGGTCGAAGGCAATTACCTGTGCTGCAACGAAGAACCTTGGCAGCAACTGGGTGGCGGCTTTGACTTGCATATTCATATCAATGCCGAACGCGACATCCTAGAGCAACGCCTACTACAACGCTGGGCCGATCAAGGCATGAGTGCAGAAGATGCCCGTGCTCGCGTAGACGCCAATGACATGCTCAACGTTGACTGGGTGTTAGAGCACAGCGACGATCCAGATATTTTGTATTGGCCGTTGGATGAATAACGCGGATGCTAGTCAACTAGCTTTTGCGCAACACGCAGTGTGAACGCAGGCCAAGCATTGGCCTCATAGCTCAGCTGCGCATACACAGCACTATCGACACACGTTTATAACAAATTCAGGAACAGTCCCTTATGACAAGCCCCATCAAAACACGCACCGAGGGCTATATCCTCGAAGTCACACTCGATCGCCCAAAAGCCAACGCGGTAGATTTGGCCACCAGTAGAATCATGGGCGAAACTTTTATGGCTTTCCGCGACAATCCCGATTTGCGCGTGGCTATCTTGCGTGCAGAAGGCGATAAATTCTTCTGCCCTGGCTGGGACCTCAAGGCCGCCGCAGACGGCGACGCGGTGGACGGTGATTACGGCATCGGTGGATTTGGTGGCTTGCAGGAGTTGGGCAACCTAGACAAACCGGTTATCTGTGCTGTAAACGGTATCTGCTGCGGTGGCGGTTTAGAAATAGCGCTCAGCTGTGACCTTATTATGGCCAGTGAAAACGCCAGCTTCGCGCTGCCAGAAATTCGCTCCGGCACCGTCGCCGATGCGGCCAGCATCAAACTGCCCAAGCGCATTCCCTACCACGTCGCCATGGACTTGCTGCTCACCGGCCGCTGGTTCGACGCCGAAGAAGGCAAGCAATGGGGCTTGATCAAAGAGATCACCAAGCAAGAAGACCTGCTTGAAAAAACCTGGGAACTCGCTCGCCTACTCGCCAGTGGACCACCCTTGGTTTACGCCGCCATCAAGGAAGTCGTGCGCGAAGCTGAGGACATGAAGTTCCAAGATGCGCTGAATAAAATCAGCAAGCGCCAGTTGCGCAGCGTCGACGTGCTCTACGGCTCAGAGGACAACCTAGAAGGCGCAAAAGCTTTTGCCGAGAAGCGCGACCCCATCTGGCAAGGCAAATAAACCCGTAGGTGCGATAAGCCGGTAGGCGCATCGCACGATTCGCGGTCGGTGAATGTGCTTGGCGTGCCGCCAAGATGCGCGCGCGGGCTGATACCCGTGCGCGCCTACATTGTCGAATATGCCACAATATGTAGGTGCAATAAGCCGAAGGCGCATCGCACGTGTTGGAGCCTGTGACTCCCCGATGCGCAAGCTTATCGAGGCTACGAAACAGCGTTCGTGATGTGCCGGTAGGCGCGATAAACCGGAGGCGCATCGCGCTTGTCGGAGCTGGTGACTTGGCGTGCCACCAAGACGCGCGCGCGGGCTGAAACCCGTGCGCGCCTACGGTTTTTTTGCGTGCTGTTTTATTGCAACAATTGGCCTTCAGTTAGTCAACACTTGATAAACATATCGAGAGCACAAACTCAGTGGTAGGCCTGTATGGCGCAGCCACGCGGACAATGTCGCTCTTTGTGCTGGCCATGAACACGAGGCACACCCCGCCAAAACGGTCTTTCAAGCGTACATTATTTGTGCAGATAATCCGCACGGCCAATAGGCCGTGCGGGTCAACCTTCTCTAGTTCACACCCATCGCGGATGATGTACTGCGACGTGGGTCGGCCGCGCCGTAATACATGCCGTCTTCCACTAGGATGCTTTGTATTGCACCCATGGCGGATTTTTGTACCACGGTGTGGCCACGGCTTTGCAGCAGACCAATGGTGTCGGCGCTGATACCGGCTTCGATGCGAATCTCATCGGGGAACCACTGGTGGTGCATGCGCGGTGCGGCAACTGCCGACTGCACATTCATACCGTGATCGATCACGTTCATGATCACTTGCAGTGTGGTGGTGATGATGCGCGAGCCACCTGGGCTTCCGGTGACGAGGAAGTTTTTGCCATCTTTCATCACGATAGTGGGCGACATAGAACTGAGCATGCGTTTTTCTGGCTCTACTTTGTTGGCTTCGCCACCGAGTAATCCGTAAGCATTGGCAACACCTGGTTTGGCGCTGAAGTCGTCCATTTCATTGTTGAGCAAGAAGCCAGCACCGTCCACCACAATGCCTGAGCCGTAGCTAAAGTTAATGGTGTAAGTATTGGAAACCGCATTGCCATCGCCGTCTACAATCGAGAAGTGTGTTGTCTCGTTGCTCTCATAATCACCTGGCTTGCCGGCACGAATATCCACGCTTGGCTTAGCTTTGAACGGGTCTATTTGCTTGCGGATTTCTGCAGCGTACTCTTTCGAGGTAATACCTTTGAGTGGCACTTCAACAAAGTCTGAGTCGCCTAAGTACTCAGCGCGATCAGCGTATGCGTGCTTCATCGATTCAGCCATCAGGTGCATTGTCGCAGCTGAGTTATGGCCATAAGCACCGATGTCGTAGCCTTCTAGGGTGTTGAGTATTTGCACGATATGCGCGCCGCCAGAGCTTGGTGGAGACATGGAATACACATCGTATCCACGGTAGTTACCTTTCACTGGCTCCCGTACTTTTGGCTCATAGCTGGCCAAATCATCCAGCGTCATGATGCCATCGTGGCTCTCCATCTCATCCACTATCAGCTGTGCCGTGGTGCCTTTATAAAAACCATCTACACCTTCGTCGGAGATACGCTGCAGCGTGTCGGCCAATTCAGGCTGTTGAAACAACTCACCTGTTTCGTAAAAACCGCCGTCTGCTTTGTAAAAGACTTTGGCGGTTGAAGGCCATTTACGCAAACGCTCTTCACGATCTTTTAAACCACTACTAAAACGATCGGGAATCACAAAGCCTTCGCGCGCCAGCTTGATAGCCGGTGCGATAGCGTCGGACAAGCTGATAGTGCCATGACGCTCAAGGGCTAGTGCCAAGCCTGCAACTGTACCTGGCACACCTGCTGACAAGTGACTGAAGCGACTGCGCTCTGAAACAGCCTCTCCGTTTTCGTCTTGAAACATTTTTTCAAAGGCGGCTTTGGGCGCTTTTTCACGGTAGTCGATTGCTTCGACGCTGTTTTTGGATTCGGAGGAGATCAGCATAAAACCACCGCCACCGATGTTGCCAGAGCGTGGTTGCGTAACGGCCAACGCAAAACCAGCTGTAACCGCTGCATCGATAGCATTGCCGCCACCCGCCAGTACATCGTATGCGACTTCTGAGGCCAAGTGATGACTGGTTGCCACCATGCCTTTTGTGCCGATCATCGGGTGGGCACGCTGCCCTTCAAGTATTGCTTTTTCGGCTGAACTAATGCCTGGTAGGGCAACCGTTACGGCCACACAGCAGACAGTTAAACAACGCTTAAAACCGAGTTTGTACATCAAAGTGACACTCCTTTGAGTTGAGCTTTTTTGGGTCTAAATTTAGCCAGCGAGAAACGCTGGCTCGAGAATACGGAGTTCTGATGTTGGAGAGGTTTCATCCAACATGAACTAATCTACACCTTTGTCCTGCTCAGTAAAAGAGCCAAAATTGTTTAACTTCCACTCTCGCCAAAACACTTTTTTAGGCACAAAAAAACGAGCCCCAAATCGCTTCGGGGCCCGCTCTTAGAGACGAAGGCCTTCAAGCCCTCGCCTTTGAATAGACAATTAGTCTTTTTTGATCAGATCGGCAGCGCCAGTTTTGGCGGCGTCAACAGCTTCAGCTGCTTTGTCAGTCGCTGCATCTTTTGCTTCACCAACCAGCTCAGCGCCTTTTTCTTTTGCCGCATCTACTGCATCTGCAGTTGCATCTTTTGCTGCGTCTACTGCACCAGAAGTTGCATCAGCTGCCGCATCAGTAGCATCTGAAGCGGCGTCAGTTGCTGCATCGGCAGCGCCTGCAGTGGCGTCTTTCGCAGCGTCTACTGCACCAGAAGTTGCATCAGCTGCCGCATCGGTAGCATCTGAAGCGGCGTCAGTTGCTGCATCGGCAGCGCCTGCAGTGGCATCTTTCGCTGCGTCTACAGCACCAGAAGTTGCATCACTTGCCGCATCGGTAGCATCAGAAGCAGCGTCAGTTGCTGCATCGGCAGCGCCTGCAGTGGCGTCTTTCGCAGCGTCTACAGCACCAGAAGTTGCATCAGCTGCCGCATCGGTAGCATCAGAAGCAGCGTCAGTTGCTGCATCAGCAGCGCCTGCAGTGGCATCTTTCGCTGCGTCTACCGCGCCAGAAGTTGCATCACTTGCCGCATCGGCTGCATCAGAAGCAGCGTCAGTTGCTGCATCGGCAGCGCCTGCAGTGGCATCTTTCGCTGCGTCTACCGCGTCAGTAGTTGCATCGGCAGCGCCGCTAGCCATGTCTTTCGCTTTATCTACAACGCCTGCAGTCGCGTCTTTGGCCGCGTCAACCGCACCAGCAGTTGCATCTTTCGCTGCATCTACCGCACCCGCAGTTGCGTCTTTGGCAGCGTCTACTGCACCAGCAGTTGCTTCTTTGGCCGCGTCTACGGCACCAGCAGTTGCATCTTTCGCTGCATCTACCGCACCGGCAGTTGCATCTTTTGCTGCGTCTACCGCACCACTAGCTGCATCTTTGGCGGCTTCTGCACCTTCTTCAACTTTGCTGCAACCAACAGTCATGCCGGTAGCCAGAGCCAGGGCAATTAGAGAAACTCGCATTTTCATTTTTACTACTCACAAAATATTGGGGAATTAAGAGCATGGAGACTGCTCACACGTCGCCTATCGTAGAGGCTGAGTTGTGCGACAAACAGTTACGTTATGGTATATGTCTACAGGCGCAAATCAATAGCAAAAGGTGTTATGCCAGCGCAAAAGCGGTCAGTAATGAGGCGATTAGCACTTAGCTTCTGAGTCAATTCAGCTGGTTTTAATGCGAGATGAATCTGGTGTTAGTGCTGCTTTATCGCAAACTAAAAAAACCAATATTATAAAAGACATGCAAAATAATGCACGGGAAAACACTGTGATGTCGTTCGCGCATGTAGCCAAATAGCAACGACGGCGCAAACACCGCAAGCGACCAAAAAATGCTCTGACCGTATAGATGAAAAATAACAAACACCACGCTAGTCAAGCAGTTTGCGCGCGACAACCGCAGTAGGTGTTTTTGGCCCCACGCACTCTGCAGCAAGTACCCTTGCAACGCACCTCTAAAGCAAAGCTCTTCAAGCACTGGGTACAGCACCGCAACCACAAATAAAAAGGTCCAACTAACACGCACAACCGCAGCGGAGAGCTCAAAATAATAATTGAGCCACCAGAACACCGGCGCAATGAACAGAGCCAGCAAAAACAGTTTGTCTCGCAACAAGCGCTGCACTAGCTCCAAGTATTTGTCTCCGGTGACTATTAATTGTGACTATCAATGTTTAAGGCTGCTCTACCCGTATCGATACCTAGAAAAGGACAAGGCAGCACTAAGTTTATGTTTAGTTGATCGAGCAAGCGCGCACGCTAGCCTAACGCAACAAGCTCAATGATAATGGTGGTCAGATAAAACTTGGCTCTCAATAGTTTGAGCACTCTATATAATAGAGCAGAAGCCTAAGTAGCCATGCAGTCGATGCAGACTATTGGCGCTCGATTAATCATGAGGACACATCATGCAAGCTGCATTTTACACCGCCACAGGTCCAGCCACTGAAGTGCTAAAAGTTGGCGATCAAGAAACCCCCAAGCCGGGACCAGGTGAGCTTCTGGTTCGCTTGCACGCCTCGGGTGTCAACCCGTCGGATGTCAAAGCGCGTGCCGGACTGCGTGTTGGTAGTAGCGGTATGCCCTACCCCAGTATTGTGCCCCACAGCGACGGTGCCGGCATTGTCTCAGCGGTTGGCGAAGGCGTTAACAGCAACAAAATAGGTAAGCGTGTGTGGCTCTGCAACGGGCAATGGCAACGCGCCTCCGGTACTGCAGCTCAATACATCGCCATCGACAAATCGCTGGTGTTTGATCTGCCAGAACACTGCCACTTCACGGAAGGTGCCGCACTCGGCATACCTGCACTGACTGCTGCTCACTGTGTGTTTGCCGGTGGACCAGTTGAAGACCAATGCATTCTGATCAACGGAGGCGCAGGCACGGTAGGACACCTAGCAGTACAATTGGCTGCAGCGGGCGGAGCAAAAGTTATCGCCACTGCCAGCGCCAGCAAAAAGCAGCAGCTGCTCGACGCCGGTGCCAACGTCGCACTGGACTACCGCAGCCCAAGCTTAGCTGCCGACATCCTCGCCGCCAACGACGGACAGCCGGTGGATCGTATTGTGGAAGTTGAGTTTGGCATGAACGCCGATGTGGACGCCGAAGTCATCATAAAACGCGGCACGGTGGCCGCCTATGGTTCTGCGCAAAACATACGCCCCGAGTTACCGTTTTACCCCTTTATGTTCAAAGGGGTTAACCTCGACATGGTGCTGGTCTACGAACTCACCACCGCAGAGCGCAAAGCCGCCGCTGAGCACGTAAACGATGCGCTGATATCTAAACAGTTGCAGCTGCCCATACATGCGCGTTACCCCTTGCGCGATTGCGCCAGCGCCCACGAAGCAGTTGAAGCGGGTGATCGCCACGGCGCGATTATCGTTGAAATCCCCTAACCTAGCGGGCCATACATTCACCTAAATTCCCCAAACGCAGTGAGTCAAAGCATGCACACAGCCTTGTTATTTCGTGACGACGCCTACCTCAAGGAGTCGCAAGCTACCGTCGCCGCGATAAGCGAAGAAGGCCACGTGGTTGTGGATCAAAGTGTTTTTTATCCAACCGGAGGTGGTCAGCCAGGCGACAGTGGTCGCCTAGTCTGTGCCGACGGTACCGAGCTTGTCATCAACACTGCGCAGTGGGTCGATGCCAACATGCAGCAGATAGCACTAGTGTGCGCACCGGACTCTAAACTGCCAAACGTCGGCGACACAGTGCAACTGATACTCGATTGGGAAGCACGCTACAAACGCATGCGCGTCCACACGGCCTTGCATCTGCTCTCGGTGATATTGCCCTATCCCGTCACGGGCGGCTCAATAGGTACGGGTGATGGTCGACTGGATTTCAACATTCCTGAAGCCATCCTCGACAAAGAAGAGCTAACGCAAAAACTGCAAACAATGCTCGAGTCAAATGCCGTAGTCAGCACACAGTGGATCACGGATGAAGAGCTGGATGCCGAACCTGAGCTAGTCAAAACCATGTCGGTGCAACCGCCACGCGGCAGTGGCAAAATTCGGCTGGTCAAAATTGAAGGTCTAGATCTTCAGCCCTGTGGTGGCACGCACGTGCTCAACATCGGGGAAGTTGGCAAAGTCAGAATAAAAAAGATCGAAAAGAAGGGAAAGCTGAATCGGCGTGTGCGCATTGTGCTTGATGACTAGAGCACAGCGTTTCAACTCTTAGCCGCATTGGCACAGCTAGGTAAACAACTAGCGGAATCTGGTAAGCCCCACATTCCGCCAGTGACTAACTTACGACATCTCGTTGCGGTAGGGTCCGTCGAGATAGAGTTCTTCAAACTCATGCCAAGATTGAATCGCTTGTAGCGCGTCGGCTTCGGGAACTGGTTGGAAACACTCTCCGTCACCGCAGCGTCTAAACGCTCGACCCGCGTTCTCACGCGACCACTCACACGCTTCCCTAAAATTGCGAAAAACAACATTACTCGGCTGGTTGGCAGCGACTGGTTCGTTTTGTTGTTCTGCGGCATTGTTATTGACGTCAAAATCTTGCATAGCTAATCCACTTTGAGTTCACTTGCGTATCACTAAGCTATTTTTCGGCCACATCCGCCGGTTTATAAAGTGTGTCAATCAAAATTCTTCCATCGCCCTTACCAAGCGGAGAATACGCGATCGACCTAAGGCCCTGCCCCTGCCTGCGGACGGCGCTGTTCAAGCTTGAGCGCTGTCCGCCGATTTCTGTCTTAGAGTTCACGCTCTGCCGCAAGCAGAGCACAACCAGGAATCATCATGGCAATCTTTTTTTCCGGCCTAGCTGCCGTTGTAGTGGCGCTCACAATCTACGTGATCATTGGCTACAACCGCCTAGTAGCACTGAAACACAACGTCAAAACAGCCTGGAGCAACATCGACGTTCTGCTCTTGCAGCGCCACGATGAACTGCCCAAGCTAGTGGCCACTTGCAAACAGCACATGGGCTACGAGCAAGAGACTCTGGAGCGAGTTATCCAAGCGCGATCACAGGTTTCCGATGCTCGCGAGAGCTCAAACCTCAGTGCTCTTGGCAGCGCTGAAGGCATGCTCAGCGCCAGCTTAGGCAGATTATTTGCCGTGGCTGAAGACTACCCCGAACTCAAAGCCAGCCAGTCTTTTCAGCAGTTGCAGAGCCGAATTTCAGCGCTCGAGGAAGCCATTGCTGATCGGCGCGAGTTCTACAACGACTCGGTTAACCTCAATAACATCACAGTCGATGCTTTCCCCACCAATATCATCGCCGACAAATTCCGCTTCTTCCGCAGCAAGCCTTTTAAGGTGGAGCAGCAAAAAAGGGAAGACGTGGACATGGTCGCACTGTTCGATTGAATGAAAGAGTGAGTGAATGCTTCGTATGATCGATTTGTTCGATTTACTCAGTGGCAGTCGTCGTAGCCGCCGCCGATATCACATCGCCGAGTTAGATCTCAGCCCCGGTAACTACACCGAGTTACCGCTGGCCTTCTTCCTTGCGGTAGTGATGCTGTGTGGATTTTTGATATACGAAAGCCCCAACACTCATCACAACACGCTGCACGGAGCCCTGTATCTTGGCAGTGCAGCCATGAGCGCTTATCTCTGGCACCACTTCTGGCGTCTATATCACTACATCGCCGATACACCCACCTCACGCATTGCATCGGCATCTCAGGGACTCGTTGAACTGCACGGAATGGGCGACTTACCGCCGGGCAAGTTGCATCAGGGCATATCCATGGGTCCGCCCTGCCTCTGGCAAGCGTATACGATCAGCGAAGGTGAAGATGAGCTAGAGACTGGTCACAGCACCGAGCCGTTTATACTGCAAGACCGTAGTGGCAGCTGCGTAATCTACCCCGAAGGGGCAATCGTGATCACCAGCAGCCGCACAACCGCTCGTCGAGGAAATACAAGCGCCAGTATTCGCTACCTCAAACCCGGTGCTGATATTTACGTTTTGGGCGAGCTACGCAGCGTCGGCGGAGACAACGAACACTACAACTTAGAACACCACACCGCCGAAATATTACGAAAGTGGAAATCCGATCAACGGCAATTAGTGGCTGACTTTGACGAAGACGGCGACGGCCGAATAGACGTGCAAGAGTGGGAAGCTGCACGATCAAAAGCCCGGACACTCGCCGAGCAGCAGATACACGCAAAGCGACAGAGCGAAGTGATACACGAAATTCGCAAACCAAAAAACGGCTTGCCATTGCTTATCGCCGACAAAGACCCTGATTATCTAAAACGCAAATACTACTGGCTGGGAATCGCCAGCCTGAGCTTGGCCATTAGCGCGTTTATTTTTGGGGCAATAAAGCTCAGCTAATATAAAACAACTGCGCATAGCGGAAAAAGAAAATCAAAAAAATTAGGCGCGTACGGCATCAGCCGCACGCGCACTTCCACTACTCTTCAGCCGATGACTTTGCCCAAAGATTGATATCTTCGTCATTGGCGTATTTATCTATCTCGGCCAATTCCTCGTGGCTAAACTCTAAGTTATCAATGGCGCCAACACAATCCACCACTTGCGAAGCTTTAGAAGCACCAATCAATGCGGTAGTAATATCGCCATTTCTCAGCACCCAAGCAATCGCCATCTGTGCCAGAGTTTGCTTTCTACCCTCAGCAATCTCATTCAGTTTTTTTATATTGGCTATAGCCGCATCACTGAGAAAATCAGGATTTAACGACTTGCCTTGTGCGGCACGGCTATCGGGCGCAACTCCCTTGAGATACTTATCTGTCAGCATGCCCTGAGCCAAAGGCGTAAACGCTATAGAGCCGATGCCGAGCTCCTTCAGTGTATCTTTTAAGCCGTCGCGCTCTACCCAACGATTGAGCATGTTGTAACTGGGCTGATGAATCACACAAGGCGTACCAAGGTCTTTCAAAATAGCTTGCGCTTCACGCGTTTTGTGCGAGTTATACGAAGAGATACCCGCGTACAAAGCGCGCCCAGAACGCACGATATGGTCCAGCGCGCCCATGGTTTCTTCTAGCGGTGTGTCTGGGTCAAAGCGATGCGAATAAAAAATATCCACGTAATCTAAGCCCATGCGCTTGAGGCTTTGATCGCACGATGCGATAAGGTATTTACGACTACCAAATTCACCATAAGGACCATCCCACATGTTGTAGCCCGCCTTTGAGGAGATGATCAACTCGTCGCGGTAGCCACGGAAATCGGTGCGTAAAATCTCGCCAAAAGCCAACTCCGCGCTGCCCCCTGGAGGCCCGTAGTTATTGGCCAAATCAAAGTGCGTAATGCCAAGGTCAAACGCTGTTTGGCAAATTTCACGCTTGAGTGCATGTGGCGTATCGTCACCAAAATTGTGCCACAGGCCCAGTGAGAGCGCAGGCAACTTCAAACCGCTTTTGCCGCAACGGTTGTAGATCATTTTTTTGTATCGGTCAGGGCTAGGCTGATAAGTCATGTTGTATCCCAAAAAATGGTTGAACGATGTTTTTGTCTGATATTGGACTATTGAAACACACTGGAATTCGAACTGGAAACTTTGAAAAAAGCAATGTCAACTTCCTTGCTTTGTCTGCAATGCATACACGCATTTAGAAACGCTGTGTTCTTTAAGAAGCTTTTTTGCGGCGAAGCCACTCCTGCGCAGCTTCGTGCATCGTCTTACCCTGCGCCGCTTTTATCCACGCCATAAACGCGCGATCCATCTTAAAGTGCTGGCCGCACGTGCGCTTGAAGTATCGACGCACGTTCTGCGTATTGCGGTAGCTGGAAGTGATGATTGTTTTGTCGTCTATGGCATCACAATGCCAATCAAATGCCTCGCTCATGACTCACCCTTTGCCGCGCCAGCGCGAGTTCAGTCACTTTGCTGCTGGCGAGTCTGTTTGTCGTGCTAAGAGAGCTTGAACACAAACCCCATGCAAGAGCGTTTTTTAACGCTCAACGTCATACCAGTTTTTATCGAGAAATTTCCTATCGATGCCTTTGATCGCTTTGCGTACTTTAAACGGATTGCTAAAAATACGCACAAAATGCCAATCACCAAACTGATCAAATTTCCGACAGGAGGTTGTAATATAAGTTGCAGAAATAATAACGTGGCGTCTTCCGGTTTTTTGTCCGTATTGCTTCAACCGCTTGAGGAAATCGACATCCTCCGCGATATGCCTATCTTCACTGAACCCGCCAATCGCGTCGAAGTCTGATTTTCTAAACCAGTACATGCCAAACGATAGCCCCAGAAAATACGCAGGAACTAACATCATCGAGTAGCCTACAGCAATGCCCGCTGAATAGCGCTCAGGCTTGATTTTGATTCCTCCACCGAGGCAATCGGGAGCAACGGCATGACGAAGCACTTCAGCTAAAACACCGGGTGACATCCAGCTGTCTGCATCAATTGTCACCACCCATTCGGTAGTTGCTGCGGCAACGCCGGTGTTTTTGATCGCTGAGATATTCTTAGAGTCATTAAACAGCACGGTTGCCCCATAAGAACGAGCGACCTGCTCGGTGTTATCTGTGCAGCGATTGAGCACAACGATGGTTTCTACCGCAACGTGCGGAGGTAGGTTTTGGCTGCTGATAGAAGCGAGGCATTTACCCAAAAATGCTTCTTCGTTGTGTGCAGGTATGACTACGGAGATGTTTTGGTTTATCACTACGGGTATCCTCGTCCATTGCCAAACCACAAACGCTTAAGCCTTTGCCTAACCATCATCCATTACAAATGCAGCTGTGTCGATAAATCGCCAATACAACTTTATGAAACTCGACAAAGAATAAACTATCCGAGATGTCCATTCTTCTTCGGTTGAAGCTCAGATTACGGGGTTACTTGAACATAGGCGGCCGAGCATCAACCCATGCACCATCCTTCGATGCCGACTCCACTGCCTGATGCACAGCTGCCATCGATCGAACACCGTCAGAAGCTGTAGGCAGACCGTCGCGGATTTCACCGTTGATTGCATCAGCTAAATCGCAGTAAATATTTGCCACGGCTAAGGGAAAGCCTTCGGGGTGAGCGATTGAAACACGCGATAGGCGCTGCGCGTCTTCGTGCAAGCCGCCTTCGCCTTTTTCTATAATCTGGGTGCGCCCACCAACGGGTGTGTAGATTAATTGGTTGGGTTGTTCCGATGCCCAGCGAAGGCCGCCTGTTTCGCCAAACACTTGAATGTCAAAACCGTGTTGGCGACCGATGGCCACCGACGAAGTCCACAAGCGACCAACCGTACCACCCGACATGCGAAAATTGATCATGGCGTCGTCTTCTAGCTCTCGACTGGGAATAGTCGATGCAAAGTCTGCTGACAGCTTTTCAACTTGATCGTCGCAGATAAAGCTCGCCATGTGCATCGCGTGGATACCGCAATCGGCGAACTGCCCCGACACGCCAGCCATAGCTGGGTCGTAGCGCCAGCGCACGCGGGGGTTGTCTGCGTCAGTTGCATCGCCGTGGTGGCCATGACTGAAGTTGGTCACAACCAGCCGCACATTGCCTATCTCACCGGCGCGCACCATTGCTCGCGCTTGGCGCACCATCGGATAGGCGGAGTAGCAGTAATTCACCGCGCAAATTTTCCCAGTCGCTTCTGCGATGCGGACAATTTCCTCGCCCTCATCGACGTTCATCGTCATGGGTTTTTCGCACAAGACATTAAAACCCGCTTCGAGGAAGGCTTTGGTGATTTCAAAGTGCGTTGAGTTTGGCGTGGCTACGGTGACTAGATCCACCTTGTCTGCGCGATCTTTTTCGCCAGCAAGCATTTCTTGCCAGTCGCCGTAGGCTCGATCAGCCGACACGCCAAGGCGCTGTGCGTATTCTCGGCCCACGTCAGCACGATGATCCAGCGCGCCTGCGGCAAGTTCAAACAAACCGTCTGCTTGCGCGCCAAGGCGATGTGCAGGTCCAATCTGGCTTCCTTCGCCACCGCCAATCATGCCCCATTTTAATTTAGTCATTCTGTCTGTCCTAATTTAAATCTGATTGAATCTAGGTTTTATTTTAGTTTTTACGGTGCACCTTGTGCGACGATGGCCTGCTAACTCGTTGTTGACGTGCTGCAACTGGCGGTACTCGGCGCAACAGTAAAATTAAGTGTTTCACCGACCTGCCAAAATCCGCAACCAGCGCTGGGCTTCGGCTTGCATTTTTGGCGCGATAAGTTTAAACAGTTTGAGCCGATCAAAGAGCTCAGGATTGGCGGCAAGCTCTTCACGCAACGATCGCCCAAATGTCTGCCGCAAGGACGTGCCAATATTTAGTTTGCCCACTCCCGATGCCGGTAGCCGTCGCAGCTCTTCTTCGCAGATACCGCTGGCACCGTGAATGACGATGGGCTGTGGCACTTGCTCGGCGATACTATTCAACCGCTCAAAATCAATCGGCACAGTGCTTGTCGCCAAACGATGAATATTGCCAACCGATACAGCCACCGCGTGCACACCCGATTCAGATGCAAAGCGTTGTGCCTGCTCAGTGGTGGTCAGCTCACTGCGAATATGATCGCGCCCCTCGCTATAAGCCACCGAGCCAATTTCACCCTCAACACTCACTCCCGCCTTTTTAGCGTATTCAACTACCGCCGCACTGCGCGAGATATTCTCATCAATGGGTAATTGCGAGCCATCAAACATCACCGAGTCATAGCCCGCATCAATTGCTGCAAAGACAATCTTCTCTTCGTAGCAGTGATCTAGATGAACACACACCGGAACACTTGCTTTGGCCGCCAACGGGCCAAGCATGGCGGCCAAAGACTCTGGCCCCATGTATTCGACCATATCGAGATTGGTGGCGATGATGACCGGCAGTTGCTCCGCTTCAGCGGCGGCGATGACAGCGATAGCGTCTTCGATACCAAAGACGTTAAAACAAGGCACCGCACGGCCCTCTTGAATAGCCGAGGGTAAGAGATCATTTAAATTAGCACGCAAAGAAGTTTCTCCAGCGATAGTGTATTAACCACGCGCGAGCGGCCTGATAGCCGTTCGCGCCTACAAAGACCGAGACAACTCCGGCGTCTCAATCTTGCGAGGAGTTAAGTCCCCTTTATCCATAAGTTGAGCATCGCAGTCACCAGAGGAAATAGAGTTTCAGGTGTATGAGGGGCTTGCGACGAGTTCCTGAAGATCCCTCTGGTGGCGAGAAGCGCAATTGTCGGAATGCCGCCCAAACCGCAGGTCGTCGTTGGGTCGGGGAAGCCTTTTGCTTACTTTGGGGCTCCAAAGTACGTCGCCCGCCGGGCGAGTCCGGCTTGAGGGGTTAGAGAAATCGCCCCGTCCAAACATCACACTAATGCCAACCAAACCTATTCCAACAACGCCTGTGAAATGCAACTGCGCTTCCCGGAATAAATTCGCATCTTCAGCGCAAACCAAAAAAATCCGACTCTCCCTATTTAAACTTCGCAATCATATCCTTAATCCCCGGAATCGTATGCACCTGATACTCATGTGCCGGCTCAAAAAACTGCTTCAACGACTGCTGCGTCTCACCCACAATAATGGTGAAATAATACATCTCGTACCCAGGTGCGGCCACGCAAGGATGATATCCTCGATCAATCATATAGGTGCTGTCGTGCTTGATATGAAACACCGGTCCAAAATCGTGCTCGTTGACATAACCAAACTGCGCACCAAAGCCACCTTCGGGGTTAAAGCGGAAGTTATACACCTCCTCAAAGCGCGTCTCGATATCTCCGCGATCTGTGTCGTGCTTGTGTGGCGGAAAGCCACTCCAACCGCCTGCACCCACAGTAAACAGCTCGCTCACCAACAAACGCCCGCGCTTATCCGCGTTACTCTGCCCCAACAAATGTTTAATTTTGCGATGAGTTTTGGTGTCATCCGAGCCGTACTGCACAAGATCGATATCGTCGTCTCGCATGGCAAATGGCGCGTAGCGCTCTTCAAACAATCCACCGGCGATAAACACTTCGACCGATTCGCTCTGGCAAGTGATGGTGCACGGGCTGTCCACCGGCACATACACGCCGTTGGGCTTGCCTTCCCACAGCACCGTGCGAGTGCCGATGTTGTCAAATACCTCGCCTTCTACATCCACAGATAGTGTGCCAGCGACAGGCACAACACAAGACTCATGAGCCTTGAGCTGAAACTGATGGCTTTCGCCTTTGTTCAGTCGCACTCGATTAAAATACACCAGTGGCACGTAGTCGTTGTGCTCAGCCACAATGGGCTGGTTGCCGTTATCAAATGAAGGTAGATGTTGAGGCATAGGTTTCTCCGCGCGCTCAGCTATGCTGAGACATAAAAGAACTTAATTCAGATTCAGTCGGCGAGGCATCACTGCAACTTACACCGGCTACGACAATGGCAGCCGCTGCGCTGCCTCGTTTGACACATTCTTGCATTGGCAGGCCCTGAAGCAGACCTGCACATATGGCACCCGCGTAGGCATCACCCGCGCCAAAGGGCTTTTTCGCCTGTACCGAAAATACCGCTTGCTCGATAGGCGCGTCATCATCGCAGTACACCCGCGAGCCCTCAGCTCCCGCTTTGACAAATACGACGCGTGTCGCACCGGGTGCATCTAATAAGCTTTTAGCGATGGCATCATCACCTTGCTCCACCGGTGCACCCAAAACGTCAAACTCTTCGCGGTTACCCACGACAAGGGTTGCAAAGCGAGTGGCCAAGCGATAACACGCACGCGCATCTGCCAAGTTGCGCCAGTTATAGGCGCGGTAATCGAGGTCTAGCAATACGGTAGTGCCCGATTGCTCGGCCGCCAGCAGCGCCGCGTAGACCGCTTCTCGTGAGGGGCTTTGACACAGCGCCGTGCCTGACACAATCAACAGTCGTGCGCTGGCGATCATGTCAGTGTTGATGTCTTCGGGTGCCAAGCTCAAGTCAGCGGCGTTGTTGCGGTAGATGACGGTCTGGTGGTCTTCCAACCGGGTTTCATAGACGGCGAGCGATGTCCGGGGCTCGCCACCAATTGTCCGCACATGGTCGCGCGCGACGCCGTAGTGATCGAGTTGGTTCAGGCAATACCGCCCGACCGCATCATCAGACACACAGGTCACGAGCGCGGCTTCGGACCCCAGCTTGCACAGCCCGGCGGCGATATTGGCAGATGATCCACCCATGCCGGTCTGAAACGATGGCGCGCTTTCCGCCCGTGTGTCCGGCCCGTCGGTGAAGAAATCCATACCCACGCGCCCGATCACCAGAAACCGGTTGCGCGACAGGCGTTCCGACAATGCCTTGGTAGTCATCGCCATCAGACGCCACGTCTTTGCTTGGCGCGTTCTGCCTCGATCTCGGCGTGCTTTTCGCGGATGCTTTCACGGTCAGAGACATGGGGCGTGCCGACCTCCCACCAGGTATGGCCCTCGGTCGTCCAGCCGTCATAGGCGTCCACCTTCATGACGATAACATTCGTCGTATCCGCCGCCTTTGCCGCCTTGAACGCCTCGGCAAGTTCTGCCGGATTGTCGACCGTCACGGCACGTGCACCCATTGCGGCGGCGTGGGCGGCGAAATCGATGGCCGAGGGCGTCTCGTGGATGGCGGTGTCGAGCAGGTTGTTGAACTCCGCCCCGCCGGTGCCCATCTGCAGCCGGTTGATACAGCCAAAGCCCCGGTTGTCGGTGATGACCACGGTGAACGACACGCCCATCATCGCCGCGGTCGCCATCGCCGCTGGCGTCGCGGGCGCCTACGCCACGGCACGCAAGGGCATCCCGGCAGCGCTCGCCGGCGTCAGATCGGAAGAGCACACGTCTGAACTCCAGCCACACAG
>ENA-ORXM01002247-ORXM01002247.1-marine-metagenome-genome-assembly--contig:-NODE-2247-length-23307-cov-4.091778_pt1 | contig 23307 bp, 14 predicted proteins | sample MGYA00237867_ERZ511480 | MGnify/ENA primary metagenome ERZ511480 (study PRJEB26309, sample SAMN06266103) | marine metagenome | isolation source: Algal blade | place: United Kingdom:Sidmouth, United...
CTGGCCCTACCTCGACCCGACGCGCGTCGGAAGCTGGGGCTGGAGCGGCGGCGGCCAGATGACCCTGAACTGCATGTTCAGATACCCTGAAATCTATAAAACAGGATTAGCGGTTTCCTTTGTATCCGACCAAAGACTTTACGACGCTACGTACCAAGAGCGATATATGGGCTTGTTGGAAGATAACGCCAAAGGCTATCATGATGGGTCACCTATTAATCATGCCCAAAACTTGGAAGGCAACTTGATGATCATTCATGGTACGGCAGATGACAATGTACATTATCAGAGTTATGAGATGTTGGTCAATAGGTTGATTGAGCACAATAAACTGTTCGATATGATGTCATACCCTATGCGAGCACATGGTATTTATGAGCGCGAGAATACCTCATATCATTTGCGGGAAACAATGGAAAAGTTTTGGAAGGAAAATTTGCCGGCCGGCGGAAAATAGATGAATGGGTTTTACTTACTACGGTTTATATGTTTACTAAAGAAGAGTACAGTTTAAGAAGAGAAGAACTAAGAAATATAGTAGGCAATGGCCTGCTTCTTTTCTTGGGGAATGAGGAGAGTAGCATCAACTTTAAAGACAACTGGTATCCGTTTCGACAAGACAGTACTTTTCTTTATTTTTTCGGCCTGAACCAACCAGGTTTGGCGGCCGTAATCGATTTGGATGAAGACCAAGAAATCATCTTTGGCGATAATCTTACAATAGATGATGTTGTGTTCACAGGGCCTTTACCAGCATTGAACGATTTGGCCGATGAGAAGGGTATCGACAGCGTTTTACCTTCTTTAAAATTATCTAAATATGTGGAGCGGGCCATCGCTAGCGGGCGGCAAATACATTTTATTCCTCCATATCGTAGCGATCAGTTGCTAAAGTTGTCATCGCTGCTTGAGGTTTCCACAACCGAAATTGAGAGTAACCACTCCGTTGAATTGATTAAGGCAATAGTAAAGTTACGGTCGATAAAATCCGATGCTGAGGTCGTGGAGATTGAAAAGGCGGTCAACATTACCGTTGATATGCAATATACGGCCATGAAAGTTGCTGCCGAAGGTATGTTAGAGGCCGATTTGTTCGGTGCGGTAACCGATATTGCACTTTCGAAAGGTCAGGGTACATCGTTTCCCCCGATCGTCACGGTCAATGGTCAGATACTGCACAACCATTATCGCGGTAATACCTTGAAAAGTGGCGATATGGTCTTGTGTGATTGTGGCGCGGAAGTAAGTTCGAATTATGCTGGAGATCTCACACGAACCTTTCCGGTAGATAAAAAGTTTACGACGAGACAAAAAGAAATTTATGATATAGTTTATGCTGCTTATCAAAAGGGAGTATCCGAATTGAGACCGGGCCGACGTTTTAAGGATATTCATTTGGCCGCTAGTAAAAAAATCGTAGAAGGCCTTATCGAACTCGGCCTAATGAAGGGTAATGCCGAAAAGGCTGTCGACGAAGGTGCGCATACCGTATTCTTTCAGTGTGGCTTGGGGCATATGATGGGGCTTGACGTACATGATATGGAAGACCTTGGCGAGCAGTATGTTGGCTATACCGACAACTTAAAACAAAGTACTGAATTTGGCCTAAAGTCACTTCGTTTAGGCCGTGCGTTGGAAGAAGGAATGGTCTTGACCGTGGAGCCTGGAATCTATTTTATCTCCGAACTTATCGAACTTAGAAAAAGTCAAAATAAGTTTACCGATTTTATAGCTTATGAAAAGTTGGAATCCTATAAAGATTTTGGGGGTATCCGTATAGAGGACGATTTTTTGATTACCGCGAACGGTTCGCGACTTTTGGGAAATAGGCTGCCCACGTCCTCAATTGAAATAGAGGAATTTAGAGCTTCTAAAGAACGCCTATAACCGGCTGCGTTGAAATTCAATTAAAAAAATGATATGAGGTTTTAGACTAACTCTGGCAATTGGACTTATTTGACTTTTAGAACCCTTTACAAAACCTCTTTTCAATATTGACCGGCTTTGATACTATGTTTTTCTTAGCATTACCAATAAAAATACTTTAAAAATGGGACAGGATAGAAGCCTTGATGGAATGGGACAGGGTACTCGAACTTGTGAAAGTGGTTGACAGGACCAGTACTTTTAAGGACAGTGAACCGCACCGCGACCTTTTGGTATTGCGGTATGCTCGAAAAGGGCACAGGGCGAAAAGGGTTGTCCAAGACCCAGAAAAAAACAACAAAAAGAAATCAAAGATCCGTTGCAGGTTGGTGCACCCCTTTGCCAACATGAAGGAAAAACTGGACTACCGCAAGGCGGTTGCGAAGACCTTGGAGCGCGCTGCGCTGCGACCTGAACCGTACTGTATAATTTTAGGGTCGATTAACCACTGCACAGCGCATGACCAAGGGGAATGTGCACCATATCTCGGCGAAAAGGTTTGAAAAACCTGAGAAAACAAAGAAAAAATGAACCGAGAACCGACCCAGAGCGACCTAAGACCAAAAAAAACCGAAAAACGGGAATAGGATAAAATCAAGGCTTCTTAAAGCCTCCTATAAATCAATAAATTAGAAATGATAGTGCTTTTAGAACAGATTATCGGAAATTAGAATTTTAATTAAAGAAACTATTATTTTAAGAAATCGACATGAAAACCACCATATTACTTTTTTGTATTATCGTACAGGTTTCATTAAGCACGGATGCCCAAAACAAAACAAAGTCCCCTAATATTATTATGATTTATGCCGATGACCTCGGTTATGGGGATCTATCGTGTTACGGCTCTTTATGGAACCAAACCCCTGAAATCGATAAAATGGCGGTCGAGGGGTTGCGCTTTACCGATTTTTATGCCGGAGCCCCGGTTTGCACTCCTTCTCGAGCAGGCTTAATGACCGGTTGCTATGCACGCCGGGTGGATATGGACTTGGATGCAAAAAATAATTGGGTGCTTTTTCCAGGGGGTCAAAAGGGTATAAATCCAAAAGAAACTATTTTACCTGAGGCATTGAAAAAGTCGGGATACTCAACAGCTATTATTGGCAAATGGCATTTAGGTGATCAACCTGAATTTCTTCCCTTAAAACATGGCTTTGATTACTGGTTCGGCTTGCCATATTCAAACGATATGGGAATCAATAAAAATAATGACCCAATTTTGCCTTTAATGCAAAATGATACGGTTATTGAAGCGCTAAATCAAAAAAAGGACAATGACCAGAGGAATCTCACTCAACGGTATACAAAAGAAGCTATACAATGGATAGAGAAGAATAAGAAGGCGCCCTTTTTTATGTATCTGGCCCATTCCATGCCCCATAATCCCGTTGCTGCACGTAGTCAATTTTACGCCCGAACGAGTAATCCTAAAACTGGTTTTGGTGCTTCTGTAGCTGAAATTAGTTGGTCGACCGGAGAAATTTTAAATTACCTTAAAAAAGAGGGTATTGCCGAAAACACACTGGTAATATTCACTTCCGATAATGGAGGAGCTCCAAATTGGGGAGCAAGCAACGGAATATTAAAAGGGAGGAAGGGGCAGGCATTCGAAGGAGGAATTCGTGTGCCTTTCATTGCTTGGTGGCCGGGTAAGATTCAACCCGGAACTACGTGTAGTTCTCCAGCTTCTGTTATTGATCTCTACGCGACATTTACGGCATTTGCCAACCTTGAACTTACTGACAACGTAAAAAGAGATGGTCGGGATATTTCCGATTACCTGTTTAATCCTGGAAAAAAAAGAGAGGACCGTCCCTATTTCTACTGGCATGTTGGCTATCTTCAGGCTGTTCGGTACGGTGACTGGAAACTTAATTTGTTAGGAGGTTTTCAGGAGGAAGAGCGGCAGAACATCGCAAAGAGCACGTATAATATTCAGAAATTTTCAGATGAAATCGAGTTATATAATTTACGTGAGGATCCAGGGGAAACGAACAATGTATCAGATAAATATCCGGAAAAAGTGAACCAGTTATTAAAACTGGCCGAAAAAGAAAAAAAGGCACTTGGAGCATGGACGAACAAAGGCCCGGAAGTTCGGAAAACCCTGTCGGTAAAATCACCGAATCGTATTGTAAAATAATTGGTTCCATCCTTTAGGAAAGGCAGAATTCATCTAAAAATCAAATCTTTAAATAGATGTCAGAACGTATTGAACAGTAAATAAAATTGCGCTTATATGAAACTAAACACCGCTTTACCAATCTATCTTTTCTCTTTGTTTGGATTAAACAGTTACGCTCAAGAAAACGTCGAACCAAGCTATTCCGGTGTTGAGTATATTCATTTAAAATCTGAGCTTGCCAAAGGTTGGAATACATGGAACACAAAAAGCGTTTTATCACATGTTCTCCTTCCTGAAGCCATTTCCATTGATTTTCAGTTGAAAGACATAAGGACTAATAAGGTTTTAGAGGAAGCATTAATGGGAAAAAGGGGCGAAGAGGCCGAATCAATTTTGCCGTTGGCGCATACTAATGACGGTTCGTATACTGAACTAATTATATCTTGGAGCAACATAAAAGTAAAGGTGCAATCTTGCGCCAACCAAAAGGATATTAGCATTTTACTTACTCCCCTTGAAGAAAATTTAAATGGGGAAATTATAATAAGTCCAAATGAAATATGGTGGGACAGGGATGGAAAGGTCGGGGTTGGAACGAATAAATTGTTTTATGACCTTCCCTCTGGCCAAATAGATGTATTCCTCAAGGGAAAACCGGCAGGGCAGAATGAGTCGGGATTATCTTATCTGACGTTTTCAGCGGCATCCGAATTAGCAGTGTCAACAAAATCGGAAAATACGATCGATGATGTCAGGGCGCAAATCGCAGCGGCAAAAGCAAAATATGAATCGGATATGTTGAAGTTCGCAAACAACAAAGAACTTTATCATGCAATGCAAAATTCTCTGGCTTGGAATGTCATTTATGAACCGGAAGAACAACGGGAATTAACTACGGTCAGTCGTTTGTGGAACATGTACCGTGGTGGTTATGTCATATTTTGTTGGGATAATTATTTTGCAGCCTATATGCACTCGATTGATAATAAAGAATTGGCTTATTCCAATGCCATTGAAATGACAAATGCCATAACGAAATCAGGTTTTGTGCCTAATCTAAGCGCCTCAAAAGGAATAAAATCCAGCGACAGGTCCCAACCTCCGGTAGGATCATTCGTAGTCAGGGAAATATACCGGAATTATAAGGAACGTTGGTTTCTTCAAGAAGTCTTTCAGAAACTTTTGACATGGAACCGCTGGTGGGAAAAAAATAGGGATACAGATGGCTATTTGTGCTGGGGATCCTCGCCGATTAAGCCGTATCTAAGAAATTTGGATAAACATGCCAATACCAGGTTTGGTGGCGCACTGGAATCAGGCCTTGATAATTCTCCTATGTATGACGAGATACCTTTCGATACCATCAGTAATCAGTTAAAATTGGCCGATGTGGGACTTATGAGTCTTTATATACTGGACTGTGAAGCTCTTAGTGATATTGCCGGAGTCTTGGGTAAGGAGGATATAAAAACAGAACTTTTCCGCAGGGCTTCAAAATACCGTACTAACCTCAATAAGTTATGGAGCGAAGAAAAGGGAATCTATCTTAATAAAAGAATGGATAAAAATGAATTCAGCAATAGAATTTCACCCACTAATTTTTATCCCTTGTTGGTAAACGCTCCTACCCAAAAACAGGCCGAAAGAATGATAAATGAGTATTTTTATAATGCAGATGAATTTTGGGGAGATTATATGTTGCCATCAATAGCATTTAACGACCCGGATTACGAGCCCGACAATTATTGGCGAGGCAGAGTCTGGGGGCCGATGAATTTTTTGGTTTATCTAGGGCTACGAAATTACGATCTTGGCAATGCGCAAGAGGATTTAGTGAAAAAATCTAAAAACCTTTTTATGGAGCAATGGTCAAAAAACGGTTATATCTGTGAAAATTATAACTCTCAAACTGGGGAATGTGATGATGTAAGTAGGTCCGAATTATTTTATCACTGGGGAGGGTTGCTTGGGTTCATTTCTATGATAGAAAGTGGATACGTTAAAAATCCTAATGTAAAATTAGGGACTGAATAACTGGTAAATAGATTTGGATGAGTATTTTTTATTTTTTGAATACGTAGCTGACGGCGGCTTCTTTTCAGTCATCTTAACTGTACGATCTATTTGAAAATGATATCAATTAAGAATAAATAGTATTGAAAAGAAATATTTCTTTTACACCTAAATTATTATTTTTTGGAGAATGAGGGCTTTATATAATTTAGGAAAGCAGAAGTACCGAAAAGCCTACATTCTTTTAATTGGTACGGCTTGTCAAAATGCTTTCGAGCCGCTTTACCCTTCCCGTCTTTTGTGTACCGCCCATATTGAAGCCCTTTTTTTTGCCAGCTTCCATGGGATCGTACAGCATTTTTTTGAAACCGGTAACTGGTCACCGGCGTATTTTTCGTGTAGGTATTTCAAGTGGCTTGACAGGCGGGCCGGACACGTCTGACGGTCGTTGCTGGTACCCGCCATCCATCGCCCACTAGCGTCGCATTGGGGCGCCCTTGCGGAAAACTTGTCTCGATGATTGCTTTTCCCCTGGTACGGGAAAGTGCGATATAGATTAGCTTTGGGATCTGCCAAGTCCAAAACCAACGCTATCCCAAACCACTGCATTCACCAATAAGTAGATGTAGGTAATATCAAATAATAATAGTATAGCAGAGAAAAATCGAAAATCGGCCTACCACCTTTACCATAAGTTCTAGGATAAGTTATGATTTTTGTAATTTATTAAGAATAATAGTATCGATTTATTGTTTTATCGATAAAAAATTAGTTTTATTGTAATCTGATGCAGATGAATACTAGTTATAAACATACTTATTCAGAGCTATTGGTTTTGATAGGCCAAGACGATATCGAGGCTTTCGAGATGCTTTATAACGCATTATGGCGACCTCTTTTCGTTCGAGTCTATACTATTCTAAAAGATAGACAAATTTCAGAAGATATAGTACAAGAGGTTTGGATAGATGTATGGCAACGAAGAAAGACTATCAAGAACGAAAATATCGAAGCTTATCTTTTTAGAGCGGTTCGGTTCAAGGCATACAATCACTACAGAAATATAGCCAAGCGCAGAACGATACTACAAAATATACTTGCCTCAAGTAAGGCTGTTCTTCACAACAACATTGAAGAGTCGATGAATCTAATGGAAACTAAAAAAGCCTTGCTGAAATCTGTGGCAACCTTACCCCCTAAATGCAAAAAAGTTTTCGAACTGAGTCGGTTCGAAGGACTAAAGAATAAAGAAATATCACAAAAGCTCAGCATTTCACAGCGTACAGTCGAGAATCATATCTCCAATGCGCTTAAAGTGCTCAAAACCGAAATACCCCTTCATAGCGTGAGTTTATTGATATCCTTAATTTGTTGCTAATCAGCATATTCTTATTTGTTCCAAATAAAAACCAAAAAAATTCTTTTTTACTTAGGTATACTGTCCAAGTCAGGGTATATACTTATAACGTGCAAGAATATGACAGAGAAAGAACTGCATAAATTGATCCATAAGTTTTTGGAGGGTAAGGCTACTTCCGAGGAAATCGCTTCTTTGGAAAAGCTGGAAAAAAATGCGGAATCAGAAACCGCGGACATTTTTAAAGATAAAGAAGAGGAAAAAATCATAAAAGAGTCAATGTTCAAGGAAATCAAGAACACCATTGGTAACAAACAACGATTTTCTTGGTGGAAATACGCCTCGGCCGCGGCTGTTTTCATTGGAGTGGTGCTAAGCGGATATTTACTTTATCAGACTCCCGTAGCTGACCAAACCATTGTGATACCTGAGGATGCAATTACTTTGGAACTTGAGGATGGAAGTATAGAGACCCTAAAGGAAGATGGTACAAAAAGAGTAATCGACAAAACAGGCAAAGTTTTAGGTGTTCAAAACGGTGCACGGCTATCCTACGAAGATGCGAAGACTACTGAAGACTTGGTGTACAATACCTTAACTGTACCCTATGGAAAAAGATTCGAGTTAAAGCTATCTGATGGAACCCAAGTAAACCTGAATGCCGGTACGTCATTAAAATATCCCATCAAATTTTTGAAAGGTCAGTATCGAAAGGTCTTTTTGAACGGAGAAGCGTTTTTCGATGTTTCTAAAGATTCCCTACATCCTTTTATGGTAAATGCCGATGATCTTAATGTACGGGTATTGGGAACAAGGTTCAATGTATCGTCCTATCCCGAAGATGACAGAACCGATGTGGTACTTGTAGAAGGTTCGGTAGGGATGAACGAACAAAAAGAAAATTTTGATGAAGGCAGTAGTACTATGCTAGAACCCGGGTTTAAGGGAACTTTTCAAAAAACCAGTGGGAAAATCGAAAAAGAACCCGTTATAACTGATATTTATACGGCTTGGATGGGTGGCGAACTGGTCTTTCGTAATATGACCTTTGAAAACATCCTTAGAAAACTGGAAAGGCATTATAACGTTTCCATTTCCAATACAAATGTCGATTTGGGAAATACTGTTTTCAATGCCAGTTACGGAAAAGTAACCTTAAAAAAAGTGTTGGAGGATCTAAAACTGACCCATGGAATCGATTATTCCATCAGTCAAAATAATGTAACGATAAATTAAAAAACTTGTATGCCTATGGGAATATAGTATGGGAGTAAAACCTTGAAAATACATTTATGACCGGAAAATGGTCAAAAAACCGGAAAGTGCTGTAACACTTCCCGATATAAAAAAGTGATTGAAAATATCAACCACAACTTAACACTATAAAAGTATGAAAAAACTTCTTCTAAGAACGGGAAGCGTTCATTACAAACTCAATTTTGATCTAAAGATGAAATTTACGTTGCTTCTTTTGTTTACCGCTTTTTTTGTATCGTATGCAAACAGCACTTACTCTCAGCAAAACAAGGCTACGATTAACCTAAAGAACGTTACCGTCGAACGTTTTATCGATGAGATAGAGAAGACCACCGACCTGAGATTTGTTTACATGGTAAAGGATGTTGACCTAAAGCGAAAAGTATCTATTTCCGCAAATAACAAACCCATTCAACAAATTTTGGAAAAGGTTTTCGAGCGTACCAGTATTACCTTTTCGGTACTGGAGAATCAAATATATCTCAAAAAGGAAATACCTCAAAAAAACAGGGAACCGGTCAAGACTATGACGATGGTTCAATTCAACGTTTCTGGAACCGTACTGGATAATAACGGAAGCTCGCTTCCAGGGGTAAACGTTTTGATTGAGGGGAGTACCACGGGTACACAGACCGACTTTGACGGTAATTATACCATTGCGGCGAGCACGGGCGATGTACTGGTCTTTTCATTTATTGGAATGAAGACACAGTCGTTAACTGTTGGCGAATCAAACATAATCGATTTATCCATGCAAGAAGATGCGGCCAGTTTAGATGAGGTGGTCGTAATCGGTTATGGTACACAAAAGAAAAGTGATTTGACAGGTGCGGTCGGGTCAGTTTCGTCCGAAGAACTTCAAGAACGTCCTGCGGCTTCACTTACGCAAACGTTATCGGGCAGAATGCCAGGGGTGAATGTATCTGTCAATTCCGGAAGACCAGGAGGAAAAGCGAATATTAGAATTCGAGGAAATTCATCTGTAAGCCTTTCCAATGACCCACTATACGTAATCGATGGGGTCATATTGGTCTCTACCGGTCTAGCGAACAATAGTTCTCCTATCGACTATATCAACCCGAACGATATTGCCTCGATCGAGGTGCTCAAAGATGCGTCGGCCACTGCCATTTATGGTTCTAGGGGAGCTAACGGGGTTATTCTGGTCACAACGAAACGCGGGAGCCAGACCGGAGGAAGAATCAATTACGATAGTTTTTATAGTTTGGGAAATCTTTCGAAGAAGGTCGGTGTATTGAACTCCGAGCAATTTTTAATGATAGAAGAGGTCGCTTATCAGAACGCCGAAAAGTATGATGCCGTAGGTTTTGCTAACGGCAAGTATACAGACCCCACCACAAAAAGAAATGATCCAAGATTGTTCGATGCAAATGGTAACCCTCTTTATGATACCGACTGGCAAGATGAGGTAACCCGCGCGGCCTTCACGCAGAACCATCAACTCTCATTTACCGGTGGCACCGAGAAAGGCAGTTACGGCGCTTTTCTGGGGTATATGAACGAAGAAGGTATCATGAAAGATTCATGGTTAAAGCGATACTCCGGGCGTTTTGTTTTCGACACTAATATTAGGGACTGGTTAAAAGTGGGCGGTAGTCTTAGTTATAACAATCAGAAAGAAAGGGTTATCCATGGTTCTTGGGTCGGTAGAAATATGATAGAGAATATTCCCATAATTCCGGTTAAATATCCCGATGGAAGCTGGGCCAGTAACGCAGATTATCCGGGCATGGAAGGAGGGCCGAACCCTGTTAGGGTCGCAGAAGACTACAAGAGATTTCTTCGTACCAGTACCATACTCGGAAATATTTTCGCCAATATTACCTTGGCCAAGGGTTTGGATTTTAGAACTTCTATTGGCGTAAACAATGTGGAGCAAAAAACCGATGAATACGCGGGTCGTGAACTGAATTTTATTGGTACGAATACTAATGGTTATGCAGTAAGGGCATCGAACGAGTTCACATCTTGGCAATTTGAAAATTACCTGACCTATACCAAAGAAATTACTGAAATTCATTCGATTACCGGCCTACTGGGAATTTCATGGCAACATATAAACAATACCGGTTTTAGTGCACGGGCGGAAAATTTTTCGGATGATTTTTTTGGCTTCGATAATTTAGGGGCAGGGTCTGTTATAGGAAACTCAAGTTCGAGTGCTTTCGCCTACGGTTTGGAGTCTTATTTCGGTAGGATCAATTATGGCTTACTGAATAAATATTTATTGACGTTCACTGGGCGTGTCGACGGATCATCGAAATTTGGAGCGACCAATAGGTATGCATTTTTTCCTTCAGCGGCTTTGGCATGGAAGGTTTCTGAAGAGGACTTCTTAAAAGACTCTTCCGTTATATCCAACCTCAAATTGCGTACAAGTTACGGAGTGACCGGCAACTCTGAAATTCCGGCATACGGTGCCTTACCGGGTCTTGGGAACTATGCCTATGTTGTTAATGACGCGATTGTTAACGGTATTGGTATAGACCGGTTGGCCAATCCTAACCTGAAATGGGAGAAAACTAATCAAGTAGATGTGGGCATCGAACTGGGCCTTTTCAACGGACGGGTCTCTTTAGAGGCCGACGTGTACCGTAAGTTGACGGAAGATATGCTATTGAATTCTCCAGTACCGACCAGTAGTGGCTATGCCTCTGTATTCCGCAACATTGGTAGTATGGAAAATAAGGGAGTTGAATTTTCCTTGAATACCAAAAACATATTGAATACCGATTTTTCTTGGGAAACGGATTTCAATATAGCCTTGAACAAAAATGAGGTAGTAGCACTTTCTGGAGGAAGTGATATTTTTTCAAGCCGTACCATAATTAGAGAGGGTGAGCCGGTGGGTTCTTTTTTCGGATTGGTCCACTTGGGCACATGGGGTAGCGATGAAGTCGACGAAGCGGCAACCTATTTCAGATTGCCGGGGGATGTTAAAATAGAGGATAGAAATAATGACGGGGTAATAAATCAGGCCGATAGAACGATTATTGGCAACGGTATTCCCGATGGATATGGAAGTTTGATAAATACCTTCCGATACAAAAATTTCGAATTATTGATCGATTTACAGTTTCAATACGGTAATGAGATCATGTACATCACCACACGCCCACAAGAGAACCGTCAAGGCATAGCGAATAGCTTATCTACCGTGTTGAACGGATGGACACCTGAAAATCAAGATACACCCATAGCACAATGGAGACCGGTATCGGCAGGTTATGATAATTTAGATACTTCGCACATGATTCAAGATGGTTCTTTCATTCGAGGCAGAAATCTACTGTTGGGTTATAATTTTGCGCCGGACATCACCGAGAAATTCCATTTGAGCAGATTGAAGATATACACTTCCGTCCAAAATTTCTTTGTGAGTACAAAATACCAAGGCTACGATCCCGAAGTTCAAACCAGTGATACGACTTTCGGACAAGGAGAAGTGAACTTTGACCAATACCCGAAGCCCAGAGTATTTATGATCGGGTTAAATGCATCGTTTTAATTAAAAATGACAAACATGAAAAATACTATAAAAATGAGAATTCAGGTATTGTTAATGGGATCATTGCTGTTCGCAGGAACAGGTTGTTCCGATTTTCTCGATGAAACGGACCCCTCAAATATAACTGCGGATAGTTACTTCAAGACCGCGGAACATGCCGAAACCTCGGTTTATTCCATCTATTCGAATTTAAGGAACGTTCGTGGGGGAAATTACGGCGGTAGCCCATGGTTGATGCTAGAATTTGCTACAGGCCTTGCCGATAGTGATCTTGGGCAAGCAGATAACAGTAATATTATTCGAAATTTGACGAATACCTCAGACAATGCCTATGGTAAGACCTATTGGGACAGTAGTTATCAAGGTATTGCCAATGCTAATTTGGCCATCGCAAACATACCCGACATTGTTATGGATGAAGGCGAAAAAAACAAGTTGTTGGGTGAAGCAAGGTTTTTAAGGGCCTATTATTACTATAATCTTGTAAGAATTTTTGGTGCGGTTCCTTTGATAACCGGCCCTATAGATTTGACTTCCGAAAACCTCTATGCTTCCCAAGAAACTGTTGAAAATATTTACATCTCAATCGTAGCGGACCTGACCGATGCCGAGTCCTCAGGATTACCTTTTAACGATACTTCCGGTAGGGTCACTTTAGGGGCGGTCAAATCATTATTGTCGAGTGTTTATCTAACAATGGCCGGCAATCCGTTGCAAAAAGGTGCCAAGTATTATCAAAAAGCTGCCGATAAGTCCAAGGAGGTTATCGATTCGGGAGAATACAGTTTATTTCCTTCCTATGCGGACCTGCATGATCCCGCAAAGAATAATATTGGGGAGAATATTTTTATGGTTCAGTACGAAGTCTTTGTAGACCCGTCTGATTGGCAACCATTAATAATTCCCTACAACATGAATATTTCTGCCTATGCTGCTCAGACAGGGGCTATTTATGCCAATCAGGAATTTGTCGGATCATATGAGGTTGGAGATAAAAGGGTGGAAGAGAAGCAGTTTTATTACACCACCTATACCTCAAAATTCGATAGGAACGATACCATCGTTTTGGGCGGGCATTTTTTATACAAACATTTCGATATAGTAGCCAATCTTGATACGTCAAATAGTGACCTTAATTGGGATTTGATTCGCTATGCCGAGGTACTATTGATCTATGCCGAGGCCGCAAACGAAGTTTCAGGACCAACGGCCGATACCTATGATGCTATAAATATAATTAGGAACAGGGCAGAACTTCCTGAATTAGCAGGACTTTCTAAAGAACAATTCCAAGAGGCTGTTTGGAAAGAAAAATGGCACGAATTAAGTTATGAGAACGTAACTTGGTTCGATATGGCGAGACTCAGAAAAGCATTTAATGTTACCACCGGAAATTTCGAAGATTTTGTAGGTCATGAATTCGTATACGGACCAATATTGACTGAGCGCGAATTGTTATTCCCCATCCCTACCGATGAGCTGCGCAATAACGAAAAACTGATTCAAAATCAAGGGTATTGATAAGACTTTGTCTTGTAACTCAAAAAATCTTTTAATTGCCTGACACGAGTGTTTTAATAAAGATGTGTGATTATCGATATCAGGAATAACAGAATATAGTTAATTAAAAATACTGAGAATGATTTATAGATACTTCAGAAGTGGAATAAAGCTCGAAAACTCGAATAAAAGCAACTTTGCGTTAAAGGGGCTTCTACTTTTTACAGTTTTTATCTTTGTCTCGACAACTACGATAACAGCCCAAAGTCCATCCAAAGAAAAACCGAACGTCATTGTGGTAATTACCGATGATCAGGGCATGGGCGATTTGGGCTGTTATGGTAACCCCTATATAAAAACCCCCAATCTTGATGAATTTTATAAAGATGCGGTACGATTTACGAATTACCATGTGTCTACTACCTGTGCGCCTAGTAGGGGTTCTATAATGACCGGTAGGCATACGAATAGGCTGAATGTCTTCCATACGATAGCAGGGCGCTCCCTACTTTTTGAAGATGAGGTGATTCTGCCCCAGATTTTTGCCCAAAACGGCTATACCAATGGTATGTTCGGTAAATGGCATTTAGGAGATAATTATCCCTACCGTCCAGAAGACAGGGGTTTTCACGAAGTAGTGCGTCACGGAGGTGGTGGAATTACCCAAGGGCCAGATTACTGGGGCAATGACTATTTTGACGATACGTATTGGCACAATGGGCAAACGGAAAAATATGAGGGTTACTGTACCGATGTATTCTTTTCTGAAGCGATGGACTTTATCGAAACCAACAAAGACACCCCTTTTTTCTGTTATATAGCAACCAATGCCCCTCATGGCCCGTTGAACGTGCCGAAAGAGTACTTAGATAAATATAATGTAGATGGGCTCGAAGAAAAATTTCAACGATTCTATGGGATGATAACGAACATCGATGACAATTTTAAACTTTTAGAAGAAAAGTTGAACGCTTTAAATATAGCGGATAACACCATTCTAATCTTTACGACCGACAACGGTACCGCTGGCGGCAACAAGGTGTTCGACGCCGGTCTAAGGGGCGCCAAAGGTAGCGAGTATGAGGGCGGCCATCGTGTTCCGCTATTTATTCGTTGGCCCGATGGGCAACTCACCGGTGGTAAGGATATTGATAACTTGGTAGCCCACTATGACCTGCTTCCCACATTCGTCGACCTATTGGGCTTCGATTTTAACCCCGTTAAACCGCTAGACGGCAAAAGTTTGAAACCTTTGCTTTACGATAGCGGGGAGAAATGGCCGAATAGAATGTTGTATATGGATACGCAGCGATTACAGAATTTGGTCAAATACCGAAAATATTCCGTCATGGATGATAATTGGCGACTCGTTAATGGTTCTGAACTGTATGACATGAATCAAGATAGAAGCCAGACCAAAAACGTGTTCGATCAACATCCTGAAGTTGTCGAAAAATTGGCTAACGGCTATGAAAAATGGTGGCAATCTTTTATGGATGAGGGGGTCAATGAACGCTATGGATATATAAAAGTAGGTTCGCCCCAAGAGAACCCCAGTCGTATTTCGGCGCACGATATGTTAACCGGCAAATTTAATGGCATGTGGCATCAATATGGTGCAGCAAGTGCCGTGCAAGCTACTGGAAGATGGAAAATACAATTTGTAGAGGATGGAGAATACAAAATAAGTCTGTGCCGGTTTCCAAGAGAGAGTGGTTTGGCCATAAACGAAACCTTTCCAGAACAGAAAAAGACAATCGAACTGGATCGGACGATGCCCGCGAGTATCAAGTCCGATTTTACCGAGGCCTATTTGTATGTTGCAGACGTTGATGAATCGATAAAAATCGAAAAGGGACAAAAAGAAGCGTCATTTACAGCTCAAATTGCGGCTGGTAAATATAATATGGAAGCCCAATTGATCGACAAGGATAATAGGGTGCACCCTGCATACTATGTTTATATCGAAAAAATGTAGCTAGCGAATTCTTATCAAGAAAGTATAGAATCATATGGTGTATACAATCCGATACGTCAAAGCCAATCACAACATAGATTTTATCACAACATTGTTTTTTTACTTTTTGTTTGCAATCAATTTTGTATTGGTTGCTCAGGCTGAACCTGAACCCTATGCTGAAACGGTTGTCAAAACTACCAATAACAGGGTTCGAACAATTCAAATTGACCCTGACGCCATAAATGTCCTTTCCGCTAGTAGCGCAAGAAAAAGTGAAAATTTGAAGTCCACCATATTAAACTTTATGTTTCTATGGGTTGAGTCTACCGCCGTTGGTGAACATTCTTTATCTTGGGATGTACAATCGCCCGTATCAGGAGTTTATAAGCTAACAGCCGAAATACTAGGTAAAGACGCTTCCTTTGAAATAATATGCAACGGAAGCAAGAGAAAAAAAATCGTAAAATCAGAAGACTGGAGTAGATTGAATTTGGGCACTATTGAACTCAAAAAAGGAACTAATAAGATTCGGTTACAAACGCTGTCAAATGAAAACATCAAAATTTCTGCCTTGGAGTTGACTCGACCTGTCGTAGAAAATGAGATTGCAAATGAGGCTATGTCAGTACGGCAAGATCCCGATTGGTTCAAAGATGCCGGATATGGTCTAATGTTTCAATGGACCAATAGGGCGACCCAAAAAAAAGGAGATACCATAAAGGAATGGGAGCAAAAAGTAAATGATTTTGATGTGCAAGGTTTTGCCGATATGGTCGAAGAATCGGGTGCTGCCTATGTGATTTGGTCAATTACTTGGGGAGAACAATTTATTTCGGCCCCGATAAAAGCACTTGATAATTTGATTGAAGGCCGCACTACCAAACGAGATCTACTTGGTGAAATAGCGGACCAGTTAAGAAGAAGAGGAGTCAAATTAATCTTCTACTATCATTATGGTTACGATTGCTATCATTCCAAAGATGCTACATGGTTGCAGGTCGCTGGGGGTTATCAACCGGATAAAACTAGATTATATGAGAATATAACCAATATTATCGCTGAGGTAGGAAATAGGTACGGAAACAAATTGAACGGATGGTTTTTTGATGGTGCGCAACGCTACTACGATGCACATTTCGACGGTACTTTTGGAGGAATACCGAGTGCCTCGTTCAAAAGCATAAGTAGGGCGGCCAGAAACGGTAACAGCCAAAGAATATTAACGTATAATTCTTGGATTTTGCCTAGGGTAACCGAGTATCAAGACTATTATTCAGGGGAGGGTTTACAACAGTTCACTGATTTAATAGATGGTGAATTTCACGAGGGCAAACACAAGGGATTAATGGCACATACCTGTTTTCCCCTAGAAAAGAAATGGGGGCATATCGATTTTAATACGCCGATAAGCAGCCCTGAATACACGGCAGACCAGTTGATAGATAGGATTTTATACGCGAAGAAAAATAGATATCCATTATCTATTAACCTTGAAATGTATGAAGACGGTTCGGTATCAAAAGAGTCGTTGAATTTGTTGAAAAAAATCAGAGCTGCTGTTCGTTGATACTCATTTGATAAAGCATATTCGAAAAGCATATGGCACGGATGATAAACGCCCTACGGGTTAAAATAAAAAATAGTGGTGCTTAAAAGCCTAAATCGATACATTGTTATGCGCACAATAGGTTTTTTATTTAGTATGCTCTTGTTTATTGGCTGTGGAGATAAAGCTAAAAAGCAGGTCTTTACGGATGAAAACCGTCCGCCAAATATCATCTTGATTATGGTAGATGATTTGGGAAAGGAATGGGTCAGCGCATACGGCGCCGAAGATATAGTTACTCCTAATATCGACAAACTCGCTGAATCGGGCACGAAGTTCAACAACGTGTATTCCATGCCGCAATGCACACCGACAAGGGTTTCGATACTCACGGGGCAATATCCATTCCGACATGGGTGGGTAAACCATTGGGATGTTCCCCGTTGGGGCGGAGGCGCACACTTCGACGAAAACCTGAACCCTTCGTTGGGCAAGGAAATGAAAAAAGCAGGTTATAAAGCCTGTATCGCCGGGAAATGGCAAATCGATGATTTTCGCGTCGAACCGGATGCACTTACCAATAACGGATTCGATCAATATTGTATGTGGACAGGCTACGAGACAGGTATTCCCGCAAGTGCAGAAAGATATCAAGACCCCTATTTATACAGTAACGGTGAAAGCAAGACCTATGAAGACAAATTTGGTCCGGATGTTTTTCAAGATTTCATCATCGATTTTATTTCGGAGAACAAAGAAGAACCGATGTTCATATACTACCCCATGGTATTGACGCACACTCCGCTTGTCAATACGCCAGACGAGTCTGCTGATGACAATTTAGGCAAACACAAGGCTATGGTTCGCTATGCGGATAAGATTACTGGGGAAATCATGGCCGCGCTACAGCGTGAAGATTTAATAGAGAACACCATAATCGTATGGACGACCGATAACGGTAGCACTGAATCTATCACAGGTGGTTATCAGGGTAGAAATGTTTTGGGAAGTAAAGCTAAAACCGTCGAAGCCGGAATCTGTGAGCCTTTTATAGTGAGCTGGCCGGGCCATGTTAAGGCGAATATGGAGTCGGACGCTCTTATCGATTTCACGGATATCTTCCCGACTTTTTTGGATATCGCCGGGATTGCGCCAAAAAAAAAGTGGGTCGTTGGCGACACAACGCAAGTTATTGATGGACGTTCTTTTAAAAACGCCTTATTGGAAGGTGCCGATAAGTCACAAAGAACTTGGATCATGGGAATGGGCGGCGGAAACTTTGCCAAGCTTACGGAGAACGGGGTGGAGAACCAGTACCATTTCAGGGATCGTGTGCTTAGAAACGAACACTATAAACTATATATTGGCACAAATCGAAAACCGGAAAAATTCTTCGATTTGAAACTCGACCCGTTCGAGGAAAATAACATCATTGATAAACTGGATACCCTTGAGCGAAAAGAAAATTTTAATGCATTAAAGGAGGTAGTTAAATCATTTCCCGAAGCAGACAATGATCCTAGGTATAATCCGAACCCAGCTCAACCATGGGACGTCGAAGTAACCGCTCAAAGCGAAAAATGGAAATCTTAAATTAGAGAATTTTAGTATGTTTATATGGTTCTGTACTGCGTGCCTCTCCAAAATTACATGTAGCGTAAATTAAGTTTTGTCAATTCGGAAAATGAAAAGTAGGTTTTTGAATAAGGTTACATAAAAAAGTTCTAATAATACATTATATAAACCCAAGCCCCTGCGGAAATCGCACAACCCTTCCACTTCAGTCCTCCACAGGCGGACACGCCTCGCCGGTCCGCCCGTGAAGTCTTTCCGTTCCAGTTTTGCACGACCCCCTCGCGGCCGCGCGAAAGCACAAGCGGTAAAAAAACCGCTTGAACTTTTCTCTCTCTGCCCACAAAAATCTTGGATATTTCCATATATCCTTCATTTTTTAAACACCATATTAGACCAGTTAAATCCCCTGATTGGTTCCAAATAATCTCATATGGTTCTATATGAATAGATGAGTTAAAATATTGATTATAAGATAGTTATATTCAAAATTCATTAACTATATTTATCCACGAAGGTGGATAGCGAGGTGTATTCTAAGTAACTTAGAATTGTCTACTTCTTGCGAAGTGTTTTGCCTTAAAAGCAATGAAAATGGAACAACAAGGAAGAGGTCGAAAACGATTGGGAAACAGGAAGCGGTACCATAACATAATGCTACGGTTCAACGATACGGAATACGATAAATTGAGAAAAATATGCGAATCCTATAATCTAGATATTTCCGAAAGGGGCACGGTAAGTCCACTTCTGAGAAGATTGGTTCTGCAACAAGAGGCCGAAGAAAAAGATATGCTTCCCGACACTTCGAATCTTGCCTATCACATCAACAAGATCGGCAACAACATCAACCAACTGGTCAAGCTCGCCCACCATAAGAACCTGAGAAGCCCGAATTCGAACCTCGAACCGGAAATAAAAAAGTGCGGCGAACTGCTGTACTCACTTATTGAAATTACGATGGAAGAACGAACGGGATGATAGGAAAAATCATTTATGGCGAAACCTGTACCGGAACATTGAACTATGTATTCGGAAAAGAAGGTATGCAAATCCTCGGTTATGGCAACACATTTTCCCAAAGCATATCTCCAAAGTTCTTCGGAAGCGTACTACATTTTCAGGGTCAGCGCAACGCCACCAAGAACCGCTATGCGCATATCAGTCTGAACCTTCCACATGGGGAACATCTTGACAACGATACTTTCCTAAAAATCTCCGAAGAGTATATGGACAATATGGGCTATTGCCAACAACCCTATGTAGTGGTCAGGCACACGGATACCAAACACGAGCATGTCCATATCGTAACGACAAACGTAAAGGAAGATGGCAAGGTAATAGGAATCTTCAATAGCCATAGAAGGAGTATGGCGACACGACAGTACCTAGAAAAAAAATACGGCCTATCCCCGGCACCAACGACGGAACAGAAAAGGCAACTCCCGATATACCGATTGCCCGAGCTACAGTTCGGAATGGATGCGGACAAAGGAACGAAGTATTATTTGCAGGATGTATTGAACGGCATCAACCAAAAATACAAGGTGCGTAGCTTTGAGGAACTCGCAAGACTGTTAAAGCCCTATCATGTTGAGGTTAAGCAGACGAAAAACGAATCGGGAAGGATTGGGGTCGCGTATGGTCTGAACAATCAAAAAGGATATCGGACAAGGTTCATCAACGGCTCCGAGGTACACCGTAATCTAAGTGGGCCAAAATTGCAAAAGGTGTTCGATATCCATTCCAAGTCGAAGCTGTTGCCGATGCACCGCAAACGCCTTTTGAAACAGATAGAGACCACCTATGACCTCTTTCAAACTATCCATCCGTATGACCTAGAAGAAGTAGTCAAAGAATATCAGGACATCGATATCAAACTGGACAAGAAGGAAGACGTTATCGAAGGATTTACCATCTATGACAAATCGAAATATGTTTTCAGAGCAAGGGAACTTGCCCAAAAAGTCCGAATGCAAAGCCGTCTTGATATTTTCGGTAACGGCAACGAACCCACTCGAGTCGATACCGAAAGCAAGCAGTTCAGATTGGAAATCCAAAAAACGATAAAAGAGGCATTAACAACATCCTACCTCAAATCTCCAAAACAGAATGGGTTGCTATCGGAACATATCATGACCAGGAATTTTGGCGATATCGTTCCGAGCTTGATAGCCTCAGAAAAAGATAATTTCTTGGAACGCTACATCCCAAAAAATCAAAGGACGGAATTCAGGAAAGCGATGGAAAATGCCTTTCCCATGGTTAGGGAAAGATTATACGAACTTGAGACCAAAAAGGAAAAGGAAACCTTGGAAAGCAAATTCAAGCTCATCGGCAATGTATTGGAGAAAGGTATTTTCGATATCGGCACGCAACAGGGAAGCGTCCGTCTTTTGTTCCAATCCTTGGGAGTAAAATATCATGACAATCAATTGTCCTTTTCTCAATCGAACAAGCATACCATACCCGTAAATTTGGGCAATCTGCCTTTTTCCAAGGAAATGGAGAACTATGTGTCCACGGGCTTTGTACGGCAAAACCATTTGATGCTTCAAATGTTGACGGAACAATCTTCTGACAACAGTCCCAAACTGACGGCATCGGCCATTTTTCTACCAATGGCCTTTCCGAAGCTTTATGAAAAAATGGATCCCGATTACAAAAAGCAATATGAAAGTGTCGCTTTGGGATCTTATATAAAGAATGCGGAACGAACACATGCGCCTTTCGAAAAATCGGCAAAGGACTATATCGAATTATTCAACGCCAAGGGTTTCTATTTCGTAAAGGGAGAAAAAGGGTTCGTGGTCAAATCCATTTATACGGAAAACAAAACAAGTTGCACCTTGCCTAAACGGACGAGCCAGTATTTGAGTTCGATTCCCGATTTGACCACAGAATTAAAAGAACAACAACCCGTCATCAATGGCTTGTTGGAAGACGGTATGAACGAGCTCCAAAACCTATGGGCAGGACATCTAGTGGAAATGGGAATGTACGACAAGGCCACGTTTATGATAACGGCCGAAAATGTACGACCGAACCTACATCGGGAGATTATACAACACCATATGGACAATGGACTTCGGCAGAGCCTTGTTCAAGTATCTCAAAGACAATCCAGTATCCAACAGAACCGTATGCTCGGAAAAGGTGTTTATGTCCTTGGCAACCTGTTGGGAGGCAGTAGCTATAAAGAAGAAGAAATGTTCAATGGGTTCAAAGATGAGTTTACGGATTTTACAAAACCCAAGAGGAAAGGCAAGGATATTGGTTTTTCGTTGTAAAATTCAAAGAGATGTTCTTGGAAAGGGAATTTTTCGCCCTGTCGGGCGCTTTTTTGTGGATAGGGAGAGGAAAGAAAAATGTAAAAAAAGCTTACAAAGCAGTTCTTAATCAAATATGACGGAAAAAGAGGTTTCAATATTTTCGATTTCAGAGGCCGTAAGCGATGTAAATTCTTTATCCCTTGCACGTTTCGAAAGTTTACCGTCATTCTGTTCGAGAAAACGCGCCAAAAGTGCTACCATTTTATCCGGCATCTCGTATTCATCCTCCAAAAACCGTTTGAAGGCATCATACTTTCTTAGATAGGCGACTTCGCTGGGAATAATGTTTTCCATAGTGTCGTCTACACATTCAAATAAAAATTTTGCCTGTGCCGTGGCATCATAATAACGATAATAATCCAAGGTTTCATTGGTAACCTCCACATTATGGTCTTTGGTTTCTTTCCACTGGATAAAATCGAGCAGGGGATGGGAGTATGCCTCCAATACATTCCTGTAATCATTGATATGGTCAAGAATCGATGCCGAAACGGGAAATATGATACCCTGCTGGGAGAAATCCTTTTTTGCGAGTACGTGGTGGATAATATATCTGTGAATACGGCCATTACCATCCTGTAGGGGGTGGATAAAGACAAAACCAAAGGCTATCATAGCTGCGGATAGCACGGCATCGAAATCATTTTGCAAAAGCAGGCGATTGGTTTCAAGAAGCCCATCCATCAAAGGAGTCAGGTCTTGCCAACGTGCGGAGATATGGTCAGGAATGGGTTCTCCCGTTTCCCGATCGTGTTCCCCTATGAACCCTCCTTTTTCACGGAAGCCAATTTTTACAAATCGTGGGTTCTCGATGACGATTTGCTGTAACCGTATAATTTCTTCCTTGCTCAGCTCTCTTGCTCCTGTCTGCCCAATAGCTTGCCCCCAGCGGGCGGCCCTTTTGCTTCTTGGACTTTCCCCTTCGATTGTAAAAGAGGCCTTTGAATCCTTCAATAGTAAAAATGCCGAGGCACGCTGAAGAATATCTTTATGGATACCTTTAAGGTATTCGTTTTTACGCTCAGAAAGTTGAGCGGCAATATAATTCTCCAAAGTAATGGTCTTGAAAATCAAAGGGCAAAAATTTACGGTTCCTGGCAAATTGTTGATGACCAAATGCCGCGGTGATTTGGTACCCTTGATGGCATATTGTAATTTTTCATCTACTAGTGGTACATAGCTTTTTT
>ENA-ORXM01002248-ORXM01002248.1-marine-metagenome-genome-assembly--contig:-NODE-2248-length-23292-cov-3.767004_pt1 | contig 23292 bp, 26 predicted proteins | sample MGYA00237867_ERZ511480 | MGnify/ENA primary metagenome ERZ511480 (study PRJEB26309, sample SAMN06266103) | marine metagenome | isolation source: Algal blade | place: United Kingdom:Sidmouth, United...
AATTGGATTGTAGATCTTCCATGGGATAAGACAGAAGAAAAAGATATAGATATAGAAGAAGCTGAGAAAATTTTAAACAAAGATCATTATGGTCTAGAGAAAGCAAAGCAGAGAATATTAGAGTTTTTAGCCGTAAGAAAAGTTAAATCTGATTACGATGGGACGATCTTATGCCTTGCTGGTCCTCCTGGTGTTGGAAAGACATCTATGGGTCAAAGTATAGCCAAAGCGTTAGGACGAAAGTTTTATAGATTTTCTCTTGGTGGTATGAGAGATGAAGCAGAGATAAAAGGACATAGAAAAACATATGTTGGAGCTATGCCGGGTAAATTACTTCAAGCATTAAAGAGAGTTGAAGTTAATAACCCTGTTCTTATGTTAGATGAAATAGATAAACTGGGACAATCTTACCAAGGAGACCCAGCTTCAGCACTATTAGAGGTTTTAGATCCTGAACAAAATAAAACTTTTATTGATAATTACTTGGACCTGCCTTTTGACTTATCTAAGGTTCTTTTTATTGCGACTGCAAATTATGTTGGAGAAATTCCTGAAGCATTACTGGATAGAATGGAATTGATTACTTTAAGTGGATACACGCTTGAAGAGAAAATTATTATTGCCAATAAATGGGTTATTCCTAAACAGTTAAAAAAACATGGACTTAAGAAAGAAGAGTTTGTTTTAAAAAATACAATCATTAAACAATTGATCCATGATTATGCTAGAGAGGCGGGAGTTAGAAGTTTAGAGCAAGTAGTTGCAAAGCTTTGTAGAGTTGCAGTTTTAGAAAAAGTAAAAAGAAAGTCGAAGAAAATAAAAAAGTTTTCTCCTGAAATAAAAGAGCTTGAAGGTTTTCTTGGCCCAAAGAGGTTTCAAAGCGAAAAGCTTGAAAAAGCATTAAGTCCTGGAGTTGTAACAGGGCTTGCATGGACGGCCTATGGGGGAGATATTTTACATGTTGAATCTATTCCACTGTTAGGGAAAGGATTTAAGCTTACGGGGCAACTTGGGGATGTTATGAATGAGTCTGCGAGTCTTGCTTACAGTTATGTGAAGTCGTTATTACAAGATGTTAAAGTAGAAAAAAAATCTAAGAAAAAAACTGAGCTTGAAGATGGTGCAGATTTTTTAGCAAATCACGAAGTTCATTTGCACCTACCGGCTGGGGCAACCCCTAAGGACGGTCCAAGTGCGGGAATAACGATGGCACTGGCCCTATATAGTCTGGCAAATAAGAAAAAAATTAGAAGTACCCTTGGAATGACTGGAGAGTTAAGCCTTACTGGTAAAGTTTTACCTGTCGGGGGAATTAAAGAAAAAGTTTTAGCAGCTAAAAGAGCTGGCTTGAAAGAGATTATTCTACCTTTTAGTAACGAAAAAGATTTAAAAGAAGTTCCTGAAAGGCACAGAAAGGGTTTGAAGTTCTATCCTGTTAAGCATTTCGATGAAGTTTTGAAAATAGCGTTTCCGAGAAAAAGAAAATAATGAATTATGCTAGGTTGTTTCTCCTAGTTTGCTTGGTCCCACTGACTCATGCGAAATTTATTAAAATGAATATTAATAATATTGCTACTGTGACTGACGGAGCGATGGTGTTAAAAACTACTGTCTTAAATGAAGGGGATGATACCTCCCTAAATATATTTTTAGAGTTCATTGAACTAAATAAGAAAGTTAGAATTGCTGATAAGTTGGGTCCTAATGAGTCTGTTGAAAAAACAATAGAGTTTAGTAAAAGTGAGTTAGGCTTAAACCTTTCAGGAGAGTATTACTCCCCTTATCGAATCGTTTATGATGACTTGAATCATATGACTTATTCTTCTCCTCAATTATTAAAATATGTGAATCAATCTAGTGGAATTTCACCCATTTCAATCGTCTTAAAGTTAAAAGGAAAAAAAGTTACTCTGTCTGATAAAATTAGTGCAGAGTTTACTCTAAGGAATACAATTGAAAATGTTGCCAATGTAAAAAGTCTTAGTGTCTTTTCTTCAAATGAAGTAGGGGTAAAACTAAATAGTTCTAAGAATGTTGATTTGGAATTAAACTCGGGAGAGACTAAGACTTATACATTAGATCTTGAGAATTTATCTGGAAGAGATAAATCTAACTATCAAGTTTTTATTATAGCTCGTGGAGAATACAAAGAAAGATTATATGCAACTTCAAATTTCTTCTTTGCAACAATTGATGATTCTGGAGAAAGTAGTACATCTTCAAATCCTTTTTTCCTATTTTTGTTTGTGGCAATTGCAGTTTTAGCTGCAGGAGTATTTTTTGGAAAAAATTCTAAAAAATCTTAGTCCATCTAATCTTCGCATTTTAAGATTTTTAATAGTTGGTTTTGTTGTTACTGTTATACATAATGTTTTATATCTAAGTTTTTTTAATTTTCTAGGGTATAGTTCAACATTTTGTAATTTTTTAGCCTTTTGTATCAGCGTGCAATTATCTTATTGGGGGCATCGATTAATAACTTTTAAGAAAAAAAATTCTGTTTCTACTCAAGAGTCATTTATTAAATTCGTTGTAACATCGCTTTTAAATTTAGGGATAAGTTCTTTAGTGAGCTATTTATTAGTTGATACGTTTAAGTTTCATCCATATTATTTTATTGCATTTAATGTTTGCGTATTGCCATTTGTTTCATTTACTTTAATGAAACTATGGGTGTTTAAGTCCAAGGATTAATAAATTAAGATTAAATTTGTAGGAAAATTATTTTAGAATTCGTCGTCTTCGTACTCACTGATTAAAGCATGCTTAACTTTACCAGCAGCAATTTCTCTTAATGCAGTAACAACTTCTTTATTTTTAGTATGTAACACTGGAGATTCACCATCTCTTAATTGACGTACTCTTTTTGCAGTTAAATGAACTAATTCATACCTGTTTTCAACTTTCTCTAAACAGTCTTCAATCGTTACTCTAGCCATAATAAACCTCTAATCAAAAGATAATAAGTACTCTTAAATAAAATTATTTAGGCCCCATGTCAAGTTATTTCAAGTAGATAGAGCTCCAGAAGATTATAATAGGCTTGCAGCTAAATATGAATGAGTAAAGAGATTATAGTCTTGTCTAGGTGTGTCAGAAAACTTGGAACGAATCAATGCTATGAGTTCCATTTTAAGGGTGTGTATAAAGGTGTAAAAATCAAAAAAATAATTGTTGAAAGTTTTCTAAATAAGACATTGGTTATTGATCATGAATATTTGTTGAAAATTAAATTCTTAAAAATCTTAAATGGTTCACTCTATGGTGAACTCATTCAACTTAAAGACTTAGAAAATATATATATAAATCTTTAAAGGCTTAAATATTTTAGCTTGTTTGTAGCCATGGGATGAGACTTGTAGTTTTTAATCCTATTGTGAAAAATTGAGTAACTCCTTGAGTAAAAAAGCATGGCCCAAGGAAGATTGTCTTGGACAATCTTTTCCAATTTTCTCATAAGTTCTACTTTTCTCGGATTATTCGGCGTTATTTTTAATTCTTCGAATAGACCATCAAAACTAGAGTTTTTATAATATGTAGAGTTCACGCCTGGGGGATGATTTTTGGAACTTAATAATTGCAAGATATTTTCACTATCTGGATAATCGAGATGCCAACCGTCTAACCAAAACTCAAGTTCACCCTTTCTAGCTTTTCTTAAAAAACCTTCAAAAGTATTCGTTTCTATTTTAAGCTCAACTCCGATTTTTTGGAGTTGAGACTTAATAAACTCAGCTTGATGTAGGGCCTCAGAAGCAGAACTTCTAGTATCAAGAGTAATTTGTGCAAGCCCTTTTCCGTTGGGATAGCCAGCAGCGGCTAGGAATTTCTTTGCTTTTTCTAAGTCAAAACTGAAGTTATTAAAATTATCAGAGCTATATCCAAAGTTTGTAGGGTGATAAATTGAATTTGCAATTTGAGCAGTGTTATTTGTGAATAGCTCTATATATTTTGTTCTATTTATAGCGTGGGCAAAAGCTAATCTTAAGTTTTTGTTTTTTGAAAAAACGGAATTTCCCATATTAAATGAGAACCACCAATATGTTAAAGATGGTGCTTTAATGAGTTTAAAGTTCTTTTTTGCAAGCTCTGGCTTTAATTCTCCGTTTTTATTTAAAATCAAATCGAAGTGGCTTTTTCCGATGCTAAAAAAATCAATTTTATTATTTAAAAAGTTCAACCATCTTGTTTGAGATTCCTTCATAAAAGGAAAATGTATCTTTCCGACCTTTGGAAGAGCAGGGTTGTGGTACTTGTCATACTTTTTTAATAGTATCTTGTGTGACCTTTTGAAAGTATCGAGGACAAATGGTCCTGTTCCTATTTCAAAGTTTTCCAATAAGTTATTATTTTTTTTAAGAATCTCTTCGGGAATAGGAACGGTAAAGGCCATTGCCATTGCATAGAGCATTTGTGGATAGGGTTTTATGAGTTTAATACTAAAACTATGATCATCTATTATTTTTATTCCTGAAATTTTATTGTTAAATAATTGGTCTAAAGATTGTGTGTTTTTCTTAAACTGATCTATCCCTTCGACCTTACCTTCAAAGAGCCAGAAACCCTGACCTTTTAAAGGTGTGTAAGCAAGTCTTTTTATCTGAGTTACAAAGTCCTTTGCTTTTACTGTTCTGCCGGGATCCAAGTCTGGGTGTGGGTGATAGGAGATATTTTCTTTAATATAAAAAGTATAAGTTAAGAGATCGTCTGAAACATCAGGCATTTTTTTTGCTAATAATGGAATAAGGGTCGGATTAGGAGAATTATAATCATATTCAAATAATGGCTCATAAACCTGGTAAAGAATTGTTAAGGATACTTCATCAAATGCAATTGCTGGATCAAGAGAACTTATATCACTACTTAATGGGAAATTTATTTGGTCTGAGAAATCATTTTGAATCTTTTTAAAACAAGAAAGTAATAAAGTTAGAATAATTGAATAATGAAATAATTTAATCATGAGACCTCTTTTAATATATCTGGGACGTTAAAATCTTTATAACCTTTGGAAAATAAGTGATTTGAAAGTTTATAAGATAGATTAAATCTTTCTTTATCACTTAAATTATTTAAATCTATTCTTCCAAAATCTAGCTTTTTTTTAATGTGATCTCTAATATGTTCTTTAATTGAAACTTTAAGTTCATCAAAGTGAAAATTAATATCTTCAAGACTTACTGGAACACCCATATTGAAGCATTTATTTTGAATGTAGGCAGGAGATTTTTTTTGTTTGATAAAGTAGCGCATTTTACCATTTATATAGCGTTGATCATTGAGATAATTATCAGTTAATAGTTTTTCTATTGTTTCATCGATTGTTTCAGAGCTTATCTTTCTTTTAATGAGTTTTTGTCTTAATTCATGTTCACTATAATCTCTTCTTTGAAGTAATCTCAGTGATATTAAATAAGACGATTTAAAATCCATATATCAATTATATGAAATGAATTTGAAAAGATAAAGCTTCAATGAGTTAACTCTTTGAAGCTTTGAAATTAGTTATTTCTTGATGCCATATATAAATTTTAAATATCTAAGGTAACTTGAAGCAAGAAAACTTCTTACTTGGATTTTTGCTTCTCCATTACTTATTTCAGGAATGATTTTTTTTGTATTAAAAGTAGGCAATGTAGATTTTTTATCTACACCTACAGTATTAACACTTTCTTCACTGAATGTATTACTAACAGCACTCGTTCCAGAACCTGTCCTAGCTGGGCCATTACCTTGTAAGATTTGATCACTGCTACCAGGCTTTGATAAGTTAATATCTTCATCAGAATCATCATCTAGCTTATTACCTTCTAAAATTTTTATAATGTCTTCAGCTGATAAAGTTCCATTAACATCGTCTTCTGTATATTCACAATCTTGGTCATCAACTTCACAGTCTTTATTTAATTCTTCAGTGATTTCTTCCACGGCCTCTTCTACACAAGCAGGATCAATATCACCCTCTTCAGACTTTCTAACTTCAGCATGAAATTTACCAAGAGCATCTATAAAGTTTTCTCTTTGCTCTTCTTGAGAAAGTGCTTGTTCTTGCTTAGGCTCTTTCTTATCATCCGAAACTTTCGATGCTTGAGGAACCTTAATAGGGCTAGGCTTTTTATTGCTCTTTACTTGACCAAGAGGAAGCGTCTCTATCTTAGCCACTTCTTCTTTCTTTCGAGAAGCTCTTTGAGACTCTTGAGTTATATCTAATGGATGTTTTATTCTTGGAGCTCCATCAAAGTTGTCTTGTTCGTTTTTTTCTTTAATATTTTTAGCAATCCTTGAAACAGTTAAGTCATTACATAGTTGTCTTTCTTCTTCTGTTGCAGTTGAACAATCATGATCAGCATCACCTGGCTTGGGTTTGTTTGCATTTTCCTTATTTTTACTAATATCTTCTATAACTTCTAGGACTCCTGAATATTCAAGGTCACCACATTCTGCATCATTAAGTGGACTATCATCCTTAGTGATCCTCTTCCCAGTTATAACGACTTCTTCCCCTTGATGAGAATAAGTCTGATCTTCATTGTCTTGATCCTTGGTGATTTTTTCTCCAGTTATAACGACTTCTTCTCCTTGGTGAGAATAAGTTTGATCTTCACTGTTTTGATCCTCGGTAGAATCATTTTTATCTGAACCCTCAGTTGAGCTTGTCTTATTTTGTTCTTTCTGAAGTTCACTTTTAGTTGATTTGCTTAAATCGTTGTTTACTAATAAATGAGCATTTCTGCCTGCATTTTTACAAGAAACAAATACTACTAATGTAATGAGAGTTAAAATTTTGTTCATTTTCTTATCCTCCAGGACATATTTTAAAAGTTCTTAGCACTGCGTTATAACATAAGATAAGGAAAAATTAGTGATTAATGCTGCAAAGTGTAAAATTTATAGGTTTATTGGAAAAATCCTCGAGTATTTTCAAATTATGTTATACCTAGCTCACAAAATAAGTACTGAATGCTTGTAGCTTATTAAGGGCGGACTTAGTAGTTCTGACTTTAAGTATATGAGGAATCAATATTTATAAGGCTTATATTTGTAAGTTAACTAATTGAAGATCATACATTAGATAGTAAGTATCGGATCACTTCAAAATTAGATCACTACAAATATAAGGAACTTGATAGCTGAAGAGATACTAAAGTCTCTTTGTAATTGCTTGAAAGGCAAAGAGTAAAATAAAAGAGAGTATAATAAATACTCATATATATTTGGTAGGAGTTAAGCTCATTGCCTTTCGTATTTAAAAATACGGAGGAAAAAATGGTTGAAAGTATAATTGCCCTTCTCGTTTTATTGATCTGGACGGCATAAATAATTAAAGTGCAGCTCCAAAGAGCTGCACTATTTTTCTTAGAAATTCTTAATTATTGAAGTTTCTTTGCAGACTTTTTCGTTGTCTTTGCTTTTTCTTTCGCAGCCTTGATAAGGTTTTCATCTTTTACAGTAGCGACAACATCAGTATTTGGAATAAGATTATACTTCTGAAGAACTAAGCTTTTAATCTTTTCATAGATATCAGGATTTTCATCTAAGTACTTCTTAGAATTTTCACGTCCTTGTCCAATCTTTGCATCTTCAAAAGAATACCATGCTCCAGCTTTTTCAACGATTTTTTCTTCCGTTGCCATATCTAATAAAGACCCAGTTTTAGAAATTCCTTCTCCATACATGATATCAAACTCAACACTCTTAAACGGAGGAGCAACTTTGTTTTTAACAACTTTAACTCTTGTTCTATTTCCAACAATTGCATCACCGTTTTTAATAGCACCAATTCTTCTAATATCTAATCTTACTGAAGCATAAAACTTAAGTGCATTTCCACCAGTGGTTGTTTCAGGATTTCCAAACATAACACCAATTTTCATTCTTAATTGATTAATGAAAATTACAGTACAATTTGATTTTGAAATAGATCCAGTTAGCTTTCTTAATGCTTGAGACATAAGTCTTGCTTGTAGACCCATATGAGCAGCACCCATATCTCCTTCAAGCTCAGCTCTTGGAGTTAAGGCCGCAACAGAATCTACTATTAAAAGATTTACTGCACCAGATCTTACTAACATGTCAGCAATCTCTAGGGCTTGCTCACCACTATCTGGTTGAGAGATCAGAGTGTTAGGAATATCAACTCCTAGCTTGCTTGCATATTGAGGATCAAGAGCATGTTCAGCATCGATGAAAGCAACAGTTCCACCCATCTTTTGGCACTCAGCCGCAACATGAAGAGTAAGTGTTGTTTTCCCTGAAGATTCAGGTCCATAAACTTCTACTATTCTTCCTTGTGGAATACCACCAATGCCTAAAGCAAGATCCAGTTGTAATGATCCTGTTGGTATGGCCGGGATATTTCTTTGAGCTTGGCCATCAAGTTTCATGATAGCGCCTTTTCCGAATTCTTTTTCGATGGCACCAAGTGCTAAATCGAGAGCTTTTGTTTTGTCTGGTGTGTTTCCAAATTTTGTAGTTTTCATAGTGTGTTCTCCTTAAATGTAGATTTGAAAATGAATATAACAACGCTAACAGGCAATGAAAGAGCTAGCAATAATATCTTTCTTAAATGAAACTATTTTTTAGGAGCACTACTTTTCCTGACAGTAGGTGAATGATCTTTAAATTTGTGGGAAAATATAAAAAATAATGCCTGATAGCAGGCCAGCAAAAATTCCAGCGACTATATCATCCCAAATTATAGCCTCAGGAAAAGTCATTTTGTCTATGTTAGAAATAGGCGGAGGTTTGACAATATCAAAGCCTCTAAAAACTAAGAAAATGATAATAAGTTTAAATAAAGAATATTTAAAAAAGGAAACACAAATATAAGCGATGAACATACCAAGAACCTCATCTATGACAACCCAAGATGGATCTTTATGACCAAGAGTAGTTCTTTTTATAGTCACTAAAGAAATACCTAGTATGATAAAAAATAAAGCGATGTCTAGGCTGATTTGTGAATATGTCCATGCAAGGTAAACCAGTGGAAGAGTGGCTAAACTACCAACTGTACCAGGAGCAATGGGTGAATAACCTGTTCCAAAAAAACTGAGCAATAAAACTTGAAATCCTCGCATAAATGTATCCTTGTTAAAACTATTTAATTATCTAATAATGAAGCTTCAATGCAAAGCTCTGATACATTACAGGCACTTAACTTTGATGCTTTAGATGTAATTCTAGAGAATAAATCAGCGATCGATTCAAAGACTTTTCTTACTGAATTTAATAACAAATCAGATGTATTTGATTTTTTAAAAGGTTATGGAATAAACCTTGATGATCCAATTGAGAGCTCAGAATTATATGGGCAGTTTCAAGAGGCAATGCTTTTTATAAGAAAAAAATTTTTGAAAGAAGGCAATGACGAAGGGTTAGATTTAACTATACCTAACGAGATCGTTTCAATTACTAGAGTCGCAGAGTTATTTAAACTATCAAGTACCGATAAAAGTGATCTTGGTATTTGGGCAGGGATTGTTTTAAAAGTCATTCATACACTCATTCATATAGATAAAGACTTAAGACAGAATTATTTTAATCTCATTCAAACACAAATTTTTGATAGATATTATAAGTACCTGGAAAGAGAAGGCGAGTTATTATTTTTAAAATCCAAAGACGCAAAAGTTCCATTGTTTGAATTTCAAACAAAATCTAAAAAGACTCGTGAAAGTGTTGTGATAAAATTGTTGCATAAAAAAGAAAATGTTGCTGAGGAATTATTTGATAGAATTGGAATCAGATTAATTGCAAAAACTAAATATGATTGTGTCCGAGTAATTGAATTTATGCATAAAAATCACATTATCGTTCCTCATAATATAAAACCTAGTAGGTCCCACAACAGTTTGATAGATATGAAGACGTTTAAGAAAAAATATAACGACTTGTTAAGTAGTGGTGGAGAAATGACTTTAGAGATGCTTAACAAGATCACTGATAATTCTCTGAGGGAAAAAGGGACTCTCATAGCGAATAAGCATAGCCTAGAAAAGTACAAAGCAATACATTTCACATGTAGACAGTTAATTAATTATACAAATCCGTTTTATGCAAAATATGATAGTTTAAAAAATGAGTTTAAAAACCAACCTAAAATTTTAAAAAAATTAGAAGACTTAGATACATCGAGTATTTCCAAGGATTCAAAGTTTTTTTACCCTTACGAGATTCAGATTACAGATATTGAGAGTCACCTTATTAATACAGAAGGTGAGTCTAGTCATAATGAGTATAAGAAATCTCAATTGTCCTCAGCTATGAATAGACTATTTGCCCCTCTTATAAAAAACTAATCTTTATCATCGTCATCATTAATGCTAGGAGGATCAGTAAATCCTAATAGATCGGCTATAGAAACAGAAGACTCTTGAGATTGCTTTGCAACGTCAATGATCTCAGCCAGTGTCAATTCTTTTAATTCTTCTTGGTCTAAGCTTGAGAGTTTATCTGATTTGAGAACATTTAGGGCTGATTGAACTTGTGTAAAAAGAGCATCTTGCTTTTTACGCTCAACAGGATCAGTAAGTGTCCCAGAGTAAGAGTGAAAATTGAGGAGAAGAAGAAGTCCGATAAATTTTTTCATAAACAATTCCTTTGTTTGAGGGTTGATTCCCGTTTCAGAAAAACGATACTATAAAAAAACAAGAGGATAAAGCTTTAGTGAAAGAGTAAGGAATAATTATATGTTTGGGGTCAAAGTGATACTGAATTACTTAGAAAGTTCGTTCAAAGCTTTAATTAACTTCATTTTTGAGGAGTTTTTTTTAATTGAGTTGAGCTTGCTTTTTGTCATTTCTGAGTAAAGTTCTGTGTCGACTTCAAAAGAAAAATCAAGCAATTGAATAGAGAACTTATCAAATTTTAAAATATCATCTTTTCTTAAATTAAAAGGAAAGGTTAATTTCTTATCATTAGAAATAAAATCAAATTTATGATTGTATTCGGATTTAAAAACAACGTGTTCAGTTGCAACATGGAGAGAGACAGGTGGTAAAAATAGATCTTTAGGTTTTATGAAAAAGTGACCATCATTACCAAGAATAGCAACGTTTGAGTATAAGACCCGCGTTCCGATATAGTCATTTTTAAGGGCCTCGATAAATTGGATCTTAATCATATTAAGTTACCTATATAAACATTGTTTTCTAAATCATAAAATTTAATATGTTGGCTGAAAAGAGAAAGATCTTGCAATGATTCTAAATCTTGAATCAAACTGTTAAATATTTCAATATCATCAATAATACTGGTGATTTTTCTACCATTGATGCTACCTGATTGGTTTTTTCCAAATAAGTCGCCCTCTCCTCTGTAGAGTAAGTCCTGTTCTGAAATTTTGAAGCCATCGTTTTCTTTTTCAAAAAAAAGGAGTCTCTCATTTTGAGTTTGACCTAATTGATTAGTAACAATTAAAAAGCAAAATCCTTGCAATACATCTCGACCAACTCGCCCACGCAGTTGATGAAGAGAACTAAGGCCAAAGTATTCAGGATGATAGATAATCATCATTGTTGCATTGGGAACATGGATACCAACTTCAACGACTGTAGTGCTTATCAGTATTTTAGTACTTCCATCCCGGAAATTTTGGATTGCATTTTTTTGATCATTTGAGTCCATTTTTCCATGGAGTACTTCAATTTTAGTATTTGGAAAGTATGTACTATATTGGTGAAGTATCTCTTCAATAGAATGAGTATTTCTGAATTCTGTTTTTTCGATGTTGGGTAAGACAATATAAGCTTGTTCGCCTAGATCCAGACGAGTTTTAAAAAAACTTAGAAATTTTTCAAAATTTTCTTTTTTTACAATCCTGGATTTATATCCTTTTTTATGAGCAGGCATTTCTTTAATAATTGAAACATCTAGATCACCGTATTGGGAAAGCCTTAGGGTTCTAGGGATGGGTGTAGCAGTCATGAGAATACAATTTGGAATCTCACATTTTTTTAAAAGCTGAATTCGTTGATCAACACCAAATTTGTGTTGTTCGTCAATGATGCAGAGGCAAAGATTCTTATAATGTACTTTCTCTTGGAATAAACTATGAGTACCAATGATAACACTTACATCCCCCGTAGATATTTTCTCATAGAGAACTTTCTTTTCCTTTTGAGAAATAGAACTTGAGAGATAAGCAATGTCTGAATCTTGAAAAAACTTTTTCAAACTTTGAAAGTGTTGAAAAGCAAGGTTTTCAGTTGGAGCCATAAAGGCAACTTGCTTGGATTGAGATTGGATCAACTTCATTGCTAAAATAGCAATCGTTGTTTTACCACATCCAACATCTCCTTGGATGAGTCTTGAAAGAGTATTGCCTGATTGTAAGTCAGCGATGATATCATTAAGACAATGTGACTGATCATTTGTGAGTTTATAGGGAAAAAGATTTTTAAATAAACTTATTTCTTTTTGACTAAATTTAAATGCTGGCACAACGTGCAGAGACTTCTTTTTTCTTCGAAGTAAAATTTTAAGTTGATCTTGTAAAAACTCTTCATATTTAACTCGTTTAAGATGAGTATCGGTACTTACATGTCCCTTGATATTATGTAGAGAGAGTAATGATTGAGATAAAGATGTTTCTAGATACTTTAACTCTGGGACTTCTTCCCATAAGTACTCTGGTATCTTCTCTATTAGCTTTTGAATAAAGCTTCCTCTGACCTTGTTAACTGTAGGGTAGCTTACAACTGTATCAGAGTCGATTGATTTAAAACTGGGATTAACCAATTGTGTCCATGGACCATTTTGAGAAATTAAACCCTCAAGAGTCACCATTATTTCTTCATGGTAATAACTGTCGATCTTATCTTTTAGACTAGAATAAGAATTAAACCAAATTAAAGAAAAGATACCTTGTTCAGTTTCAAGGTTAGCTTTTACTTGAAATAGTCTTACGCGACCTTTGAATAAGGGCCTACTTGTTAATCCGCGAATTTTTCCAGTAACTCTAATGAAGTCTTTGTCTTGACAGTCTTGAGGGGCAGGGTTTTTAAGGACTTGATAAAATTTTGTTGGAAAGATCCAACATAAATCCTTAATAGTTGCAATGCCAACGTCTTGAAGCTTTGAGATACTTTTAGGGATATTTTTAGTTTTATAGAGTTTATCTAATGATGATGCCCATGAGAGTTTAGATGTATTTGACATCTTCAACCTCGTAAACGAGATCACCTTTTGGAGCTTTGACTGTGACCTCATCTCCAAGTTCATGCCCAATTAGAGATTTACCTAAAGGTGAGCTATATGAAATTTTACTACTAGATTCCTTGGCTTCTTCTTCTCCAACAATTTGAATAGTGATAGAGCAATCTTTTTGATGATCATAAAGAGTAAGTGTTGCACCAAAAAAGATTTTGGTACCTGAGAGCTTTTCAATATCTACTACATTTGCTCGAGCTGACTTATTTTGAAGTTCACCTATACGGCCTTCAATATGGCTTTGTTTTTCTTTTGCTGCATGATACTCAGCATTTTCTTTTAAGTCTCCCAAGGCTCTAGCTTCGGCAATAGCAACTTTTATGTTTTCTCTATCAACTTTAATCAACTGCTCTAGTTCCTGATCAATTTTTTCTTTTCCATAAATGGTCATAGGGAAATTCATAAGTTTATTCCTTATTTTTTAAAAAGAGCTTCAGCTGCACTTAGCAAGTCATCTTTCTTTTTTTTATCTGGGACTCCGAGAGTAAAGTGATTACAGAAGTTTACTTTTTCTTTATTAACAATTCTCTCAGCCATTGTTTCTCTGCATTCGTTATAAGCATGGGGATCGTAAAAGTCACACATTTTGCAAACTCTTACATAAGCATAGCATTGAGGACATTCATCTGATCTCATAACTTTTATACTATCAAAAGTCATGGCTGTTTCACATCTATAGCATTTAGTTTCCATTAGAATACCTTCGCAAATTTAAATCCAAATTTCCAGTGCTTAAACTTAGTAGTTTTATCTCCTTCTGGAGAAAAGTAGATTTTAGGAAAACTTCTTTTGTTATACTCTTGAATGGCCCTATTTAGATTTTGTTCATTTTTTAAAGACTTTCTTTTAGAGACATAAAAATTTGTCCCTACTATTCCAGCACCTAAACCCATCAATAAGTATTTATTAGTTAAGCCTGAATCACTATCATTTAATAAACCGAAAGCTCCAACGGCTAAACCTAAGGTACTGATGATTGCAGTTTTCCATGAAGGCAGGGCATTTTTTTGATAGATGTCTAAGTAAGATTTCGCTATAGGGTCTTTATCGAGTAAATATCTAAGACCGTCACCTTTAATTGTAGAGCTAGAGTCTATTAAAATTTTTTGATAATTTACGTAGGCAATTCTATTGCAAGTATTATCTAATCCCTGAGAATAAGAAATAAACGAAAAAATTAAGAAAACGAAAATTAGTTTCATTAATTACTAAGTTATCAAATTTTGGCTAAGCTATCTAGAAATTGATTTGAGCTACTAAGCTAAGTGCTTGAAATCATTATCTTTGATCGTGCGATACCTTTCAGAACTGACACCTAAGAGACTTAAAATGAGAGGGGACTTAGAAGAAGTTAAAATCTTTGTAATAACTGGCCTCTAGATTGCAAGTAATACGGCAGAAGCAATTTAAACGAGTGTATTCCGGAGGAATCAATGAGAAAAGTGTTATTTTTTATTTCAACTGTCTTATCTTTAGTCAGTTTTTCACAAAGTAGAAGTAGTTGTGCATCCCAATCAGGCCATTGGAGTGATATTGCTACAGAGCAAACTGAAGTAATTCGTTCTGCAATAGAGAGTCTAAGATTAAAACCAAAATGTGGAAACTTTGCCAATGGTTTTAATTTGGAAGATTTAAAACTAATGAATCATCTTAGAGAGCAGAGTTTAAAGGATCCTGAAAAAGGATCGCCACTAACCACCTTTGATAATATTGTTAATTTAAGGAATTTTACTGCCAATGAAGGGCAAAATATGAACCCTGCAGTTACAAAAGCTGCAACAATAGCTCTTGCAAGTAAGACTTTAAGTACGACTTCAATTTATGCAACAGCAGCAAATAAAATAAAATCTTCAGTAGATTCTGGAATTAAATTTGCTAATAGAGTGATGGGAACTGTAAATGCGAATCTAAAGGATCCTGATTTTAAAGGATGTATATCATCTGGAGGAGCACCAATTGCTGAGTTATTAATGGGAAGTGTGAAGCTTGCAAACTCTTTAAATAAGTCAAACTTTGCAAATGCAAAAAGCACAAATAATCTAGTAGGAAACTTTTTAGACCTCATCAAAAATGATGATATAAAGCAGGCACTAAATCAGGATAAAACATTTGAATATTGGAATGATTTATCATGTTTAATTGAAAGTACGACTGATTCATATTGTTCAATACGAGATGCTAAAGACCTACAAGATCAAATCACTAAATATAATAATCTAGTTTCTAAAAAAATTAAAAAAGGTTCAAAATATAATCCTTTAGAAGCATACTTTGTTTTACGAAGAGATGTTCCAAACGTTTCAAGATGGTTGCTTGACGTATTATTTGGAAATGAGCCGGTAACAACGAAAGAAGCTGAAAGAAAAAACGAGGTTTGGGAAACAGCTATTAATTTAATTAAAGATGAAAACAGAGAAGTAGCTGTAAAAAATATTTTAGTAGCTTATAAAAAAGAAACTGGGATAACTTCTGAATATTATCATTTACAAATAGACGATAGCGTACACATATTAAATTCTTAAGTAAGATGAACGATAATTTTAATGCGGCACCGCATAGACGATATAATATATTAACAGGGGAATGGGTCTTGGTTTCCCCTCATAGAACAAAGAGACCGTGGCAAGGAAAAAAAGAAGAGACTGCTAAAGCAGAAATGATTAAGCATGATCCAAATTGTTATTTATGCGCTACAAACACAAGAATTAATGGAGAAGTAAATCCTGATTATAAGAACACATTTGTTTTTCCTAATGATTTTGGGGCACTACTTCCAGATAGCATAGATTTTAATTATGAAGATGGGCTTTTAAAAGCAGAAGGTGAAACTGGTATTTGTAAAGTAATATGTTTTTCTCCAAATCATTCCTTAACGCTACCTGATATGGAAGTATCAGACATAGAAAAAGTTATTACTACTTGGCAAGCAGAATATAAAGAATTAGGTGCTAAGCCAGAAATTAATCATGTTCAAATATTTGAAAATAAAGGTGCTACAATGGGATGTAGTAATCCGCACCCACATGGGCAAATATGGGCGCAAAAGTCTATCCCAAATGAAGTTTTAAAGAAAACAGAAAAGCAAAAAGAGTATTTCCAAAAACATGGAAAAAGCTTATTAACTGCTTATATAGAACAAGAGCTTAAAGAAAAAGAACGTATTATTTCTGAGAATAATAGTTTTGTTAGTTTAGTTCCATTTTGGGCTGTTTGGCCATATGAGGTAATGATTGTTCCTAAAAACCATAGAAAAAGTATTAGTGAACTTACAAATAAAGAAAAGTTAGATTATGCGGAACAATTAAAGGTTGTAACGCAGAAATACGATAAGTTATTCGATACCTCTTTTCCATATTCTTCTGGTATACACCAATCTCCAACAAACGGAGAGTATCCAGAATGGCATTTTCACATGAGCTTCTACCCTCCTCTTTTACGTTCTGCAACAGTAAAGAAATTTATGGTAGGCTATGAAATGTTTGGTATGCCACAAAGAGACATAACAGCAGAATTAGCAGCTAAAAGTCTAAGAGACCTATAAAAATTTAAGAGAATAAATCATAATTACTAACAATAAATTTAGAGATAACCCCCGAGTATTTAAGAAGCATTATTTTATATAATAAATAAACAACTCAACTCTAAGCAACAAAAAGCCATAATTTTAAATAATTATGGCTTTTTAAATTTTTATATTAGAGGTATATAAGGCTACTCTACTTCAATACCCCACTCTGCTAAAGAGTCTTTGTTCATTTTTATATAATCTGCATTACCAGCAGCTTTAGCAGCAGCTAAAGACCTTTTAGCAGCAGCAATAGCATTTTTATTGTCTCCTTGCTTAGCATAAATAAGAGACTGTCTTCTAGATATCCAAAAAGCTTTATCATTCATAGAAACCGCTTTAGCAATCCACTCTTGTGCTTGCTTTAAATCTTTATCTGCCTCATAATAGTAAGAAGCTGCAGCATAATAATCATTCGCAGAAGGCCCATTCATTACAGTTTCTATACTTTTAGATGCTTTAACATCTGTAGGAACAGTAAAAGGAACATTTACCATTGTTTTATCCCATAAAATTCCTAATGATGCACCATTATTATTTAAATCATCAATAGTAATTGTAAAACTTTCTACAGCCATTGGTAAAGAATATACTTTAGCAGTGGCTTTAGCGACAACTAAACTCTCATCCCATGATTTTGGCGCACCCCAATTTTCAGTATTAGAATAAAAAAATACTTCCCAATTTTCTTTTCCTGGTTTTGTAAAAACAGCATAAGTACCTGCTTTTACTGTAGTACCACTAATTACTACATCATCACTAAAAGATATGGTAGTGTTTTTATTTGCACCTGTTCTCCATAACGTATTAAAAGGAACTAAGTTTCCAAAAACCTCTCTACCCTTTTTAGAAGGTCTAGAATATTCTACAGTAACGTCTGTTAAACCTACTTTTTGCTCTAATTTAGAAGCAGGACTAGGTGCTGGTGTTGTAATCTGAGCATTCATAGATAATGAAGCTGCTGCAGCTACTAATGTTAATAATAATTTTTTCATTTTCATAATATTTTTATGGTTCACGCAAAACTAAACATTATGAAAAGGTGCACTTGTTAAGAAATCCTTAAATTAAACTAGAAGATACCTACAGAATTAAATCATAAATACACTTTTGTTTAATTTTTTTTATATATAGTTAAACAAAATTGTATATTTGTTTAATGAAACTTTATCAACTACATACCAAACAAAAACTACCTATATCACAAAAAGACGCTTGGGAGTTTTTATCAAATCCATCAAATTTAAAAATAATCACACCAGATTATATGGGATTTAACATCCAATCTAATCAAGAAAAGAAAATGTATCCTGGACAAATAATACATTATAAAGTAACCCCAGTACTTGGAATAAAGACAACATGGGTAACAGAAATTACTCATGTTAAAGAAGGAGAGTATTTTGTAGATGAACAAAGATTTGGGCCATATTCTTTATGGCATCATAAGCACTTTATAATACCTACAAGTGCAGGGGTTGTCATGGAAGATATAATTGACTATAAAATTCCAATGGGTATTTTAGGGCAATTAGCAAATCCTATAATAGTCAAAAAAAAACTAAAAGAAATTTTTACATATAGGTATTTAAAACTAGAAGAATTATTCGGAAAAGTTACAGGCGAAAATCCTGAATTAACTTTCAAAAGTTTTTAAAATGAAAAAAAATATTCTCATAATTGGTGGCTCCAGCGGAATTGGAAAAACTATAGTTAATAATATAAAGGAAGTACATAATTTATATGTAGCACATAGGTCTAAAGAAAACAGGAACCTAGAAGGTGTAACGTATATTAAATTTGATGCAACTAAAGACAACTTAGAAACTTCATTATTACCAGATGTTCTTCATGGATTAATATACTGTCCGGGGAGTATAAATCTAAAACCCTTTAAAATGTTAAAATCCGAATCTTTTCGTGAGGATATGGAAATTAACTTTTTTAGTTTAGTTAATGTAGTTAAAAGTGTTATTCCTATAATGACTGATAAAGCAAGTATTGTTTTATTTAGTACTGTGGCAGTTAGTATCGGAATGCCTTTTCATACAAGTATTGCTGCTGCTAAAGGTGCTATTGAAGGTTTTGCAAAATCACTAGCTGCAGAATATGCTCCAAAAATTAGAGTAAATGTAATTGCTCCTTCCTTAGTAGATACCCCTTTGTCCAAGCGCTTATTAAACAATGATAAAAAAAGAAAAGCAATGGAAGATAGACATCCTTTAAAAAGAATTGGCAACACAGAAGATATTGCAAGTATGGCTAATTTTTTAATTAGTACTAAAAGCAGCTGGATTACAGGTCAAACAATAAGAATAGATGGTGGCTTATCTCAAATAAATAAAGTATAAAATGAAAACAAAGGTTTCTGTTTTTTGGTTTAGAAGAGATTTACGGTTACATGACAATGTAGGCTTTTATAACGCATTGCAAAGTGGAAATCCTGTTCTTCCTATTTTTATTTTTGATAAAATTATTTTGGACAAGCTTCCAAAAAATGATGCTAGAGTTAATTTTATACACAAAACTCTTCAAGAAATGAGAGAAATGCTCTCTAAAGAATACAGTAGCTCATTAGCCATATTTTATGACGAAGTCAAAGAAGTCTTTAAAAATCTTTCTAACAACTATAACATAGAAACTATTTTTACAAATCATGACTATGAACCTTATGCCATAAAAAGGGATTTAGAAATTAAAAAAATATTGAATAATAAAAACATCCATTTTAAATCTTATAAAGACCAAGTTATTTTTGAAAAGGGAGATATTTTAAAAGCAGATACTACACCTTACGTAGTATACACTCCTTATAAAAATAAATGGAAAACACAGTTTAATCCTGGTATTCACTTAAAACAATTTCCTAGTGAAACTATTTTACACAATTGCATTAAGGATAGTAATACAGAAAATAAAACGTTAAAAGAAATTGGTTTTACTACTTCTTCCATAAAAGTAGATAAACCTACCACTACTCCTTTTTTAATTCAACATTATGAGGAAACGAGAAACTTCCCAGCACAAGAAAATGGCACTTCAAAATTAGGACCTCATTTACGATTTGGAACCGTATCAATTAGACAAATGGTACAAAAATCAATTAATGAAGAAAATGAGGTTTTCTGGAATGAATTAATTTGGAGAGAATTTTTTATGCAAATTCTTTGGCATTTTCCCAAGACCATTACTTATTCTTTTAAGCCAAAATACGATAGAATAGAGTGGAGAAATAACAAAAAAGAGTTTGAAGCATGGAAAAATGGTAAAACTGGCTATCCTTTAGTAGATGCTGGAATGCGAGAATTAAATACAACTGGTTATATGCATAATAGAGTACGTATGCTTACCGCTAGTTTTCTATGCAAACATTTATTGATAGATTGGCGGTGGGGAGAAGCCTATTTTGCAGAAAAACTATTAGATTATGAACTAAGTTCTAACATAGGAAACTGGCAATGGGCATCTGGTAGTGGCGTAGATGCCGCACCATATTTTAGAATTTTTAACCCTACTACACAAATAAAAAAGTTTGATAACAAACTAAAATATATAAATAAATGGGTTCCAGAACTTCAAGAACTAAACTACCCTTCTAAAATTGTAGACCATACTTTTGCAAGAGAACGCTGCTTAAAAACTTATAAACAAGCTCTAAATTAAAAAGAAAATAATAACAATATATTAAAACTCTAATCTTAAATTTTTAACTACTTTTAAAAGATAACCAAAAAAATATACAAAATGAACACTCAAGAAGTTGCAAATAAATGGCGTCAAATGTGTAATGAAGGTAAAAACTTAGAGTGTATTACTGAATTATATGCAGAGGATATTGTTAGCAAAGAAATGCCTGGTATGCCTGAAGAATTAATTACGGGTAAACAAAACGTTTGGAATAAAAGTAAAGATTGGTTAGAAAGCGTAGAGGATTTTCATGCAAATGAAATTTCTGAGCCAGTTGTAGCAGGAAACTTTTTTACTGCAAAAATGACTTTTGACTGTACTTTTAAAGAAAGAGGAAGACAGCAAATGGAAGAACTTTGTGTTTATGAAGTAAAAGACGGAAAAATTGCTAGCGAACAATATTTATACAGTATGGGCTAATGGCTCAAACTTTACTGCTATTTAAAGGAATCTTACTAATTATATTATAATAATAATTGCATAGTAATATAGTAATTAAACAAATTTCTTATAAAGAAACTTGACCAATAAGACACGCTGTAATGTGGCCAAACAAACCTATAAAGTTTGTAACACTTAAGAAGGACCTTAAAGAGTATCATTTTGGAGGATTCCGAAACGAAAATCTTGTTCGCTTTGTGTCCTTATTTATAAACAACAATATGTGTCAGTTTAGAAAATTACCCACATTAGAAAATTATCAAGGAAAAGGATTTACAACAAAATTGCTAAATCATATAATTTCCTTTTCAAAAACTAAAAATGTTACTAAAATTTGGTATAATGCCCGAGAGAACAAAACTCATTTTCACCAGAATTTTAACTAAAAAGAAACTAACAAAACGTTTATGAGGTCTGGAATTAACTACGTAATTAAGGAACATAGATTTCAAAACATTTTATAATGAAAAAAATAATATTCCTTTTACTAATTGCCCAATTCTCAATAGTATCTGCACAAGATTTTGATTTTGAATATGACCATTATTCAGTTATCGTAAAAGACTCAGATAAAAGCGCCAAATTTTATAGTACAATTTTAAAATTAAAAGAAACTCCACACCCTACTTTAGCAAAAGGTTTTAGATGGTTTTTACTAAATGACAGTTCTCAAATTCATTTAATTCAAAAAGAAAACTTAGAATATAAGAAACATAAATCGGTTCACTTATGCTTAGCAACACAGAAGTTAAATGCTTTTGCAAAGCATTTAAAAGAAAACAACATTACGTATTACGATTGGCCTGGCACTAAAAATGCAATTACTCTTAGAGCAGATGGCATACAGCAAATTTATTTTCAAGACCCAGATGGGTATTGGATAGAAATTAATGACGCTAAACATTAAAAATAATGAATTCAATAAAAAACATATTCCCGCTAGGTTTTCCTTGGCAAACACAAGATCCTTTTCTTTTCTGTGCATATCATTATGATTTATATCCTAAAGGAAATGCAGAAATGGGGCCTGCTGAATCTTTAAGTGGCAGAAATTTAGGAAGTGATTTTACTGGTAAAGATGGTTGGCGAATGTATCATGGAAAAACTATTCCAGGGTTTCCTTCGCATCCGCATAGAGGTTTTGAAACCATTTCTATAGCGAATAAAGGTTTTTGTGACCACTCTGATTCTTTAGGTGCTGCTGGTAGGTTTGGAAACGGAGATGTACAATGGATGACTGCTGGTGCTGGGGTACAGCATTCCGAAATGTTTCCTTTATTAAATACCGAAAAAGAAAATCCTTTAGAGTTTTTTCAAATATGGTTAAACCTAGCTAAAAAAGATAAATTTGTAGCGCCGCATTTTGCAATGTTATGGAATGAAGATATTCCTATAATAAAAAACACATCTGCTACTATTAAAATAATAGCTGGGAGTTATAATAAAGTAAATGCATGTGCCCCTGCTCCTAATTCATGGGCAGCAAATCCTGAAAATGAAGTAGCTATATGGATACTACATCTAGAAGCTAATACAAGTTTTAGTATACCTGCTTCTAAAAATGATATAAACAGAACGCTATATTTTTATGAAGGAGATTCTATTCTGATAGAAGACAAAACAATTACTCCAAATCATGGTATAGAATTAACTTCTAATACAGAGACAATTATAAAAGTAGGAAAAGAAAAAGCGCATATATTACTACTACAAGGAAAACCTATTAAGGAACCTGTTGTGCAACATGGCCCCTTTGTAATGAATACACAGGCAGAAATAAGAGATACTATGAAAGAATATGGTCTTACCCAATTTGGTGGTTGGCCATGGCAATATACAGACAATGTTCACCCAAAAGAAAAAGGAAGGTTTGCTAAGTTTCCTGATGGAACTTTAGTAGAAAAGAAAAAAAAGGGAGCAAAATAATGCCCCCCTAACTAACGAAAAACTAACAAACTACTCTTTTTCTATACTTTGTAAAATTTTATGAAATACTTCATTATTTTCATAAACACCTCTAAATAAATTAGATTGTGGACCATATGCAAAAATAGGAACCATAACTCCTGTATGATCATGCGTAATAAAGTCCCCTTCAATTTTATGGTCTTTTATATTACCTTGGGGAATGCTAAAACCAGAAGTTTCATGGTCTGCAGTTATTATTACTAATGTTTCTGGGTTATGGCCTGCAAATTTTAACGCTTCAGAAATAGCTTTATCAAAATCTATAGTTTCAGCAATTATCCCAGCAGCATTGTTATGATGCCCAAAACTATCTATTTGAGCAGCTTCTACCATAAGAAAAAAGGGTTTGTTTTTATTTTTTAAAAATTGAAGTCCATATTTAGTAGCATTGGCAAGAAGTTCTCCACGTCCATCCAAAA
>ENA-ORXM01002249-ORXM01002249.1-marine-metagenome-genome-assembly--contig:-NODE-2249-length-23284-cov-3.745766_pt1 | contig 23284 bp, 21 predicted proteins | sample MGYA00237867_ERZ511480 | MGnify/ENA primary metagenome ERZ511480 (study PRJEB26309, sample SAMN06266103) | marine metagenome | isolation source: Algal blade | place: United Kingdom:Sidmouth, United...
AATTTTAAAGAAATAAACCTTGCTAAGATAGCCCAAGACCATTTTATAAGCTTGCGGCAATTAGAGAGGCGTTTTAAAACAGTAGTTGGAGTTACTATGAAAGAATATCATTCTATTATTCGTTTTAATAAAACAATTGAATCTATTTCCAAGGATCCAAATTCGAGTTTATTAAGTATCGCTTTTGACAATGGTTATTTTGACCATTCACATCTTACCAAAGAAATAAATCGAATGTCTGGATTAAATCCCTCTGTATTTTAATCTTGTCGTTTTTTTACAAAGCATAACTCTTCTCTATTTTCTACTTTTGTCATAGATAAAAATTAATACATAAAAACTAATGAAGAAATACTTTTTGATACTAAGCTTAATAGCTTATTCTCTCAATTCTTATTCTCAAACTAAGGAAAAAAATATGACAAAATTAGAATCAATTACGCCAAATATAATGGTTAAAGATGTAAATGCTACGTTAGAATACTATACTAACGAATTAGGTTTTAAATTAATCGACACTAACCCAGAATTAGGTCAATATGAATGGGGATATGTAATGCTCGACAATGTTGGTTTAATGTTCCAAGAAGAAAAATCGTTAAAAGATGAATATAAAGAGATACAGCCAATGAATGTTGGTGGGGCTTTGACCTTCTACATTCGAGTGAAAAACATACATGGATATTTCAATGGAATATCTAAAAAAGTTAAGATAGTGAAACCTATGAACAAAACTTTTTATGGCACGGATGAATTTGCCATAATGGATATAAATGGATTTATTTTAACCTTTTCTGAAACACCAGAATAAACCCAAAAATGAATTTTGAAAAAATTGCAGAACAGCTAGCCAACCCATTTGGTGAATTTGGAATAGAGGTAGCATTAGGAATGAATACAATGAATCAATTCATAAGTAAAACTACTTATGAATTGTTGCAAATAAAGGATGCTGAAAATGTGTTAGAAATTGGCTTGGGGAATGGGAAGTTCACTAAAGACATTCTTAATTATGGTCATAATGTTAATTACACAGGAATAGATATTTCGGAAACAATGATAGCGGAAGCAAAAAAAAATAACCGTAATCTACTTGAAACGGGATATGTAGATTTAATTGATGCAGATATAGAGAAAATGCCCTTTTGGGATGAGACATTTAACAAAGTATGTACGATTAATACAATCTACTTTTGGAAAAATCCTTTAGGTGCATTAAAAGAAGTTTATCGAGTGTTAGCTAACAATGGGACTTTCGTTATTTCTTTTAGACCTTATATAGAAGGGCAAACACTAGACTTTACTAAGTATGGATTTAGGGAATACAAAACAGAAGACTTGGAATCGTTAATTCTTAAATCTGATTTTAAAATCATTGAAAAAATAGAAAAAAATGAGCCGCCAATTACATTTAATGAACAAACCCATAACCTGACAGCTCAATATTTTCTGTTGCAAAAAACTACTATTAAAAATGCCTATAAAAATTGTAGTTTAAGTACTTAAATAAATCTAAAAAGGAAGCTGTTGAAGACAGCTTCCTTTTTATTGACGAAGAAATTTGAATCAATTGTCTATCTAGAAGAAAGGGGAGAATTTTTAATTACTCTTTCAAAGCACGCGTCATTTCCCGCTTTCCAATCGGTCCAGGAATCCCTTCTACTTTAAAACCTACTTGTTTCAGATTGCGTTTGAATACCCCTTTGGCGCAATAAGTAGTTAAGATGCCATTGGATTTTAAGGCTTGATACATCTTCTCTAAGAGTTCAATTTCCCACAATTCGGGTTGAACACTAGGGGCAAAGGCATCGTAATAAATAATATCAAAGGCTTCTTGGGCTTGCAAGTCTTCAAAACGACCAATTTGTTTGTAAAACTGGAAGTTCGTAGAGAGGTTTATCGACTCATTAGGAGACGTATGGAGCTTTAGAAACTGCGCGTTTTCTTCAGTAACTTCTAATAATTCCGCATAATTTAATTGTTGTGCAACTTCTAAAGTAATAGGGTAGGCTTCGATACCAGTATATTGGATATGAAGATTTGATTTTTTTGCTTCTAAATAAGTCATAAAAGCATTTAAGCCCGTCCCCAAGCCAATTTCAAGAATAGATAATTTTTTTTGAGTAGGGGTTTTATACTTTAGAGCAGCATCTATAAATACAGTTTGTGTTTCTTGAATAGCACCGTGAATAGAATGGTAAGTTGCCTCAAATTTAGCGGACTGAATACTATTGGAGCCGTCTTCTGTTTGTATAATTGTGTTCATGGAAAAAATGTAATTAGAAGAAATTTATTTTGCGATGATGGATATTTTTATATAACAAAGAGCATTGATAATAGATTACCAATGCTCCTTTTTATTTTTGAAAAGAATCATAATTCTTTTAGTAACAACTTATTTTTTGACTAAAACGACGGTTTTAGAAGTAGCCCAAAATGTCTTTTTGTCTAGAATCGTAACAATTCCATTTTCTATTTTATAAGAATTAGGATCTCTAGCAGGGAGAACATATTGAATTTCTCCACTACCACAATCAATTTCTAAATTATTAAAATAGTCAAATTTAGTCCCCAAAGCTTTTACTTGACTTTGATATTCAGAAGTCAAGGTTTTAGCACTCAAAAGACGCAGCATTTTGTTTCTACGTAAGATTTGTTTGTTTCCACAAGCAATATAAGCATTTGCATCTTCTTCAATAAAAGCATTCTTACTTTGCAGATCACTAAGTGTTGTTTCCAATTCAGTATTAGTACGTTCCAATTTAGCCGTTTTAACTTTTAAGTCAGCATAAGCAGAAGCTAGTTTAGTTTCTGTAACGGCAACTTCTGATTCTAATTTATTCAAAGCAACTTGCATATTACCAATTGTAGTTTGAACTTTGTTAGTTTCTGTTTCTACTTCTGTAAATCTAGTTTCCAATTGAGCAATCATTTTCTTGAGTTGTGCATTTTCTACTTTAAATGCTTTGGCTTTTGTCCGTAATCTTCTTGCTTTTTTGTCTGCTTCAATATTTGCATTTTTAAGTGATTGAAGGCGAACCATGATCGCTTGTTCATTGGTGGTTCCTTTTGCGAGTTCTTTTTGTTGGATTAATTTGTCCATTTCCTCGTTTCGCTCCGCCATTTCGCTCAACGTTTGGTCGATAGCCGATAAGGTTTCCATTGCATCAGCATACTCACCTTTGATTAGGCGTTCTTCTTGTTGTAAAGTTCCTAATTGTTGATTCAATAATTGTTGCTCTTTTTGAGCTTCTGCCAATTTAGTTTGATAATCTTCACAGCTTGTCGTTAGTGCAGCAATGAATAGGAATCCTATATATAAGGTTAGTCTCATAAGTATTTTAATCTTGTTAAATGTTAATAATACTTCGTGGAGTTTTTAGTTTTTTGCAAAAAACATAAAAACATGCCTTGCATCAAATTGATTATCAATATTTTAATGTTTGAGGTCTACCTAGCTGGCAATCAATTTGATACGACTTTTAAACGAAGTATTGTATTAAGGGGAATCAAAACATACAAAAATATATGGGCAGGATGATTTTACAATACGATTAATTTTTTACTAGAACAACTGTTTTGTCTGTTGCCCAGAAAGTTTTTGTGTTTTTAATAATAAGAACACTTCCCTGTATCTCATAAGAACTCTCGTCACGAAGAGGTAACACATAAACAATTTCTCCATCACCTCCACAATCAATTTGATCGTTGTTGAAATAGTCAATTTCATCCCCATTCTCACGAACCGACTGCTGATAAGATTTGGTGAGTTTTTTCATACTACTTTTGCTTAAAATCCCTGCTTTACGCAAGACCTTTTTGTCACCACAAGCAACATAAGCCTTTGCTTGTTCGTCAATAAAGTCGTTTTTAGTTTCTAAATCAGCAATGGTAGTTGCCAATTTTTCATTTGTTTCTGTCAAGCTTGTATTGCGTTCTTGTAGATCCTTATAAGCATCATCTAATTGACCACTTTTTTCGGTTAGTTGCCCTTCCATTTTTGCAAGAGCAAGTTCCATGTCATCAATAATATAACGAGCTTCTTTCAAATCCTCTTCCTTTTCGATGATTCTCGTTTCTGCTTGAGCGATCATTTTTTTGAGTTGTTGGTTCTCAATTTGATACGAACGCATTCTTTTTTGCATACTTTTAGCGGCATCTTTTGCTGCTTCGTTAGCATCTCTAAGAGCTTGTAATTTAGCAATGATAGCTTGACGCTGAGACAAGTTACCATTAAACTCTTTTTGTTGTGTTAGTCGTTGAATTTCTTTCTCATTATTTGATATGGTTCTCAGTGTATCCTCAATAGAATTTAAGGTTTCAATAGCAAGAGAATATTCGCCACGAACTAATCGATCTTCTTCTTCTAATTCATGCAGACGTTTTTGGTCAGCAGCATTTTTTTCAACCAACGCATCATACTGCTCTTGGTAATTGTTGCAAGAACTAAAAAATACTCCTAATATTCCAAATAGGAGAGCTACATAAGATAATTTCATAAGATTATAATTTGAATGGTATCAGTTTTTTAATGTATTAGTAAAACGCAAAAATTATTCCTCATCGTATTTAATAAGGTTCCAGTATTGATTAACATTAGTAGATTCTAACATAATTTTATTATCTTTTCTGTAAGCTCTACCGTCTGTAATGTTCAACATGATTTTGTCATCAGGATTTTCCATGAACATAATCAAATAACCATTAGGGTCAATTCTACCTTCAATCATTTTGCGAATATCAGAAGTGTTTATTTTGGCAATGAATCGGATACCAGCACTGTCTTTTTGGATCTCTGAAAAACTAAAAGCAATAACTTCTGTTTCGCGGTTTCCATAGTCAATCTTACCTATAAAAGTGCTTTTTGTCAACTCCTCTAGATTAATATTATTAGAACTGATAGAGTCAATCTGATTGGAAACTTGTTCTTTGTATTTGCCATTAGGAAAGTCTACTAAATACTTTTTATAATTATAAACGGTATGTTTTTGTTTGGCAGCATACCAAGCAAAATCTTCTTTGTAGGTAGCTACCTCAGCTGCATATTTGCTATCTGGATAGACCAATAAAAAAGAATCTAACGCAGCACCCGAATTTTGACTTAAAGCTAGATCCCAAGCTTTGTCTTCTTCGTTGGAACAAGCTGTTATAAGCATGAAAATGAATAGATAAAATAGTAGTGTTCTCATTATTACTTTATGTTTTTAACTTCAATGTGTTCTGATAAATGATAGCCTAATAGGCGATTATGATAGTAAAGTAAAAGATTCAAATTTTCACTTTTAATTTGTTGTTTTTTATCAATAAACAATGCTTTTTGAACGTGAAAGATACCAATATTATCAATACCATGTTTGATTAATTCTTGGATATTTCCATTTTTGACCACATTTGATAACCGAACTTTGCCTGCTAGGTTCAGTTCCAAGAGACGATTGCGTAGTAATTCAATATTTTTCTGAAAGACTTCAGGAGTGATGACTCGATCCTCTTTTGGGAGTCGCAAGATACCATATAAATCCAAACTAGGGTATCTTTTTTGAAAGATATTAAAGGCTGTATGGGCGACCAGATGGCTACTCAAGACCACATTTTCTCTAGCATAACGTTTGACAATTTGTTTGGATAACATTTTGGTATACTGAGCATTTCGTTGTTGATCGTTTTGTACGACACCACCTGAAACAAAATATCCTTTTAAATCAACTACATTGCCTCGTTTGTCCAAACTATCTCCCTCTTTGTTGACAAAATTTCCTAAAACATCCATTGGTTGCCCAAAGTTAACGACAATTTCAGAAGTAGAAGAGAAAAATTTCCAGAAAAACTTAAGAAAATTGAAGGTTCCTCCAAAAGCTTTTTTCTCAATCAAATACAATTCCTTTCCTGTACGTTCCAAATGAGAATTGATTAAATTTTTGGCCTCTAAAACACAGTGATAATTTAATACAACAGGAACAATAAAGATTTTGTTGTTGGCATTGCTTTGAAATAAATTACCCTGAGCATCAATAGCAGTTCCTAATAAACCCATTTTGAGTTTGTCTTCTAAGGCACCAGAACGAGAGCGAGTTCCACCTGGAAAGAAAATGGAATGTACCCTGCGTTCCATGTTCAATTGAGAATAAGCTTTGAGCGTTTCGAGATAAAAATCATTCTTTTTTCGACGATCTAATCCATAAGCTCCCAAACGTGGAAAAATATACCCCAATACTTTATTGTACAAATTGATGCCTGCACCATAAGTAAAAGCAGAAAGACCAATTTGATCTGCTGCCCAGCCTACCAAAATGGAATCTAAATTACTAAAATGAGTAGGAACTAAAACAATCGTCCCTTGCGGTACTAAGGTGCGAATAGTATCTACATCACCAACAATTTGCAATTTGTCTTGTAGCCTTTTTTTAGACCGAAAAATACTAGAGGCATTCAAAATGGTACTGAACAATTTGGGCAAGAATTTTTGAGCCATTTTATACGTAGAAATCTTGAACTTACTCATGATTTCTCTCAAGTACCGTTCGGTAATACGCCTAAGCAAGCGATGGTTGTACTCCTTGACATCGCCTTCTGTTTGATCTAAAGATTTACGAAGTAGTTTTTTTCGGATGTCGTTCCAGAAGTCCATCTCATCTGGTGGATCAACCTTCCAAGGTTCATTGACAATACGCATTCGTTCCAAGTAAAGCACCTTAGCGATGGCTTCACTCATACTTTCTTTTCGCTTTTTATTAATAATCAATTGAGTTGTAAATTCAGAAGCATATTTCATAAACTCTTCTCGTTCTTGACTGAGTTTATGAATTGGCCAACTGGTCATTTCCTCTACCATAGGCATTGGATAATTGACAGGTATCAAGTCAATAGGTACTTTTCTGGATTCGATTACTTCTTCTGTTTCTTCTGCCATAAAATTTATAATTCCTGAGCGTAGTATTTTCTTTTGTAATAGTATTCAAAATGCGATTTTCTATCTTTCATCTCATCTATGTGGTATGAGATGAAATAAAAGGTAGAGCAGTCGTGCCTAAAAAAAGCCCTAAGTATCGACTTTTGTTAAGTATTTTTTATCTTTTTATGAATTCTTATACAAAGATAAGATTGCATAAATAAATTTTGAATACACTTAGCTAACTTACACAAAATTAGTGATTACTTTTATATTGTAGCATCTTCTATTTAATTAATAAAGAGAAAAGTGATTTAGCAGGTAAGTAAGAATGCTTTTAATCATCTATGTTAAGGCTTCTAACGGTTTGTGATACCTATAAGCGATAATAGAAATGTAACGAGACTACTTATGCCTTTTTTGTTAATATATGTAGTTGTGTGCCAGTTCTGTATATTGATCCTGTTATTGTTCTTAATATGAAACTTATTACTTGTAAATTAAGATAAAAGCAGCTTGTTTGAAGTAGTAAAAAACAGGATACAGAATAAATTTAAATTTAGATTTTTTTATCTAAAAACTATTACATAACTTACAAGGGTAATGAGTCCATTAATTTAGACCCCTTAACACAGATAATTAACTTGATTAGAAAACACTCACGATACGAATTTAATACTTATGACAGAAAAGGAGCTCATAGAGAGAGAGGAACTACTTGAAGATATATTAGATGCTCTAGAAGATGGAGATTATGAGGAGGCAGAAGATTTAGCTGATGAGGCGATAGAAGCGTTTCCACAAGAAGCGTTTGGTTATTATTATGTTGGAGAAGCCATGTTTTTGCAAGGAGATATTGATGATGCAATTGGGTATTATCAACAAGCAATAGAAAAAGCTTCTGATAATCCAGATTATAAAGCGCGTTTGGCATTGATGCACGCTAAATTAAATGAGGAAGAACAGGCAAAACAAATATACAAAAGCATTCTAGATGTACATGGAGACCACGTGGATACTTTGGTCGCAATGGGGGTTTATGCTAGTAATGAAAATGCGCCCAAAGAAGCTTTAGATTATTTGGATCGAGCTTTAAGCATCGCCTCTGATTATGATATTGCGTATAGAATTAGAGCTATTGTTCACACCAGTTTGGGTAATTGTGAGGAAGCTTTAGAAGATGTAGCAAAAGCTTTGGAATCAAGTCCTGATGATCGGGAACTTTGGTTGCAAAGAATTAACCTGCATAGCACTAAGAATGATACCAAAGCAACAGAACAAGCTTTTAAGGATTGGATCAATCAAGATCCCACAGATGCTGATCGATATAAAAGTCAAGCAGAGTTTTATGCAGAACAAGGAAATTATAAAGCAGCAGAAACGGCTTATACACAGGCAATAGAAAAAGAATTGTATGGTGATTTGGCAGCTTTAAATTCTATCTTGGGGAGAGCATGGGCTCGTTTGCATCAGGGAAATGCAACTGGGGCAATTGAAGACTTTAGTCGAGTAATTGAGTTGGATGCCAAATTGGTAGATTCTTATATTGGTATCGCAGAGGCTCGCGTCAAAGAAGGTTCTGTAGACGCTGCAATTACGTATCTAGATTTAGGTTTGGATATTGTTTTTGAGAACAAATGGATGTTATACAATAAAAAAGGTGTTATCCATACGCAAGCAGAAAATTGGGAAGCTGCTGGTGCTGCTTTTCAAGCTTTGCTAGAGATGGATGATGAAGAATCCAATGCTGAAGGACATTTTAGTATGGGGAAACTATATCAAGCTAAAGGCGATTTGGAGGCAGCATTCCGTTCTTGGCGAAAGGCTAGTGACATTTTTCACTTAGAAGCAGAAGAATGTATCGAGAAATACTGTACGCCATTTTTGAGTGTGGAGTTGAAGGAAAAAGAGGATGCATTACTAAATGAAATGGAAGGTACTTTTAAAGCAAATAAACAATCAACAGTTCTTAAACCTATCTTCAACAAATTTTGGGAGGTCGATATCAAAACGACTAGTTCGAAGAACCCAATGTTTGCAAAGATGCCCGCCAAAATGGAAAAACAAATTATGGGGCTCTTGGAGAATATATGCTTGGGCTTAGACTATAAAGGTGTTGTGGTACTTAATCCAGGGCAAGACAGTATTCGTATGTTGTACAAAATTAAAAACGAAGATAGCCAAAGAGCTATCATTAATGGAATTCCACTTAATGGAACTTCAGAACGTGAATTTACTGTAGGAATTGATGGAAAAAACTTGACATTAAGAGGTTTTGGTGATGAAGGGGCAGATATTGATCTATATTTAGATGCTGTAGATGCGAAAAACTTACCCCAAAAAGTGCAATCTGAGCTTAAGAAATTAGTAGATCAAGGTGATTTAGATTTGATGAGTGATGAATTTAAAACTTTGTTGTAAGTAAATTGATTCATCACTACAACTGAAAATAGATAAAAGCTGTCCTCTATGAAAGGATAGCTTTTTTTATTGGATATAATCTATAACCCAACTTGCATTACGACGCAAAAAAACATATATTAGCAGCATATTAACTCACTTAAAATCATACCCAAAATATGGCTGAAGTAACCGACGTAAAAATAGAAGAAACTTGGAAAGTAGCCTTGGCAGAAGAATTTCAAAAAGAATATTTTGCCAAAATAAAAACTTTTCTAAAAGAGGCTAGTACAGAAGGAAAGACAATTTACCCTCCAGGAAATTTGATTTTTAATGCCTTTAATAAAGTGCCTTTGTCAGAGGTTAAAGTTGTTATTTTAGGACAAGATCCTTATCATGGACCAGGGCAGGCACATGGTTTATCTTTTTCTGTTCCCAAAACAGCTAAAGTACCACCATCTTTACGAAATGTATACAAAGAGCTGATAGAAGATGTACCTGGCTTTGAGAAGCCTAAACATGGTAATTTGGAAAAATGGGCAGACCAAGGTGTCTTTTTATTAAATGCTTTTTTGACTGTAGAACATAAAAAAGCAGGCTCGCATCAAAAAATTGGTTGGGCGCATTTTACAGATGCTGTTATCAAAAAGATCTCAGACGAATGTGAAGGCGTCGTATTTATGTTTTGGGGAAATTTCGCCAAGAAAAAAGCAGTTTTAGTAAATGCTGAAAAGCACTTGGTTTTAGAAGCAGCGCATCCTTCTCCATTAGCAGGTCCTGCTTTTTTGGGAAATAAGCACTTTTCGCAAGCGAATGCTTATTTAGAAAAGCAGGGGAAAGCAACAATTGATTGGATTTTGCCTGTTGAATAGCTTCTTTAGTGAGCGTATTTGAAGATTTGAAAACTAATGTTACCAGTTTATTATTTTCAAATCTTCAAACTCAATTTAAGGTCTGAAAATTCCAATAATTCTTATTCTACTTTATCTAAATCTAGATAATATTCGGTGTGTGTACCACCTCCTTTTCCTGCGCCACTCATTTTTTGAACAGTACCATAAAATTGGTGCTTCTTTTGATCCTTGGGAATGTTTATACTGGTATAATAAACAAGGATCTGTTGACCATTGTTATAATCAACATATAAGTGTTTTTCTTTATCTTCTTCGGCTAGACTAAAAGAAGATTTCATCATGTGCTGGTGTATTACAGTGGATTCTTTTCCTTCCAACCAAATTTTTTGACCCACATAGTTTTTGATCAATTTATCTTCAGAAAGATATTGATAGTCTTTGTCTGTAGTATTGTGATTCTTGATCTTGTTGCCTAATGTGCAGGCTGTGTAGATTGTTGAAATAGAGAGTAATAAGAATAGGTTGGATATTAAGTATTTCATAATTTGAATCAAAGTTGAAGTAATGAAAACAGCCTTGAATATAAAAGCTATTTTTAATTTTAAAAAAGATAGAAGAGAAGAAGTTCCCTACTTTATTTTTTAAACTTATGTTAAAAGGAGACTTTCTTTGCTAAAAAAAGAGACAATTTTGCGTATTCCTTTTGTAATTTGTTGTAAACTTGGCAAAAATCTTGTTATACATATTATCTGAGTAGAGGTCAAAACTTATTTCAGTAAGTAGATTCATTATCCAAATTATTAGTGAATAGTTTTTGCCCCGTACTTAAGCATATTATATAAATTTACGAACTACTTTTTTAATCTAAATAAAAGACTTTTATGAAACAATTATCATTGCTAGTAATCTTATTGATGTTTGGTTTGTCTACAGTACACGCTCAATATTCAAAAGTTGCTTATGTTGATATGGAAAAAATTATGAGTTCTGTTGCAGAATATGAGACCGCGCAAAGAGAATTGGAACAGCAAGCAGAACGTTGGAGACAAGAAATTGCCAAAGAGTACGATCAAATCGAAACGATGTATCGAGAGTACCAAACTCGCGAACCTTTGTTGAGTGATGAAATGCGCAAGACAAAGCAAGATGAAATTGTTAATAAAGAAAAGGCAGTACGTAGTTTGCAAAAAGCACGTTTTGGACCAGAAGGAGAGTTGTTCAAAAAACGCCAAAGCTTGGTGAAACCAATTCAAGAAAAGGTATACAATGCTATTCAAAAATTGGCAAAAGACAGAAAGTATGATTTTGTCTTTACTGCTCCAGATGGCGCTACTTTAATTTTTGCTGCTGACGACAAAGATTTGACAGCAGATGTAATTAAAAGCTTAGGGAATTAAGATGTTGCAATACTCTAATCTACTAAGCCGCTTTCTGTGGAGTAATTTATTGCTTTTTTGTACTGTTTTTGTCCTACAAGGACAGCACTCTATTGCTTATATAGATACGGACGAAGTTCTCAAAGCTATGCCTGAGTATAGAAATACTCAAGTCGCTTTAGAAACCTTTCAAAAGCAACTGTTGAAACAGTTAGATGCAGAAAAGAAAGCAATTGCTACCTATTATACACAAGTAATTGAACAAGTAAAATCAGGTGCCTTGTCTGCCAAGCAACAACAAGATGCGGAAGTAAAGTTACAGAAAATGCAACAAGATTTGGAAGAAAAAACAAATGATGCTGATCGTCAGTTGTTAGCCAAAGAAAGAGCATTGTCTAAGCCAATGTATGAAAAGTTTGAAAAGGGAATAGAAGCCGTTGCTAAAAAGAATGGTTATGCTTATATCCTTGACAAAGAAGTATTGATGGCTTATGGTGGTGGCACAGATGCTACTGGGAAATTGAAAAAAGAACTGGGCTTGTAATCTTAAGGAGTTTAAGTTTTACCCGTTCCATAAAATGAAACCACACTTTCTATCTATTAGAAGGTGTGGTTTTTTTGTATATTATTAGACCTTTTAAGGGGCTAATGTCATACAAATTATAATGATTTAATGATGTACAAATTGCTTTGCCGACAAATCAAACGACTCATTTAATAAGTTATTTTGGAGCAAGTTTTTAGGATCGTATTTTTGTTTCAAACTTATTAATTTATCTATGGCCTCAGCATACATTTCTTTGAGGATATGTTTAGGACAAACGACATTTTTAGTGAGATGAATTTTTCCTTGATAACCATAATAACAGATGGTACTAATTGCTTCCAATACAGTTTTGACCTTGTCATAATTATTGAGAGCACAGCCTTCAAAAGTAACCGTAAATAAATAACTGTCTTGTTCCGAATTAGAAGAAGAAAATAATCCTGTTTTGCTAGCAGGAACATAAACGCCATCTATCATAACAGTATAAAGTGTATTAATTTTCAATTTGTTGATAGCGTCTTTTACAAATTGTTCATATCTCAATCTACCTTCTTCATGGTCAGTTAAGCAGGGAATAGAATAGGTAACTTGAAGCATTTTGAGTTGCAGATTTAGTTTTTTAGCAATCTTCTTGCTAAAAGTATTGGTCTCCATTACAAAAGCTGAGCCATAAGGTTCGTCTATAAAAACGGCTTCTTTAGGAATGGATTTGTTAATTAATTTGTTATAATAATTCCAAGATAACTCAGCTATTTTTGGGGAGAAATGCATCAAGAAGTCACCAACAATACGAGAAGGCCTCTTGATTTGATGAACAAGGGTTGGATTACGACTAGTTGTATCCAACCATCCATGTTTGGCTATTAAGTTGCACAAGTTTCCATCTTTTTGATAAAAAACGGCGCAGGAACCTTTCCACGCTTCTTTCTCCTGTCCTTCAAAGTGAACTTCAGGCTTTAGGAATGCAACACCTTCCGTTTGATTAAAACTTCTAACAATAGAACAAAAGGCAGGATTTTTTCCAACATAAAGCACCTCCTCTTCTATTTCAACAACAATTCCTAAAGCACCCAGTCCTGTAATGGCACCATAAAACAAATCTTCGTTTTGTGATCTACTAGCATAGATGATTTGACCTGTAGGAATTACTATTTTAAACGATTTTATTTGATTAATTTCCTTTCCATAAGTGGCGGTCATTCTTGAATAAGTATCACAAGAAAAACTACCACCTAAAGTGATTTTACTAGCGGTAGGGATAACGGGAGGCACATAACCTTTGGGGACAATGGCTTTCATTACTTGCCCCCAAGTTACTCCTGGTTGCGCAATAAAACAATTGTTTTCCAAGTCAAGGGATAATTTATTTAGCTTTTTACAGCAAATGATATAGGAGTATTGAAATGCATTATTGAAAGAAAGACCTGCACCCATGATAGAGTAAACAATATCGTTTTGATAAAAATGTTGCACTAAATGTTGCAACTCTTTTATATTTTGAGGCTTAAATATTTTCGCTTTGACTTCATGATAACCACTATAGCTTTTAATTATTTTTTCTTCACCTTGTGGGATTTGATGGGACATATTATTGGATTAATTGTGTAATTGAAATACCAACATAGGGACGTATGTGGAAATATATGTTGTAAAATTCACCTTTTTTGAGAAGGAAAGAAATGCCAATTTTTACGGATTTGAGTCTCCGTGATTTTACGTAGAAAGAGATTTAATTTGCTTATTATGAAAGCTATTTAGCGACAACTCATACCTTTCAGGGTTAAATATTGTTAAAAAACTTAGGTGTACTATTAGCGTATTGTTAATAGTCAGCATATTGTCAAAAGAGCACTTACTTTTGTCTGGATAACAAATAAATCTAGGTTCAAATTATTTGTGGTACAAGCAAATAGTTTGACCTGAACCAAAACAAATTATAATGAAAAACAGTAAAATTTTAGTTGCTTTATTTTCCCTTATCTTTCTTACAAGTGCAAGCCAAATGAGTATGGCACAGACGATTGCTTATTTGGAAACGGAGAAAATTGTCCCTGAAATGGAATCTTATAAAAAGGCAAAATCAGAAGTAGAAGCCTATGGAAAACAGTTAAAAAAGGTCTTTGATAAGAAACAAGCAGATACAGAGGCTTATTATGCTCAAGTAATGGACTCTATTGCAAAAGGTTTGATGACGCCTAGAGAGCAACAAGAAGCTGAAGCTAAATTGCAAAAAATGAAACTAGAATTGCAAGAAGATGCTCAAAATGCAGATCGAAAGTTGATGGAAAAAGAAGCGGAACTGATTGAGCCAATTTATAAGACATTTAATGAAGCAGTTGCCAAAGTAGCAGCAAAAAATAATTATATGTACGTTTTGGATAAACAGATGTTATTGTACTCGGCAGGTGGAATTGATGCTACTGAAAAGGTGAAAACAGCTTTAGGAATCAGTTGGTAAGAGGTGCTTTTTTTGATTTCAAAGAGATTATACAATTAGAAATATCCAATGGATTAAAGGAATAAATTTGAAGATTTGAAAAGGAGTTAATTAAAACCATTTTCAAATCTTCAAATTCTAAAAAGCTCTACAATGTGTTTACTTATTAGGCATAAAAATATTCTTGTTTAAGCTTCTTTCCACTTTCGAATAATCTGCTCAATCTCTTGTGCAATCACTGGTTTGCTAATGTAGTCATTCATACCAAGCCTTAAGCATTTTTCTCGGTCTTCTTGCATTGCATTAGCGGTCATGGCAATAATAATAAGTTTGGGGTGATTGAGTTTTTCATCGCTTCTAATTTGAATCGTTGTTTCATAACCATCCATTTCGGGCATTTGGATGTCCATAAAAACCAAATCATAAGAAGTTGTTTTTATCCTGTCTAAGGCTTCTAGACCATTATTACTAATATCTGCTTGGTAGCCTAACTTAATCAGAACCTTTCCAATGACCTTTTGGTTGATAAAGTCATCTTCAACAATCAAGATTTTTAGTGGAATTTGTTTGCCTAGTAAGATATTAAAAATAGTTTCTCTTTTGCGGGGTGATGCATTCGAAGATTTGGAAAAAACATCCGTGAGTATTTGTAATAAATGTTGTTGCTTGAGTGGTTTTCGAATAAAGGAAACAAATAATTTATTGAAGCTTTTAAAATTAGGCTTATTACCAGAGCTGAATAAAATTAAAGGAAAAGGTGCTTTGTTTCTTTTGAGTTCTAGCGCCAACTCAATGCCATCTTTTTCTGGCATATAAGCATCTAGAATAGCTAAATCTAAGTCTTTTTTAGTTTTAAAAACAGTCATGGCTGTTGCGGCAGAATCGACTACATAAGCAGTGACACCCCATTTACTCAAGAGTCTTTTGATAACCCAACGGTTGGTTTCATGGTCATCAACAACCAGTATTTTTTTACCTTTTAAGATATGGATATTAGCATCATTGAAGGTAGATTCTTGGTCTAAACGAGGAGCATTAATTGTGAAAGAAAAGGTAGATCCTTTTCCTTCTTTACTTTCTACCCAAATTTGTCCACCCATCATTTCTGCCAAAAATTTACTGATTGCCAACCCCAAACCCGTACCGCCATATTTTCGTTGATTGGAATTGTCTACTTGAGTAAAGGCATCAAATAATTCTAGTTGACTTTCTTTTGAAATCCCAATTCCAGTATCTTTAATACTAAACATGAGGTCGATTTGATCGTTGGTAGAGGCGATTTTTTTGATAATAACCAAAATTTCACCTTCATTGGTAAATTTAATGGCATTGCCAATTAGGTTGATTAGAATTTGGCTTAGTTTTCCATGGTCTCCTAAGATATAAGTAGGTACATTGGGTTCTACCCAATAATTCAATTCTAATTTTTTATCAATAGCTTTAGGCGCATTGATTTCTAAGGCTTCTTCTACACATTCGATCAAAGAAAATGGTTCTTGAAGTAATTGATTCTGCCCAGATTCAATTTTGGAAAAGTCTAATATTTCATTGATAATAATCAACAAACGCTCGCCACTTATTTTAATGGCATTGAGCAACTCTTCTTGCTCCATGGTCAACTCTGTATCATTTAGCAAATCTGTCATTCCAATGACCCCATTCATAGGCGTTCGAATTTCATGACTCATATTGGCTAAAAATTGAGACTTGGCTTGGGTTGCTTGTTCTAGCTCTTTGTTCTTTTGTTTGAGAATATTACGATCACTTTCAAAGCGATTTTTTAAGGTCTGGATTACTTGACTAGCAAGTAAGATAGCTGCAATAGTTGAGATAAGAATTTCATTCGTGAGTGTTTCTACAGACGATCGATTAATAATAAGTTCGGGATGAAAATATTGAATGAATATTAGTAAACTAATTGTTGCTATATATAGACTAATTCCAAAAGCACGCATCTTTTTTGGCATTATTACAATGAAAATTATAAATACCAAGATCAAAATAATTGGAACATCACTATAAAAACCTCCTTTTATACACCATAATAAAGACAATATAGCTAAGGTGTAAATAATATATATGGGTAATAATATCTCGAACCATTTTTTTTTATAGGATAATAAGTAGATCAAACTATAAAAGATAGAGCTAATGCTTATCAAAGCTTTTGAAGAAAATGCACAATCTAATATGAATACAGCTATTGTAAAAAAAATAGCAATAAGTGTTGAATAGAAAGTAACTAAATTAAAAATCTCCTCTTCCAAAGAAAGGTTTTGGTGAGTTTTTGGCAAAAATCGTTTTAGTGGAGACTTAGACATGAATAAGACTTATTGTTTTAGGACAATTCTAAATAAAGGAAGTAAAGTGGGGGAAGGTAGTCATATCACTTAGAGTAAAATAAACAAAAAAATACATTTTTTTGCTATTCTTTAAACTTATAAATTCAAATATATTTTTGATGCAGAAAATTTTAAGTATTAAATGATAAAATAGATTGCCCTTTAGAATCATCTTTTTCTTGAGAGTGTGTTTTTTAAAATGTTGATTATTAGTTGTTTATTTAAAAAAGTATTTTTTTTTGAACTTAATTAGGGCAAATGAGCACGAATCCGTACTTTTGCACACGAAATTAACTAGACGATAATTTGTTTGCTTACGTTAAATATAGTTAAAGTACCTTCTCTATATTTGATTAGAAGTGAAAAATGGGCTTTGTGGGACTAAAAAGTATCTTAGTTTAGATCAATGCCCGAAAAATGGTACGCAATATGTATATACGAAATAGAAAGATGCTTTATCCTTAGATGAAACAATAAAGATAAAGGATTAAAATAAGCTGCTTAAGATGAATAAAAGGCGGTTTATGGACGACAACAGATTATAAATTACAAATTAAATTTAAAAAGAACCAAGATGAAGAATGTCTTAAATCTATTATCAGTTTTAACCGTGATTGCATTTATGGCATTGGGTACAACTGCCAATGCTCAAAAAATAGCTTATGTTGATTCTGATGCAATTGTTCCTGAAATGCCAGCGTACAAACGTGCAAAATCAGAAGTAGAAGCTTATGGAAAGCAATTGCAAAAAGTATTAGAAGGAAAGCAAAAAGATGCTCAGACTTACTACCAAGAAATTATGCAAAAAGCACAAAATGGTGAGCTGACTCCTAAACAAGAGCAAGAAGCACAAGCTAAATTGCAAAAAATGCAAGAAGATCTTCAAAAAGAAGCGGCTGATGCAGATCGTAAATTAGCAGCAAAAGAAGGTGAATTGACAGAGCCTCTTTATAAAGAGTATAAAACTGCTCTAGAAAAAGTAGCTAAAGAAAATCAATACAATTACATCCTAGACAAGAAAATGTTGTTGTATTCTGATGGTGGAATTGATGCTACAGAAAAAATTAAAACAGCTTTGGGTATTTCTTGGTAAATTACCTAAATGTTATAAGATATTTAAAACGATAGTCCCTTTTGCGAAAGGGACTATTTTTGTTTATATTAGATGCTACTGAAAGTTAAACAAAATAGAAAGTATTAATTAAAATATATTTATGAAAAAGTACCTCCAAACTAAATGGCTTCTGCTCTTATTGATAGGTGGTGGTGTGGCACTAGCTACTAGCGGTCGTTTTTTGAAAATCTCTCAGAGTATGGAGAATTTTGCTGCTGCTTATCGTATTATTAATAATCAATATGTTGATGAGACAGATCCAAATCAACTGATGCGTATTGGAATTGATAGTATGTTGGGGCACATGGATCCTTATACCAATTACTTTTCTGAAGCGCAGATGGTTCAAGTTAAAATGGGCGTAAAAGGAGGTTGGGATGGCATCGGCATTGAATTAACTAAAAATGATGGACAAATTGTTATCAAAGAACTGATAGAAGATACACCAGCGGAGGAAAATGATTTGCGTGTAGGAGATGTTTTACTAAAAATTGATGGAACAACATTGGTTGATCGAAAAATAGAAGATGTTTCGCAGACCTTGCAAGGAAAAGCAGGTACTAAAGTAAACATAGAGGTCATGCGCCCTTCAACTGGAGATGTTAGAGCATTAACTATTGAACGAACAAAAGTTACTAAAAAGAATGTGCCTTATTATGGAATGCTAGACGATGAAACAGGTTATATTGTTTTAACGACGTTTTCTCAAAGAGCAGGAGGTAATGTGCAAGATGCTTTTAAAGCATTGCAGTCTGAACACAATCCCAAACAGGTTATTCTGGACCTAAGGAATAATGGTGGTGGTTATTTAATTGAAGCGGTTAATATTTGTAATATTTTTTTAGACAAGGGCAATGAAATTGTTTATACCAGAGCTAAGATTCCAGAATGGGATCGCTCGTTCAAAACTTTAAATGCACCTATTGATACTAAAATACCTTTGATTGTTTTGATGAATGGAAGCTCTGCATCTGCGTCCGAAATTGTGGCTGGAGCTTTGCAAGATTTAGATAGAGCGATTTTAATAGGGCGAAATTCGTTTGGTAAAGGCTTGGTTCAAAATACCAAAGATATTGGATACAGTTCTAAAGTTAAATTGACAACGGCTAAGTATTATATTCCTAGTGGTCGTTGTGTACAGGCTTTAGATTATAAAGATGGTGTGCCTGTAAAAGTTGCGGATTCTTTGCGCCAAGAATTTGTTACCAAAAGTGGTCGTAAGGTTTATGATGGGAAGGGGCTAGAGCCTGATTATAAGGTAAAAGAAGCGGATAAAAGTGTTTTGTTAACAGCACTCATTCAAGAGAATCTTATTTTTGATTATGCTAATAAATACCGTGAGGAAAATGATTCTATAGTTGCTGCAAAAGAATTTAATCTATCGGACGAAGCTTTTAATGAATTTGTTTTGTATGCTACAGAGAAATGGTTGAACTATTCAACTAATACAGAAAAAGCAGTAGAAAAATTAGAAAAGCAAGCTCGACAAGAGGGTACTTACGCTAATTTGGTCAAGCAATTTGAACAAACAAAGGCTAATATTAAAGCAGAAAAAGCAACGAGTTTTAAAAAGAACAAAACAGAAATAAAAGAATATTTGGAGCAAGAAATTGTTGGTCGTTATTATTATATGACAGGACAAGTTGAGAATCGTTTGGCTCGTGATACGGATGTTGCTGAAGCAATTAAGCTATTTAAAGACAAAGAACGGTTTGAGAAATTATTAAAACCTTAGTCACAAGCTTTGTTCGTACAACGTTTTAAAGTCACATAATCTTTCAATCGAAAATAATCTTGTTATATGAAATTGATACATCAATTAAAAAATAAAACAATACTTAGTTTAATCATCGTGTTTGGATTGCTAGGTATTTCTACAGAACTCAACGATTTTGAGATTGCTAAAAATCTAGAAATTTTCTCTAATATTTATCGAGAGTTAAATACCTTTTATGTGGATGAGGTAGACCCTGAATATTTAATGGAAACAGGGGTAAATGCTATGTTGAATAGCTTAGATCCTTATACTACGTATATTCCTGCTGATGAAGTAGCACAGTTTCGTTCTACTATTACGGGAAAATATGGAGGTGTTGGAGCTTCTATTCTTAAAGGAAAAGAACATATCATTATTTCGTTGCCTTATGAGAACGGTCCTGCACAAAAAGCAGGTCTGAAAGTAGGGGATCGAATGTTGGAAATAGATGGTAAAAATGTAGTAGGCGCAAGTATGCAGGAGATTAGTACTCAAATGCGTGGTGCTCCAAATTCTGATGTAAACATTAAGATTGCTCGTGATGCTGTTGCAGAGCCGTTGTCTTTTACATTAACTAGAGAGGAAATTAAGGTGACTAATACGCCTTATTATGGCATGTTGGAAAATAATACGGCTTATATTGTATTGAATTCTTTTTCAGAAAATGCAGGTAAAAATGTAGCGAATGCATTGACTGCTTTAAAAGAAAAAAATGAGGTGAAAGGTGTGATTTTGGATTTGCGTGGTAATACAGGAGGTCTGTTGACTGAAGCAGTTAATGTTGCTAATGTTTTTTTGAATAAAGGTTCTATGGTGGTACAAATTAAAGGGCGCGACAAAGCAACACAGCAAGTATTTCGTACTCTAAACAATCCAATAGATAATGAAGTACCTGTTTGTGTTTTGATTGATAAATTGTCTGCTTCTGCGTCCGAAATTGTTGCTGGAGCCATTCAAGATTTGGACAGAGGAATTATTATTGGACAACGTTCTTATGGAAAAGGCTTAGTTCAGAATACTAGAAATTTGAGTTTTGGAGCAAAAATTAAGTTAACAACAGCTCGTTATTATATCCCTAGTGGTCGTTGTATTCAAGCATTACGCTACAAAAATGGAAAACCAGAACAAATTGCAGATTCTTTGCAAACGCCTTACGAAACAATGGGGGGGCGCTCTGTTTATGCAGGGGGAGGAATTAAACCAGATATTTTTGTAGACAATACTGCTTTCTTGAAAATCATGTCTACTTTAAATAAAGACTTGTATTTATTCGATTTTGCAGCTGCTTACGAACAGGAGCATAAAACGATTGCTAAGCCTAGTGAATTTCAGTTAACGGATAAAGATTTTGAAGCTTTCTTAAGTTTCTTAAAAGAGAGAGGTTATACCTACAAAACAGAAACAGAACGGTTGTTGGAACAGCTAGAAACTAAAGCAGAGAAAGAAGCTTATTCTAAAGTCGTACAGTCTGAGTTGGATGCTATTCGAAAGGTCTTGTCTACTTCTGGTCAAGAAGAGTTGAGAAAACAAAAAGGTCGTTTGATGCATTTATTGCAACGTTATATTGTGACCCGTTATTATTATGAAAAAGGCTCTTTGGAAACAGGTGTACAACTCGATGAAGAGATTAAAGCAGCTAAAAAGATGTTGGTAGATAAAGCTAGTTACGAGCAAATGTTGAAGTCAGTTAAGTAGAACAGGAAGTAAAATAGCTATTATCTAATATGTAATGTTTGTTGTCAATGGAGGAAGTAAACGCGCAAAGACATTTTTGGGATGTACCTATTTTTTTGGATGGGATTGCTCCTGTTGTATTGGGTTTTTGTGGTCCTATATTGATTTTGGTGATTTTTGTAGCAATAAATAAGATGAAATTAAGTAGAGGAACTTTGATATTAATTGTCTTACTACTATATGTTTTTTCTATCTTAACAGGAGCCGCTTTACATGATGTTATTGGAAATAGACCGTCTTCGTTTGTAGCTGCTTTTTGGGCACCAGTGATTTACTGTTCTATTGCAACGGTCTTAGTACGCCTATTTTACAAGCCTCCCGAAAAAGATGGTACAGGTTATGATCATTTAATTCATTAATAACTCTAAAATAAAAAGGTCATTCGCAACCCTGTGAATGACTTTTGTTGTAATAAGAAATGAATCTATTAAGAATAGAAAAAGCGAATTTAGGACAATTAAATGCCATAACTGCTTTGTATCGAGCTTGTGGTCAACAAATGTTGGAGCAAGGATTTGATAATTGGGGAGATTTTTATCCTCCAACCAACTTGATTCAAGAAGATATTGAATCAGACGCTTTATTTTGCCTTTTAGAGGATGAGCGATTGTTGGGTGTGATTGTTTTAAATGAGGTACAGGCCATACAGTACGAAGCGGTTCAATGGCAGTATCCAGCAACAGTAAGTTTGATTGTTCATCGTTTGGCAGTAGCCGTAGAAGCACAGAAAAAGGGTCATGCAAAAAGATTGATGAAATATGCGGAGGAATATGCCCAAAAAAATGCATACAGCATCATTCGTTTGGATGCTTATAGCATAAATGAAGGGCTCTTGAAATTTTATAGACAACTAGGCTATCAAAGCACCAAAGAAACTATATCTTTGGGGGCTAAATGGAAATATCCGTTCATCTGTTTTGAAAAAAGGCTATTTCCAAAAAAAATCTAATTAAAAAAGGTTCAACTATAAGTGTTGTTTTTGCGCTTGTTTTCATGGACGTAGAAACAGTTTGTCAGAGAACGAAATAAATTAATAGAATGACTAGAAGTACTAGACTAGGCTTGATGGCTGGTTTTTTTGCAATGATGTTTATTACCATATTATATATCATAGACCCCACTTTATTGGTCGATGGTTATGAACGACTAACTCTGTTGTTGTTTGTCTTGACGATTGTTTATGCAATACAAGGAGAACGGAGAACAAGTTTAAAAGTACAAAAGATTGAAGATTTGCAAGGATCAGTAGAGACAAGCAAAGAAATTGATGATAGCAAAGATTTTGCTTCTTTTGGAGAGTTGTTACAAATAGGCTTTAGGACCTATGTTATTGCTTATTTTATCAAGTTTATTTTTGTCTATTTTCTGTTTAATTATTATGATCCAAGTCTTATTGAATTGGTTCGAGATGCTAGTGTAGAGGTCTATAAGAATTTTCAAGATTTTTCTAGTGATACACAAGAGATTATCGAACAAAAAATAGCGAAATATAGAGAGGGCGAATTTGGACCAAGTTTACGAGATCCATTTGGGATTATTATCGAGTTATTAATTGGTCTTTTTGTTGCTTTTTTAACCGCATTGTTCTTTAAACGAGATCGTCCAGAGTATTAGAAAAAGTCTGATTATTTTATTTTCACTAATTAGAATAAAAATAGTATATAAATTAAGGATAGAAAGATATGAATAAAATAAAGCATGGATTAAAATTCGCAGCAATTGGAGGACTTGTGTATTTGTTGGGGTTGTATTTAATTCATTTGGGAGGATTAGATTTTTCTTCGATTTCAGAGTGGTGGTTTCGTGGAGTTTTAGTGTTTTTTGTTATCTTAACT